>Ga0256831_1001531_pt1 | contig 12160 bp, 7 predicted proteins | sample 132544metaG_FD_189087 | JGI IMG/M metagenome (GOLD analysis project Ga0256831, IMG submission 189087) | Hydrothermal vent microbial communities from Lau Basin, Pacific Ocean - 132-544 | ecosystem: Environmental > Aquatic > Marine > Hydrothermal vents | place: Pacific Ocean: Lau Basin | collected... | reverse complement strand
CCCCCGGCACTCAGGGCCCTCCACCCTCCGCGTCCATGTGACCCTTCTGGACAAGCTGATGAACCTGGCGGGCGAACTGGTCCTGGCCAGAAACCAACTCCTCCAGGCCGTGGGAAAGGAGAGGGACGATTCGCTGGAGGGGGTTGCCCAGAAGATGGACCTGGTCACCACCGAACTCCAGGAAACCATCATGCGGACCCGCATGCAGCCCCTGGGCAATCTTTTCAACAAGTTTCCCCGGGTGGTGCGGGACCTGGCCGCCTCCCTGGGAAAGAAGGTGGAACTCCAAATCTCCGGGAAGGACGTGGACCTGGACAAGTCCCTCATCGAGGGCCTCAGCGATCCCCTGACCCACATCATCCGCAACTCCGTGGACCACGGAATCGAACCTCCTGAAGAGCGCCTGGCCAAGGGAAAACCGGAAAAGGGAATTATCACTCTCTCCGCTTTCCACCAGTCCAGCCAGGTGATCATCCGGATCGAAGACGACGGCAGGGGAATCGACGAAAACAAGGTCCTGGCCAAGGCCATGGAAAAAGGCCTCGTGAGCCAAGCCCAGGCCGGAGGGATGTCCAGGAAGGAAAAACTGGCCCTGATCTTCCACCCGGGTCTCTCCACGGCGGAGAAGGTGACCGACGTCTCGGGCAGGGGAGTGGGGATGGACGTGGTCAAGAGCAACCTGGACAAACTGCGGGGCCAGGTCGACCTGGAGTCCGAACCCGGAAAAGGAACGGTCCTGACGATCCGCCTGCCGTTGACCCTGGTGATCATCCCCAGTCTCATGGTCTCCTGCGGGGGAGGGAAATACGCCCTCCCCCTGGTGGCGGTCCGGGAACTCCTCCGGATCCCGCCGAAAAAGGTCCCCGGGATGGTGAAGAAAGTCGGGGAGGCGACCGTCCTGCACTTGAGGGACGAAGTCCTGCCCCTTCTCTCCCTCGCCTGGGTGCTCTCGAAGGAAGGCCCTTCGGATTACAAGAAGGTCCCCGCCGAGGTCTTTTCCACGGAGGGACCCGCCAACGTGGCCGTTCTCTCCTCGGGGGACTACAAGTTCGGACTGCTGGTGGACGAACTCCACGACACGGAGGAGATCGTGGTCAAGCCCCTGGGAAAGCATCTCCAGGGATGCTTCGCCTACGCCGGCGCCACCATCCTGGGAAACGGCAGGGTCTCCCTCATCGTGGACCCGGCCTCCCTGGCCCGGGTCACCGGTCTTTCTTCGGTCCAGGAGGAGATCAACCGGCCCAAGGACGAAACTCCCTCGCTGAAAGAAGAGCACGAAGTGGACCTTCTGGTCTTCCGGAACACGGAGAAGGAAATCTTCGCGGTCCCGATCGACCGCGTGGGGAGGATCGACAAGGTGGACCCGGAGCGCGTGGAGGAAGCGTCCGGGAAGAAGATCATCCAGCACAGGGGTAAGGTCCTTCACGTACACACCCTTGCGGAATTCACCAGGTCTTCCCCCTTCGAACCGGCCGGAAAGATCCTGGTCATCGTCTTCTACGTGGAAGGCAAGCAGTTGGGCCTTCTCGCCAACCCACCCATCGACACGGTTTCCCTCCCCGTCCAGAGAGACCCCGAACTCTCCTCCCTGCCCGGAATCGCCGGAACGGCCTTCCTCGAGGGAAGGACCGCCCTGGTCCTGGACGTCATGGAGATGGTCTCCCTCCTGGATCTCCAGTGGGAAAAGAAGGAGGAAGTCCCCAAGGCCGCCGCGGAATCCCCGCCGAGGATCCTCTACGCCGAGGATTCCGACTTCTTCCGGGCCAGCGTCAAGGAATTCCTCGTAAGGGAGGGGTTCCTGGTGGAAGAGGCCAGGGACGGCTTGGACGCGTGGAAGATCCTGGACAAGGCCGGGGCGAACCATCCCTTCTCCCTGCTCCTCACGGACATCGAGATGCCGGAAATGGATGGATTCGAACTGGCACGAAAGGTCAGGGAAGACCCGAGGTTCTCCGGGCTTCCCATCATCGCCCTCACCACCATGGCCGACGAGGATTGCCTTGCCAAGGGGAGGGAAATCGGGCTCGACGATTACCAGCTCAAGATGGACAGGGCCAAGCTCCTCGAGGCGGTGAAACGCTTTGCCGGCCGGGTCCCGGCGGAGGTGTGAAAGGGTGGGAACCATGGAATCGACTTCTGATCGTCACGCCGGAACGACGGCGGTGAAAGGAAAGAAGACCCAGCTGGTCACCTTCCTCGTGGGTGGCGCATTTTGCGGGATCGACATCCAGAGAGTGCAAGAGATCAACAAGCCCGCCGACTGGACTCCCGTCCCCCACGCCCCTTCCTACGTCATGGGCATCTTCAGCCTCAGGGGAAAGATGGTCACCTTGATCGACCTGGCCCGGAAGATGGGCATCCCTCCATCCCCGCCGGGCGGGGAGGCCCGGAACATCATCGTGAGCGCCGAGACCGAGACCATCGGACTCAGGGTGGAGACGGTTTGCGGGGTCATAGACTTGGACCCGGAAAAGGTCTCTCCGCCCCCGGCGAACCTGGGCCCCATCCAGGGCTCGTATATCTCAAGGGTGCTCAGGACCGAGGGCAGGCTCCTGGCTGTCCTGGACGTGGACAAGGTCCTGGAGAAGGAGTCCTGATCATGGGAGGAGAGCGCCCCCTCAAGGTCCTGGTGGTGGACGATTCCTTCATCTTCAAGAGGGCCGTGGCCAAAAGCCTCAAGGAGATCCCGGGCGTGGAGGTGGCCGGGTCGGCATCCGACGGCAAGGAAGCGATCGCCCAGACGGAGGCCCTCTCTCCCGACCTCCTGGTCCTGGACCTGGAGATGCCCGTCATGGGAGGCCTGGAGGTTCTGAGGGCCCTGAAGGAGAATTTTCCCGGCGTGGGGGCCATCCTTCTCAGCAGCAAGACGAGAAAAGGCAGCGAGGAAACCCTCCGGGCCATGGAACTCGGGGCCTTCGATTTCGTGCCCAAGCCCGAAGCGGAGAGTTTCGACCAGGGCGTGACGGCCGTGCGGAAAGCCCTGGCGCCCAAGATCCGCGCCTTCCAGAACTACCTGGAATCCAAAAGGGCAAGGAACCGTCCGGGGGGGAAGGAAAGCGGTTCCCTGTCCCCTTCTCCCGGGAAGAAACCCTCCTGCGGCCCGGACTTCACTCCCCAGGTCCTGGGAGTGGGCTCCTCCACGGGAGGACCACCCGCCCTGGGTAAAGTGATCCCCGCTCTTCCGGAGAGTTTTCCCTTCCCCGTTTTCGTGGTCCAGCACATGCCCGGCGGCTTCACACGCTCCCTGGCGGAGGACCTGGACAAGAGGTCCCCCCTTCGAGTGATGGAAGCGGAAGACGGAATGGAGCCCAGGGCCGGGGAGGTCTACATCGCTCCCGGGGGCACGCAAATGAAGATCGGCATCCTGGAAACCCGGAGGAAGGTGATCAGGATCACCGACGACCCCCCGGAAAACGCCTGCAAGCCCTCGGTGGACTATCTCTTCCGATCTCTGGCCGAAGTCTACCGGGGACGGGTTCTGGCGGTGGTCCTGACCGGAATGGGCAGGGACGGGGCCAAGGGGGCGGCGGCGTTGAAGGCCAAGGGGGCCTGCGTCATCGCCCAGGACGAGGAGACCTGCCTTGTCTACGGAATGCCCAAGGCGGTGGTGGAAGAGGGCGCCGCGGACAAGGTTCTTCCCCTGGAAAAGATATCCACGGCAATCGCGAAGGTCTCGGGTGTCGAGGCGGTAACGGGAAAGTAGGCATGGCGAAGATCTCCAAGGACGAATTCGAGAAGCTGGCCGACTTCATCCTGAAGGCCACGGGGGTGCGCCTGGAGCCGGGCAAGGAATACCTGGTGGAATCCAGGCTCGCCCCGCTCCTCGAAGAATCCGGGGCTTCGGACTTCACCGAGTTCCTGGAAAAACTCCTGAGGGGAGCCGCTTTTGAACTGGAAGAAAAGGTGATCGACGCCATCACCACCCAGGAGACCTCGTTCTTCCGCGACAAAGGCCCCTTCGACCTTCTCAAGTTCAAGCTCCTCCCCGACCTTCTGGACGCCCGGCTGGCCGCGGGCCCGCCCGGCGGCATCCCGGAAATCCGGATCTGGAGCGCCGCCTCCAGCACGGGCCAGGAGCCCTACAGCATCGCCATGGCGGCCATGGAGGTCCTCGGGGGAGGGGATACGGCCCGGGTCTCCATCCTCGGAACGGACATCTCCAAGTCCGCCCTTCTCAAGGCCGAGGAGGGGGTCTACGAGGACTTCGAGGTGCGCCGGGGCCTCCCGCCGGATCTCCTGAAGCGCTGGTTCACCAAGGTGGACGGGAAATGGAAGGTCAATGCCGAGATCCGCTCCATGGTGGACTTCCGGCAGGTCGATCTCAGGAAGGCTTTCCGCGGACTCGGCAAATTCGACATCATCTTCTGCAGGAACGTGGTCATCTACTTCGACCCCGAGGAGAGAAAAAAGCTGGTCTGCGGCCTGCGGTCCGCCATGGCCCCGGACGGGGCCCTCATCCTGGGAGCCCAGGAACAACTTTCCTCAATTTGTGAATTGTTCGTCGTAAGAAAACACCTGAACTCGGTTTTTTATACGCTGAAGGAGACGGAAGACCAGGAAGGAAGGGAAATCGCCGCCTTCGCCAGGCGGAGCCCGATTTCCGGAAGGATTCACTAGGAGAAGACAGTAATGAAGATCCGCACTAAACTTCTTTTGATCACCTTTACGCTGGGAAGCATCATCCTGGCCATGTTTCTCGGGACGGTATGGGTGGCCGGCAAGCAGGCAGACGACGGCCTCATCATCAACCTGGCGGGACGCCAGAGGATGCTCACCCAGAAACTCACCAAGGAGATCCTTCTGATCGACCTGGCCCACAAGTCAGGAAAGACGGGGACCATCGAAACCTTGAAGGCCAACGCGAAGAACACCATGGAGATCTTCGACTCCACCTTGGCGGCGCTCAAGGATTCGGGCATGGCCCCCACGGGGCTGGTGATGAAGAATACCAAGTTCCGTTATTGTCCCCCCGCCCGGGGGGCCGCCAAGGTGGCCCTCGAAGAGGTGACCCTCCTCTGGAAGAAATTCAAGACCCACGCCGAGAAGGTCATCGAGGCCCCCGAGGGCGCAGAGGAGGCCTTGGCCTACCTCGTGGAGAACAACGTCCCCCTCCTGAAGTCCATGAACAAAGCCGTGGGAATCCTTCAAAAACAATCCGAGGCCAAGGGAAAATTCCTCTTCTGGTTCCAGGTGGGAGGCATCATTCTCGGCATCCTGGCCTCGCTTATGGCGGCGCGGAACATCCACTCCATCGTGGTCCGCCTCAACATGGTGGGCAAACTGGCGGAACAGCTCGGGTCGGGGGATTTGAAGGCCCGCTCCGGCCTGGAAGGGGAGGACGAATTCGGAATCATCGGGAAGAGCCTGGACACCATGGCCGAAAGGCTCCAGGAATCCTTCGGCAGGATCAAGAGAAGCGCCGAGGAACTCAAGGACTCCACCGGCACCCTCCTGGACGTGGCCGGGGCGACCGTGGAAGGAACGGAAAAGGTAAACGCCCTTTCCAGCTCCATGGCGGCGGCCACCGAGGAGATGAGCGTCAACATGGCCAACGTGGCCGAGGCCATGGACCAGACATCGGAGAACGTAAACAGGATCTCCAGCTCCGCCCAGCAGATCGCTTCCACGGTCCAGGAGATCACCGCCGAGGCCGAGAAGGCCAGGTTCGTGGCGGGCAACGCCCTGGAAAGGGCCTCCTCGGTGAACGAAAAGGTTCACGCCCTTGGAAAGGCCGCCAAGGTGATCGAGGAGATCACCGAGGCCATCACGGAGATCTCGGAGCAGACCAACATGCTGGCCCTCAACGCCACCATCGAATCGGCCCGTGCCGGCGAGGCGGGTAAGGGATTCGCCGTGGTGGCCCACGAGATCAAGGAACTTGCCAACCAGGCTGGACGGGCCACGGAGGAGATCAAGGGAACCGTGGCGGACATCCAGACCAACACGGAGACCACCGTGGAGGAGGTGACCCAGGTCAAGGACGTCACCCAGCAGGTGAATCAGTTCATCGAATCCCTGGCCGACGCCATGGACCTCCAGGCCGACTCCACCAAGAAGATCGCCGACCACGTCTCGGGGGCTTCCGTGGGGGTCAAGGAGGTGGCCGAAAACGTGGCTCAGAGTTCCATCGCCTCCAAGGAAATCGCCAAGGGCGTGAACGACGTCCACAGCATCGCCCGGGAGATCTCCTCCATGGGGACCGACTTGAGGGGGCTTATGGACAAGCTCTCCAGCGTGGCCAAGGACCTGGAAGAAAGCATCGGCTCCTTCCGGGCCTGAATCTCCAGGTAGGGGAATCGGGTTTTCAAAAGGGGGCGGATCCCTCCGGGGGCCGCCCCCTTCCATTGCCTGAAAACGAGTTCCCCGGGGCCGGCGCCTGGATCATGGGCAATCAGGGGAGGATCCCTGTTAGAATCCCCCGCCATGGAGTCCGGAACATCTATTCTTCTCTTCTTCGGCCTTCTCATCGTCCTGGGCACCCTGGGCGGCGAGGCGGCCAAGAGACTCCGCCTCCCGGCCTTGACCGGACAGATCCTGGTGGGGATCCTTCTCGGCGAAAGCGGCCTGAACCTTCTCACCCCGGCCATCCAGGAGACCTTCCGGCCCCTGTCCATCTTCGCCTTGAGCCTGGTGGCCGTGACCATCGGGGGCCACCTGGAGTTCCGCCGCCTCCAGAACGCCCGGCGGAGGATCCTCCTGATCTCGGCGGGGCAGACGACGGCGACTTTTGTCCTAGTCTTTCTCGTCTTCCAGGCCCTGAACCCCCTCGGCCTCCCCCAGGAGTGGAAACTCCCGGTGCATCTTCTGGTGGCCTCCATCTCCACATCCACTTCCCCGGCCACGCCCCTTCACATCATCAAGGAGAAGCGGGCCAAGGGGCTCCTGGTGAAGACCACCATCGCCGTGGTGGCCATGAACAACCTGGCCACCATCGCCCTTTTCGATATCTTCCACGCCCTTTCGAACAGCCTGGTCTCTTCCCATGGTTCCCTGGCCGAAGTCCTCCTTCCTTCCGGAGCGGGGGTCGGCATCTCCCTCGCCGCCGGCGCCGGCATCGGAGCGGCGCTGGTGGCCTACTGCAACGGGCTCAACCGGACGATCCGGTGCGGGGAGGACGACACCCGCCACAAACGGAACCTGCTTCGGGCCAGGATGTTCACCGCCTTTCTCGTGGCCCTGAGCCTCAACACGGGGCTTTGCGAATACCTGGACGCCTACCTCCCCGCCAGGGGCTTCAACGTCCGCCCTTCCCCCATCCTGGCCAACATGGTCCTGGGCCTGGTCCTGGCGAACATGTCCGCCTTCAAAGAGGAACTCCTGGGGCTCTTCGACGTGCTCGAGAACGCCATGTTCACCTGTTTCTTCGTCCTCGCCGGGACCCATTTCGACCTCACCTCCGTGGGAGGGGCCTGGCCGGCGGCCCTGCTCTACTTCTTCTCCTGCCTGGCCGGAAAGTGGGGCGGAGCCTGGGCTGGGGCCAAACTGAACCGGTCTACCGAAAAAGTAGCCCGCTACATCGGGGGCATGCTGCTCGTCCAGGCGGCCATCGCCATCGCGCTGGTGGTCATCGTCCAGCAGGACCCTCTCTACGCCCGGGTTTCCGACACCCTGACCACTTCCATCCTGGCCGCCGTGGTGGCGACGGAATTGGTGGGCGGCCCGGTGACGAGTCTCCTCCTGGAAAAATCCAGGGAGGCCCAGAAGGACCGGATCCGGCTCATCGAATTCCTCCAGGAGGAATTCATCCTTTGCAGGATGCGGGCCCGGGACAAGTGGGAAGCCATCGAGGAACTCTGCTGGTTCTTCTGCTCCACCCACAAGGTGGACCTCTCGCCGGGCCAGCTCTTTCAGGCCGTCCAAGAAAGGGAAAAGGAACTTCCCACGGGCCTGGGCCTGGGCGTGGCCGTTCCCCACGCCAGGATCCCCGGGGAGGGCCCCGTCCTCGGGGTCCTGGGAAGACTGGAGGACCCCGTGGACTACGGGGCTCCCGACGGGCTCCCCGTGCGGCTCATGGTCCTGGTCGTCACCCCCGAAGGACAGGACCACACCCACCTGGAGATCATGGGCGCCCTGGCGGGCATGGCAGGCAACGACCGCATCCGGAACGCCATCTTCCAGGCATCCTCGGCCGAGGAGATCCACGAGATCATCTCCTCCGAGGAGGCCGAGACCTTCAATTATTTCCTGGAAGGCTGAAGAGCATTCAGGGGTAGATCTTGTAGAGCATCCTTGGGAAGGGAATGCACTCCCTCAAGTGCTCAACCCCGCAGATCCAGGCCACGGTCCGCTCGATCCCCAGGCCGTAACCGCCGTGGGGACAGGAGCCGAAACGCCTGAGATCCAGGTACCACCGGAAAGATTCCTCGGGAAGGTCGTGCTCGGCGATCCTTTTTCTCAGGGTCTCAAGGTCGTCCTCCCTCTCGCTCCCGCCGATGATCTCGCCGTATCCCTCGGGGGCCAGCATGTCCACGCAGAGGGAGACCTCGGGCCTCTCCGGGTCGCGCTTCATGTAGAAGGCTTTCACCTGGGCCGGATACCTGTGAACCATGACGGGAAGCTCGAACTCCTCGGAGACGGCCGTCTCGTGGGGCGCGCCGAAATCCTCCCCCCACGGGAAATCCTCGAAACCCCGTCTATGTATGATCTCCACGGCCTCGTCGTAGCTGATCCGGGGGAAGGGTGGTTTCACCTTCTCGAGCTTGGAGAGATCCCTCTCCAGGGTCTCCAGCTCGGGGCGGCGCCGCTCCAGGCAGCGGGCCACGATGTAGCTCACCATCTCCTCGGCCAGTTCCATCACGTCGTCGAGCGTGGCGAAGGCCACCTCGGGCTCCACCATCCAGAATTCCGTCAGGTGCCGCCTGGTCTTGGACTTCTCCGCCCGGAAGGTGGGCCCGAAGCAGTAGACCTTGCCCAGCGCCATGGCCGAGGCCTCGGCGTAGAGCTGGCCCGACTGGGTGAGGTAGGCCTTCTCGTCGAAATACTTCACTTCGAAAAGGGTGGTGGTCCCCTCGCAGGCGGCCGGCGTAAAGATGGGAGAATCCACGCAGGCGAAATCCCTCTCGTAGAAGAAGTCCCGGATGGCCTTGATCACCTCGTCCCGGACCCGCAACACGGCGGCCTGTTTCCTGGAACGCAGCCACAGGTGGCGGTGCTCCATGAGGAAGCCTACGCCGTGTTCCTTGGGGGTGATGGGGTAATCCTTGCTCCTTTGGACCACCTCCACGTCCAGGATGTCCATCTCCACCCCGCCGGGAGCGCGGGAATCGGCCCGCACCGAGCCGCGCAGGTAGAGGGAAGTCTCCTGGGTAAGCCCCCCCACCAGGTCGAAGAGTTCGGGCCCGAGCTGGTTCTTCACCCCCACGGCCTGGACGATTCCCGAGCCGTCCCGGACCAGGAGGAAATGAATCTTGCCCTTGCTCCTCAGCCGGTAGACCCAGCCAGCGATCTCCACGGTCTCGCCCAGGTGTTCCCCCAGCCGGCCCACCCGGACCCGGGGAATGGGGGCCTTCTCTTTTTTCTCTTCCGTCATTTATGGAAACACCTCGTACGCCGGGCGGAGCCGGCACTCCACGACACGTCCCCCCTGGAGGATGACGGCGCCCTTGTGCACCACGTCTCCCTTGAGGCACTCCACCTGGACCTCGAAAGGCCCGGGCCCGGAGACGTCCCTCAGGTCGCCCAGGAGTTTCACCCTTTCGTATCCCATGCCGTAGAGGAAGGACTCCAGGAGACTCTGGAGGGTCTCCTTCGCTTCGGCACGGACCTCCTGGTCCCGGGTCTCGAGGATTTCCAGGATGCGCCCGGTCTTTTCGTTCAACTCGAAGAGCTGTTCTTCCAGGGCCGTCGTCTGGACCTTCTCCACCGCCTCGTTGAGGCTCCGGATCTTTTCGATGAGCCCTTTGAGCCCCTTGAGTTCCTTCAAGTACGTCTCGAACCGGGCCGTGCGCACGTAGAGGAGCACGAAGGCCAGCAACAGGGCCGCCAGTGTAAGAATGGGGACGAGGGAATCCTTCATGGTTCGATGAACTTCCTGGCAAGAGATCCGGGCCTGGACCTTAGCACGCCCCGCCTTTCTCCTCCAGCGTCTCTCGGGGAGCCCCGGCTTCGTTCTGCCGGGAGCGAAAGGATGCCCGCTTTTTCCCTGGGGAAATTCCCCGGGACCCCTGGTTAGAATGCGGGCCGCATGGGCTGGAAGTTCAAAGTATTCTTCACCGTTCTCCTCCTCCTCGTGCCTTTGCTCGTGCCGGCCCCTGACCCGGCCAAGCTCTTCGAATTGCAGGCGGGGGATGTCCTGGTATCCCACCTGGAGGGTCTCGTCCCCGAGATTCCCCCGGAAGAACTTCCGGAAAAGCCCGTTCTCTTCGGCGTCTCCATCGCCTCCCTGGTCGTGCACGGGCCGGAGGGGACGGAAGTGCGCGACTCCCTGGCGCGCCGGGTCCGGGAGTGGTCCCGCACGGTCTCCCATCCGGGGGTGCGGGTGCTTCTCACGGACCAGAACCCGGACCTGGTGGTTCGAGCGGAATTCCAGAGGCTCCGCGACGGATTCCGGTGGAAGATCTCCCACGAGGAAGACCCCTTTCTCTCCCCTTCCAAGGAGGGAAGGGTCTATTTCTTCTCCTGGGTTTCCCTCCTTCCCCCTTTTGCGGCCATCCTGGCGGCCATCCTCATCGGGCGGGTGATCCTGGGTCTCTTCCTGGGGGCCTTCCTGGGCGCATGGATCCTGGCTCTCCAGGCCCCTCATCTCCTGTCGGGCCTCTCCATGGAAGAAGGCCTGGGCCCCTTTCTTCACAGAATGGGCGAAGCCCTCCTCCTGGTCCTGGAGGCCCTTCCCCGGGCCGTCCAGGTGCTCTTCTGGGACATCCTCTACAAGCGGTGCCTGGGAGACGACTTCAACCTGGCCATCCTGGGCTTCGTGGTCTTTCTTTCCGCCACCGTGGGAGTCACCACCCGGATGGGAGGCATCCAGGGCCTTGTCGAGATCCTCCGCCGGAAGGCCACGACCCTCCGTTCCACCCAGCTCATGACCTTCCTGATGGGGATCGCCATCTTCTTCGACGACTACGCCAACACCATCGTCGTGGGCAACACCATGCGCCCCCTCACCGACCGGCTCCGCCTGGCCCGGGAGAAACTGGCCTACATCGTGGACTCCACCAGCGCCCCCGTGGCGGGCCTTTCTGTGATCTCCACCTGGATCGCCTACGAAGTCACCACTTTCAGCGCCCAGCTTCCCGAAGTGGGAATCCCCAAGAACCAGGGCTACGCCATCTTCATCTCCACCCTGCCTTTCCGTTTCTACTGCATCTTCGCCCTCTTCCTGGTGCTCTTTACGATTCTCCTCAAGAAGGAGTTCGGCCCCATGCGGGCCGCCTGCGAACGGGCCTTGCGCACGGGGGAGCTGGTCCGAAAAGGGGGCCGCCCTCTCGTCTCGGCGGAACTCACCAACGTGGCCCCCAAGGAGGGGGCCCCCGCCCGGGCGGCCAACGCCTTCTTCCCCCTCCTGCTCCTGGTAGGGTTCACCGTGACGGGCATCTACGTCTTCGGCATTCAAAGCGTCTACGCCATCCTCTGGGCCTCCCTGGGAGCCTTCTGCCTGGCCTCCTTCCTGGCATGGTCCCAGAGGATCCTCCATCCCCGGGAGATCCTTGTCTCGGCCTACAAGTCCAGCCGGGCCCTGACCTTCGCCATCGCCATCCTTCTATTGGCCTGGGCCATCGGCCACGTCTGCCGGGACCTGGGGACGGCCTCTTACCTAGTGGCGGCCTTCACCCACACGCTGAAACCCGAGATCCTCCCGACGGTGCTCTTCTGCGCCGGGTGCCTGATCTCCTTTTCCACGGGTTCCTCCTGGTCCACCATGGCCCTTCTCCTTCCCAACGTGGTGGTCCTTGCCTGGAGTCTCGGGGCCCACTCCCACCTGGGGAGCCGGGGCCTCCTCGTTCTCTCCATCGGGGCGGTCCTGGAAGGCTCCATCTTCGGGGACCACTGCTCCCCCATCTCGGACACCACCATCCTCTCCTCAGTGGCTTCCGCTTCGGACCACATGGACCACACCCGCACCCAGATGCCCTACGCCATGCTGGCCATGGCCGCGGCTCTCGCCGCGGGCTACATCCCCGTGGCCTACCTGGGCCACGCCTGGGTCTATCTCTCCATTCCC
>Ga0256831_1001529_pt1 | contig 12178 bp, 7 predicted proteins | sample 132544metaG_FD_189087 | JGI IMG/M metagenome (GOLD analysis project Ga0256831, IMG submission 189087) | Hydrothermal vent microbial communities from Lau Basin, Pacific Ocean - 132-544 | ecosystem: Environmental > Aquatic > Marine > Hydrothermal vents | place: Pacific Ocean: Lau Basin | collected... | reverse complement strand
ATTTAAGATAATGGCCCAAAGGAGTCAGTCCAGGGGCTAATGGCTCAAGTAACTGCTTAACATAATACGTCGAATCAAAAACCGGGCAGGGATCCCGGCGTTCTGCAGCTCCGGTCTGCAGATAATGGAGAAGTGGATTAATGCCGCTTTCTACAACATCCGGATTACGACCGAGATAAAAGGCCGTACAAAACAAAGGATTTGGATCCCGTTGCTCCCGCCAACCGACATCAAGGTAATGAATAAGAGGATCTATCCCGGCTTCCGCCACATCAGGATATTTGGTCAGATAGTAATTGCGGTCAAAAATTCCTGAACGGGTAATTATTTTATAATCGCTATTAAACTGATAGCGCAAGGCATTGACATATTGTTTTCCTTTGTCCCGACAACGCCAGATTACTCGTAACCGTTCCTTTGCCCGAGCAACCGGACTATTGACCAAATGATCATAGGCCCCCTGCAAGGCCTGCAACCGAGCCTGATATTTCACCAACTCTTGATGGTACAAATTTATCGAATTATTTTTCTTGGCAAGCGCACATTCTTGCTCTTCTATACGATTCCGTAACTTTCTATCCTGACGGTCATATCTGTCAGAGGCCTGCCGCAGGCCTTGACAAGCGAGAAAAAAATCTGCTGACTCCGGCAGATCCATGACAACCTCTACCCGAAGTTGAGCCTGAGATAATGAAATTTTGGTATCGATCCCGGTCAGATCAAAAACTAGATAGGGGTCATTATTGAGAGCAACAAAAATATTTCCCATCTCACCGGTCAGAAAAGTGGTATTATGCAGGTTTACCTTCCCGGCAATATCAGCAGCGCCGGAAAACTTGCCGACTATATCTCTGGTTCCATCCGGTAAACCTGAATACAAAGTAATATCTTGCAGGGAAAAGAATCCCGGCCGGTCGCCGGGATCCAGGCGAAGATACTTTAAATTCTCTATCGAGTCAGGCAAGCGGAATCGACAGACAACTGGTCCAGCAGCATGTCCAACCCGGCAACTCAGCTTATTCTGTTCGTTAAATGCATCCCTGTTATCACTCCAATACAGCTCAACAGTTTCAACTTCAGGTAAAGAAATTCTTCGGGGGTAAGTAAACGGCTGATATAAAGCATTGAGTAGGTCTTGTTCCGGTGCGGCGCTGGAAACAATATCTCGAATCAGATCTGTTTGTAATCGGATAAATGAATCAAGTTGTTTTTCAAGGTTCAGGTCATAACGTTTAAAAAACCAACGAATAAAATCATAACTGGTTTGGGCACCGATATTCTCGTTCAATGACTTGGCCAACAGGCTGTTTTCCAGGGAAAAGAAAAGTAATGCCCGAAAGAGCACAAACTCCACCGACACCGTCTGGTCGCTCTGCCATTCTTCATCAATAACAATGTAGTTATCGTCCTGGTTAACTATTATATTAAAGGGCAACAAATCAAAATTGCGGAAATCCCTCTGAGTATTATTGGCTGTTTCCAGTAAAAACTCCCAATAGTCGTCCACATATTTTTTAAAATCCCCGCCTCCCGGTTCTGCCGCCAGGCTCTGCAGCCAACAAATGGAGAGCAAGGGACCAGAAATATATTCTGCAGTATCAAGATTATGTCGTACACTCTCTGCAGATTCAGTCTGACTGGTTGCAAGTGCGCTTTTAAGAACTTTACCTTCTCCGGCTGGTTTACAGGTTACTGTTCTGTAAGACGGACGCCGATCCGTTTCTGAATAATAAATAAAATCATGTTGAATAAGTCTGTTGACCGCTCCTTTGTTCTTGCCAAGCAATACAAAAAAAGAATTGGCAAAATCTTCGAGATACTTGTTTTCCAGCAAAGCGGTCCAAAGCAGAGGCTCACTGCACTCTATATGCATACTGGACTGATAATCCTGAGAAGAAATCCTGGAAAGAAGCGAAGATGCATATGGATCAGCTTTGATAAACTCATCAACAAGTAGAATCCTAGGCAATTTATAATCAGGAAATGGATACAAAAAACGAAAATATTGTAGATTAAGCGAAGAAAATAGGTGTTGTAGACTTTTTTTGTCATACGTCCGTATTCCCTGTGCCCGGGGATAATTATAGAGGCCAATGAAAGGTCTGCCGTAATGATCCTCGTCAGCACCCAACCAGTACTTCAGGCCCATTCGATTTTCAATAGCCACAAAAATAACACCATCCGGTCCCAGTGCTTCCCGAACCCGGGTAAGAATCTTGGCAATAGCCTCATGATCCGACATTCCATCAAAAAATCTGCCGGCATATTCCAGCACCCCGATCAGGAAAATATAATCATAGCTGTTTTTCGGAAAATCAAGTTGGTTGAAGTTACCCTGAACAACAGTAACATTCTCCAGATCCCGGCAGCGCGCACGGGCAATTTCCGCACGTCGCCGACTCCCTTCAACGGCATCGACTTCCAGACCGCATTCCCCGAGATATCGCGTAATTGCCCCACAACCGGCTCCAAGCTCCAGGGCCTTGGCTCCTGCCTCAAAGGGAAAACCGCGAAACAGATTACTTCGGCTGGAAGCCAAATGATATTTTGAACTCCAGTCCCGAATAGCATCTTCAAGTTCAACGGACAGTGAAGATACATCTTCAGCCTCACGAATTACCTCATAGAGATACGTTTCGGCCGCATCTCCGTCGGAATAAGAAAAAGCCGACGATGATGAATGTACGTATATGCCGGAGTCCTGCTTCTCCAGCGCATTTATTTCAACAAGTTGATGCCGCATAAAAGTGTTATATATTTCCTCTAAGAAAGTAGGGGCGTCCAAGCCACAGTGAGCGCATCCATGCTCTGTTGAAGCTGATTAATTCGATCCGGTCATGTCGGCTATCACCCGTGATGACAACCAAAGAAATTCTTACAAATCAGCAAAAAACCTCGAACCACTCTGCCTCCAAGATTAGGAAGCCCGTAACCCGAACCAAGGATTGTTCCTTAATACCCTTTACAATATTGCTTGTTTATTTTGTTACAGATCCCAAGTAGGGGCGGCTTTAGCCGTCATATTTCCATAGTGGACACAATCGTCTATCCGGCATAATAGATGAATATATTCGCCCATACGGCGCATGCCAATAATTTTACAGCACCGGTGTTCTCATGGAGAATCTGGTAAGATACTGCTTAATTCAAGTGAATTTTTTTTTGGAATCTGCGCGTACCTGAAGTCTATGCTCACCTGTTTTTTATGTCAGGAATCCAGAAATAAGCGCTAATGGTCGGTCTCCGATTTCACGACCAGATGTTCCCCTCTCATGGAAACATGAATATCTCCGGAAATACCATTGACATATACGGGAATAGTATGTTTTGAAAACCAGTTTCTAATCCGTTCACTACGGTGACTCAACCAAAGGCCTGCCGGTGAAGGGACCAAGGCGTATTTGGGAGAAACACTGTTAAAAAATGCATCAGGAACAGTGCTTTCAGTCCCATGGTGGGGGACCTTCAGCACATCTGCTGTTATCAGGTCGGGAAATTTGGCGGCATATGCCCCAATTCTCCGATCAAGATCACCTGTAAACAGGCATTTAATTTTTTTATAATGCAACATCATAATTAACGACATATCATTAATTGATGTTTCTCCGACTGGTGTATGCACACCGTCAAAGGCGTAGAGTATTTGTATCCAGGTATCCGGACCAAGGTTGAATTTCATTCCGGATCGAGCATTTTTAGGTGGCACGCCATATTTGCTGTAAATATTCCGAACCGTCAGCACATCCTTATAGTTGCAACCCCATGGAATTTCTTTGTCACAAATTCCCTTGTCCGGTAAATTAAAATAAACTTCTCCAATTTTAATATGATTCGCCAATAAATACTCAAGACCACCATAGTGATCGACATGGGGATGAGTGATAAAAACAATATCAATCTTTTTTACTGCATGTTGTTTCAAATAAGGAAGCAGCATGGATTTAGCCGTATTTCGGTGTCCGGCATCAATAAGAATTGTTTTCCCGTTTTTCACTTGTATTAAATGCGCATCTGCTTGTTGTTTTGTTTTATTGACATTAATCATGGTCCAGTCAACGCCCGAAGGAGATGATAGAAAATATCCAACATTTAATATCAGAAAAATAAAACTACCCAAAAGGCATGCGGCAAATAGCCATTTCAATGGTTTAGGGGTCATACCTCAGCCTCCGAAGATAATTACAAAAGTCCCCGATTAATTAAGCTGATTAATGGAAATCTTTGAGTCCAGATCAAAAAATCCCACACTTTGACGACCGGAAATTACTTCGAAACTCATGAGGTCATAGCGACGGTCATAGACCACATATTCACCTTCTTCAAATCCGGCACATCCAAACGAAAGAAGATATGATCCGGCATTCAGTCGCATGTACTGCTTAAATATAACTCTGAACATCTTCCCCTTTCGGATCGTGCCGGTTTCAATCTCATGAAAAAATGTATTTGTCCCTGTAAGATCAAATCCTTTCACGTCCTTAATTGTAAAGGCAAAAACAGGATTTTTCAGATCTGCATGAAAGACAACATCCATTACAATCTCACATTGTTCGGCATGGCAAACAGTCTGCTGCGGTTGGCTTTTGCAATTATAAATTCCGACCCTGATGATTTCCGCTTTACCGTTACCGTAACGATTTTCATCAGGATTAAGCTGGAAATCATGCTCACTGCTTTGTATATGGGCAATTAGTTGTTCCGTCGGACTATTTTTCATCTCTCCAAATCCAATGGATTGATCGATAAGAAGCCGGTTATACGAGTCAACCACATCTTTGGCAGATCCGGATTGCAACAGCGTCCCCTCTTCTAAAAGAAACGCCCGTGAACAATAACGGGTGATGAGATCCATGGAGTGGGTCACAAACAAGATCGTTACACCCTGTTCCTGGAATTGTTTGAACTTTGCAAAGCATTTGGCCTGAAACAACGTATCTCCAACGGACAACGCTTCATCGACGATCAAAATATCGGGACGAACATTAATCGCAACAGCAAAAGCCAACCGAACATACATACCACTGGAATAGGTTTTCACCGGCCTGTCAATAAAATCGCCAATCCCGGCAAAAGACTCTATATCAAAAATACAATCGTCTATCTCCTCTTTACTCAATCCTAGAATGGCACCATTAAGATAGACATTTTCCCGTCCGGTGAATTCCGGATTGAACCCCGCTCCGAGTTCTAACAAAGCCGAAATTCTACCACGGACAACAACTTTGCCTCTAGTCGGCTTCAGAATCCCACATATTATCTGCAAAAGCGTTGATTTTCCACTTCCATTCCGTCCAATCACTCCAACAGTTTCACCAGGTGCAACAGCCAGTGAAATATCTGACAACGCATTAAAATCACGGTGATATACCTGGGATCCAGGAAATAATGCTGATCGAATCCTGTCGAGTTGTCGATTAAAAATCCTGTAGCTTTTATCGACTTGTTCTAAATGGATTATGGGTGATTGAATTGTCATGGGTTCATCTCTTTTATTCACAATACATCAGCAAATTGAGATTTGAGACGTTGAAAAACATATGCGCCTGAAAATAACGTCACCCCACAAATCATCCAAAAATAAAGCGTTTGGTATGGATGCTGCCAAAATCCAACTTGATAAATGAAAGAATCACGATATCCCTGTACGATATAGTACATTGGATTGAGCTTTAAAATCATCTGTATTTTTAAAGGCATAATATGAATATCCCAAAAAATAGGGGTAACCCAAAAGCCGACCTGAATAATAACTCCTATCATATGGGCAACGTCCCGGACAAAGACATTAAGCGCCGAAGCAATCCATGACATGCCGAGGGAAAAGAGACAAAGACAGAGTGAATAATACAAAAATTGGACATAATATACTGTAACATCAATATGTTGCACCAAAAGAAGACAAAGAAGCAACAAAAGAAATACAGCATGAGTTACCAGATTCGACAAAATTTTGACAAGAGGAAGTATCTGGGAGGGAAATAACGTTTTTTTGATAAGATTGGTATGAGCGACAACGACCCCAACGGCACTCATCATAATATCTGAAAACAAAAACCATGGCATCATTCCAGCGGTTAACCATGCGGCGAAGGGAACGTCATTCATCGGTTTTGCCTTAAACCCAACACTAAAAACAAACCAAAAGACGAAAATAAGGACCATTGGATGGATAAAGGTCCAGGCAACACCTAACAAGGAACCGGCATATTGCATTTTGACCTCACGTTTTGCCATAGTGAGAATCAACTGTTTTTTCCGCCACAAAAAAACGAGTAATGAAAAAATATCACGTATCATTCGATGATGGACGACCGTTGAGAAAATATTTCCTATATTTCAACTTGAAAAAAGTGTGCCGGTACAATACTAGAATTCATTTTCAGGTATGGGGAAGGTAGTCATGGCCGACAAAAAAGAATTCTGTTGCAATCAATAATACACAGTGCAACTGTCTGGAGGAAATGATTTCAACATCGAAATCATTTCCTTATCATGTCTGCCCTTGTATTCATAGAACCAAGCTGTATCCGCACATTGGCTGGACCAATGGCCGGTTTCATCCGGAACCCATGACGGCGTAAAACCATGGAGATTAATCAGACATCTGTAAGTGTTTTTTCTTTCCATGGTAGCCGTTCTTCGAGCCGCATCAGCTAAAATCCTTACAAGAGAGACATCATTCCTTATGCCTGCCCTCTCCGATACAATGGAATTACTGAAGGTGGAATTCCAATCCGTTTCCAATAATACAAACAGGGCTCCAACCGGCAGAACCTTTTTTTTACCCCGGTTCATCGAAATAAGAGTATCAACATCAAGATGTGTATATTGACGAGTACCCCTGAAGACAACAGCTTTTTGGGCGAAAACCGCCCGTAATACAGTGCTTGTAGCTATATCGGTTATAATCGGTTGATCGCCCTGTGCTATCACCTGTTCAATCATGGAACGCCACGGTCTCCACCAGGGATGGCCATCAAGCAGAAGAAAATCAAGTTTCCCGTAAATTGGCGGGGAACGAATACTACTTAAACCAATAATACCGACAAAACACACAAGGAAATAGACATTGCGACACCGAAATTTCACCATATCAGCTAATATCGCTTTCATGTCTTTTGGGCAGCGCTTTAAAAGCATCTGAGGAAACCTTACAAATTCTCATTTCGAGTTCGAAAAGAAAACGAGAGAAAAACAACCAAAATACAGATGCATAGCAGAAACGATAATATTCCGCCGCTCTCACATTTGATGACCAAACGAAATGTAGGAGCGGCGTAAAATAGACAATAAAAGGGAGAATAGCAAGGATGAAAAGCCGCACCCGTAGTTCTCTTTGAGCAGAAAATCCGAAATAAAAATATGGAACCGCCAGAACAGCGGACACAATGCTGATTCCCCCCAAGGTGTCCATAATCCTAAAGCCTGTGATTTTCCCTCCGATATACAATCCATGCCATTGGACATATAATGACTGATAATGAGGCCATCGCCCTCGGGAAAAAAAATGTGCCAGCCAATGCAGGCAGGGCGTTGACTGAGGCAGAATCCAAAAAATAATGAAAAAAATGATAAAATAAATAAACCTGATAGAAAAAAAGAATAAAATCTTCGGAGGGATATATTTTTGGAGTTGTGAGGGAATAACAAAGATTCTTTTCTCAAGACAAAGAATACTCAGCCAGAGAGCAATGATAAAAACCAGAAATACCACCTCCTGATTATGATTTACCCACAATATAGGTAATGCTGACAGAGCAACAGCCAACCCTTTGATAATATCGGCGGCTCTCTTTCTAAAAAAAAATAATGCTATCCAAAACCAATAAATACACAATGAAGTAAAACTAGGCGCCAAACTATAGTAACGAAAATAATTGAATCGATTCGTTCCAAAAAACAAAAAGCAGGTTACCACACTGAGGAAAGCCCATCTCATCGGAAGCCCGGCCCCAACCCCTAGTATAAACAAAACGGAACTACCAAGTGCCCAAAACATTCCGTTGACAATGTTTATTCTCTGCAGCATTGTTTCCGGAACAACCAACTTCCCTTCCCCACCGCATAAAACTATTCCTGCCATACTATAATGCCAAAGTCCCCGGTTTGATCGGGGAAGTTCTTCAATGGTCTTGTTACAAGTCTCTTCATGAATGCGGCGAAGATGTTCAAGGGGGTCTGCCGGCGGTTCTAAAAAAGGACCGATACGGAAACCAAGCAAAAAAAATATTATACCGACAGCAAATACTTGGCGTTCATATCCTTTAGCAAAAACTATGCAGGCAAGAAGCGCTGTAACCCAGCCTAATAAACCTACATATTGGATTGGCATAGTGGACAGGCATGAAAAAAACGGATGCAGATGGTTTAGGGAAATAACTGAGGCAAAAAACCAAAATATCAGGAACAAGCCTTTGCACACTTTACCATTCATGGGACATGGCAACCAACATGCCGGGAAACGTATCGATCACTTTTGTGGCGTCAATATCACTTAAGACCAAATTCATGAAAATCAATAAACAAAAATTTATTCACCAAGGAAACTCAACGTAAGCCATTTCTCCTGAATTCCGGCACAACATCCTGCAGGCACGCTCGCAATTTGTCTATATTGCGGGAAGAAGCTGCCCTCTCAAGGCAGATCATTTTCTCTTGCAGCCAGGCCCAATCCACTTCCCGACTTCGTGCCAGCAATAATTTTTCATGACTTGTCGGTTGCAGTCCTTCGCTCTCGTGGAGGAGTTCTTCGTAGAGTTTTTCTCCCGGCCTCAAGCCTATATAAATAATTTCAATATCCCTGCCGGGTTCGAACCCGGAAAGGCTAATCATTTGTTCAGCTAGATCTTTGATAAGGACAGGTTCTCCCATATCCAAAACAAAAATTTCTCCACCCTGTCCCATAGAACCTGCCTGAAGAATTAAACTGACGGATTCAGGAATCGTCATAAAATATCGTGTGATTTCTTTATGGGTAACAGTTACCGGTCCTCCCGCTTCAATCTGCCGTTGAAAAAGCGGAACCACCGAACCGGTAGATCCCAGCACATTACCGAATCGGGTGGTGATAAAACAGGTTTCCGACCTACGATCAAGATTTTGACAATATAATTCAGCAGCCCGCTTGGTCGCGCCCATGGTATTTGCAGGATTCACAGCCTTATCCGTTGATATCAAAACAAAACGTTCCACATTAAAACGATCTGCAGCTTCGGCAACTATCTTTGTTCCAATAACATTATTCCGAACCCCTTCGGCCGGATTAAATTCAAGCATAGGGACATGTTTATAAGCTGCTGCATGAAAAACAACATCCGGTAAATAATTTCCAAAAGTCCAAAAAACTCGATCTTCATCCTTTATATCGCCGAGGATTGGCTTTATCCGCAATTGGGGAAATTCTCTCTGCAAATCCTGTTCTACGGAATAAAGATTATATTCACTGCTCTCAAAAATAATTATCATATCCGGTTTCTGGACGGCAATCTGTCGGCACAACTCAGAACCGATTGACCCTCCCCCTCCAGTTACCAAAACAACTTTTCCGGCTAGATAAGCGGCAACTGCCCCATGATTTATCTCAATCACTTCTCGACCAAGAAGATCTTCTAAAGTGACCGATCGCAATTTTTCTATACTGATGCCTCCTTCCTCGATTTCAAAGACAGAAGGCAATGTCTTATAAGGGAGACCTATCCGTGTGCACTGATCAACAATTTTTTGCAAAAGCCGGCTGTCAGCTGACGGAATAGCAATAAGAATCAGTTCTCCATTTAAACAATGTACTATTTCTTCCAACTTTGCGATGCTTCCCAGAACCGGGATACCATGAATTTCTCTACCATGGAGATTCTTATTATCATCAACAAACCCAACAGCTTGATATCCTTTTCGATGATTTAAATCTCTGACAAGCATCTCACCGGCTCTACCTGCCCCAACCACCACTGTTCGAAGTCCGGTTCTCTCTCGAAAAGAAAGATGGTGGTCTTTATACCATCTATATGCAATCCTCGACAGGGAGAGACCGGCAGTGAGGATAAGCGGATATAGAAAAAATATTGATCGTGGCACTCCAACCAATCTTGTCGTAAGTGCACTCACGCAAATTAATACAACGGTACCGCAAAGTGAAGCCTTGACAATCCGCACCAAATCAGGGATTGAAGCAAATCGCCACAGGCCTCTATAAAGACCGGAATACCAAAAAATTCCTCCCTGCAAAGGCAAAGCAAAAATAATCAACTTCAAAAGTGTTTGTTGAAAAACAGCAGGAAGGTTATCCAAATTAAAACGTAGCCAATAGGACAAAAATAATGCCGAAGGAATCCATAAAAGATCATGGACCAACGCCGACCAGCGGCTAAATACTATTGAATGTAATAAACTATTAATCCGCATCTTTAAAAAAACAAAAGGATAGTAGGAAGAAACAATGAGGTATACATCATTGTCGGATCCTGTCTCCAGCCGACAACCATTTATTTATTCCTCTTGTATTAAATATTTTTTTTACCCGCCCCTGTACGCCAAAAAAAAAGCAAAATTGGTGCATAAGAGAAAATCAAAAATAGAATACTATAATTTTCAAAAAAAACGCTAAGTAAAGCAAACGGTAACAGCCAACATAAATTTACGGCACAAACAGTCATAGTTATTTTTTTATGTGATCCAAAACGACGTGCCAAAATCTGATATGCATGGCACCGGTGTGCTTGCGTGACATTCTCCCTGTTTATTATCCGTTGAACAAGCGTCAACGTTGCATCAATAATAAAAATTCCTAACAGAATCCCCCACGTCCAGACATTAACCCCTTTATCCGATGAGGTTAAAAGTGCAAATACCCCCATGATGTATCCTAAAAAACCACTACATGCATCACCCATAAAAATTTTAGCGGGAGGCCAATTCCAGATCAAAAAACCTCCAACGCTGACCGACAAAATTCCTAACCATGCCATATAACATGATTCTCTCCCATGGATCCAAAGAAGAAAAAGTACAGAGAGTGAAGTCGTTATAGCCTCCACACCCGCTATACCATCAATTCCATCCATAAAATTATAAAGATTGAGCATCCAGGTCAGACTGACTACCAGCATAACCATCCCGACCCATTCTAAATGGATTTTCGTTGAAAGCAAAGGAACAACCGGGGATGAAAACAGGAAAAAAACAGCCAGCGAAGAGACAACCAAATGAACCGCTAATCTTGACAGAGGGGGCAAAGAATGATAGTCGTCATATAAGCCTACCAATGCTATTATCCCCGAACTCAACACTACGCCATAAAATTCTTTTGCCGGTATTTCGCCGAAAACAAATAACGTCCAACTGCCAAGAATAAATGTGATCACAACGGCTATTCCACCGCCTCGAGGCGTTGGTTTACTGTGAGAACTGCGACTGGTTGGAATATCTACAAGGTCTACTTTTAAGGCAAACCAACGGAAAATCCCGGTAAGCACAAAGGAACAAAAAAAGAAAAAAAGATACCAGCTAATCCTCATACTACTATAGACCGAATAAAAGCTTCATTAACCTTGACTGGAGGATGCCAACCAATTTTCCTTTTCACCTCATCATGATCAATTTGCAAGCTTTCAGTTAATCGACTAATTTCAGCATTCTTTCCCAACAATTGTCCCCATAGAAGGAGCAGATTAATCGGCATAGGGAACAAATAACATTTTGTGTGAAGGCATTTGGCTATAAGATGAATCAATTCGGGAGTGGACAAATCATGGGTATCGCAAGCGGTAATTACTTGTCCGGCAGCCTTTTCATGGTAAATGCAGTGGAGAATAAGATCACATAAATTGTTGACGTAAAGAAGACTCCGTTTATTTTTGACGTTTCCAAATGGTAAAACTTTCATGTTTTGAACCAACCACACTAATCGACTAAAATTTCCCTTTGCTGCTGGTCCATATACCATAGGGGGGCGGATCACAACTACTTCCAACCCTGTCTTTTTTCCCAAACGAAACAGGGCTTTTTCAGCTTCAAACTTACTCATGCTATAGGGATCCGAAGGGGCCGGAGTATCATCAGCGCAAAAAGGATTTCCTTCTGTTTTTTCCCCATTAACCTTAATGCTGCTGAGAAAAATGAATCTTTTCACGCCCGCCCGAACCGCCTGCCGAGCCAAATTGATCGTCCCGTCCACATTGAC
>Ga0256831_1001528_pt1 | contig 12188 bp, 10 predicted proteins | sample 132544metaG_FD_189087 | JGI IMG/M metagenome (GOLD analysis project Ga0256831, IMG submission 189087) | Hydrothermal vent microbial communities from Lau Basin, Pacific Ocean - 132-544 | ecosystem: Environmental > Aquatic > Marine > Hydrothermal vents | place: Pacific Ocean: Lau Basin | collected... | reverse complement strand
AAAGCACCTGCCACTGTTCCCCTTTGAATGTAAACATTTGCTCTAAACCTCGCCAATTTTTGAATACCAAACGAGAAATCCACATCAAAGTCCTCTTCAAGCGTCTTTCTCTGAAGTTCCGTCATAACAGAGTAGCAGAGATTCTGGGCATCAGAGGGATTTAAAGGCTCAAACTCATCAAGATCCAGCAACTCTCCATGAACCCTCACTTTGGGTTTTGCACCAGCTGTGATATGCAGATCCGAACCCTCATAGTTTATTAATAGTTCCAGTAGCTCTATTAAATCTTCTGCAACTTTCCCCACCTAATCTCCCCCTTTAATAAAATGTTACATTCATAACCTCTTCAATTGTGGTGATACCCTCTTTAATTTTTTTAAGTCCACTCATTCTCAGGGTTGACATTCCCTCTTTTACAGCCTCATCCCTCAGTTCATCCGTAGAGGCACCCTCCAATATCATCCTCCTGAGCTTATCGCTTATCGGCATAACTTCATAAAGGGCTACCCTACCCCTGTACCCTGTATCGTTGCAATACTCACACCCTTCGCCCTTGTATATCTTCACCTTTTTTGCATCCTCTTTTGAAAAACCAATCTCCTCCAATGCCTGAGGCGGCACATATATCTCTTTTTTGCAATGGGGGCATATCTTTCTAACAAGCCTCTGGGCAACAACCAGAATTAAAGAAGATGATATCAAATACCTCTCAATACCCATATCTACAAGCCTCATGATAGTGGATGGCGCATCGTTTGTGTGGATTGTCGAAAACACGAGATGCCCTGTCAACGCCGCCCTTATCGATATTTCAGCGGTCTCTGAATCTCTAACCTCTCCAACCATAATAATATCAGGATCCTGCCTTAAAAAACTCCTCAAGGCGGTCGAAAATGTAAGACCAATCTCCTCTTTTACCTGAACCTGATTTATTCCCTCGATATTATACTCAACTGGGTCTTCAACGGTTATTATATTTACATCTTCCCTATTTAGTTTATTTAAAGAGGCGTAAAGTGTGGTTGTTTTGCCACTCCCTGTGGGTCCAGATACAAAAATCATACCGTAAGGTTTTTTTATTGCCGAAACATACCTCTCTAAATCAAGCTTTTCAAACCCCAAATATTCAAGCTCCACCCTTACGCTGCTTCTGTCCAAAACCCTCATTACAACCTTTTCTCCATAAACAGTAGGCAGAGTTGAAACCCTCAAATCTATATCTCTCCCGCCACTCCTTATCCTTATTCTTCCGTCTTGAGGTAGCCTTTTTTCGGCAATGTTTAACTTTGCCATGATTTTAAATCTCGAAACCAATTTAGGCGACATCGACTTTGAAAATGTCATGATAGTCTTAAGCTTTCCGTCGATTCTGTACCTAATTCTCAACTCGTCCTCAAATGTCTCTATGTGTATATCACTAACACCAGATTGAACAGCCTTGGATAGTATTGTGTTGGCAAGCTTAACAATGGGCTCTTCCTCGGCTGACTTCTCAAGCTGGTCTACATCTATCTCCCCCTCTTCATCGCTCAAAACATCTACATTCTTTGAGTACTCCTCAAGGCTATCTGCAAGCTCTTCAAGCTCAGTAGAGGTTCCATAGTACTTATCAATAGCCCTCATAATCGATTTTTCATTTGCAAAGAGGGGAATAACATTCATACCTGTTACAAACCTGACCTCATCCAGGGCAAAGATATTTGTCGGGTCAGAAATAGCTATCTTCAGTTTTCCATCCTCTACGGCAACTGGTATTAAAACATATTTCTTTGCTATTTGTGCGGGAACTTTCTTGATTACCTCTTTTGGGATTTCAATGCTGTTTAAATCAACGGCATCTACACCATACTGCTTACTCAAAAACTCATTCAGTGTTTTTTCATCTACAAAACCCTTCTCAATAAGTATAGTCCCCAGCCTCTTCTTTGTCTTCTTTTGCTCTTCAAGCGCCTCATCAAGCTGTTTCTGATTTATAATTTTATTCCAGAGTAAAAGCTGTCCCAATAAAGTGGTCAATCTATCAAATCCTCAACAAGTTTTCTGGCAACATCTCTGTCGAATTCAACTCCTGTCCATATTTTAAAGGCATGGTACGCCTGCCCTATAAACATATCTAATCCATTAACGGCTGTCAAACCCATATCTCTTGCTTTTTTAATCAGGGGTGTATCAAAGTATATAACATCAATAATTAGAGGTTTCTTAACCCAGGACAGTTCTATGGGAATACCATCACCCTCCAAACCAAGAGATGTGCAGTTTATGATTATATCGGCTGATTTAATAGTATCTTTATCGTCCAGTGGTCTCACTATAACATTAAGTTTACCTATAAATCTCTCAGAAAGCTTTTTTGCCCTGCTCAAACTCCTATTCAAAAGGTAAACCTCTTCAATACCCAATTTGTAAAGGGCATAAACCACACTCAGAGCAACACCGCCTGCTCCAACAACAACAATTTTATCGCTGTTGCTGTAGAATTTTACATACTCTCCAAACATCTCCATAAAACCCAAATAGTCGGTGTTAAAACCCAGAAGCCTGCCATCAACATTTTTTACCGTGTTCACAGCTTGCAAAAATGCTGCATCACCATCAACCTCGTCAACAAGCTCAAACACCTTCTCCTTGAAAGGAACAGTTATGTTTAAACCCTTAATTCCCATTGCCCTTACCCCTTTTATAGCACCCTCAACATCTCTCACCTCAAATGCCACATAAACGGCATTAATTCCATAGTACTCGAACATAAAAGTATGAAGGGGTGGCGATAGACTGTGCCTTACAGGATTTCCAATTATACAATAAACCTCTGTATCAGCTGCTATAAACATATATCTCTCTCACGCTATCTCCCAAATCTTTAAGCTCAAGCAATAGATCAGGCTTCTCATCCAAAACCTCAGGCCATTCTACAAAAAAAATGCCATCCCTCTCAAAATAATCGTATATTCCACTCTCTATGAGCTCCTCTGCGCTTCCTATTCTATAAAGGTCGATGTGATATATATTGTCTCTATACTCGTTAACAATCGTGAATGTTGGGCTTCCCTTAAACTCATCCTCTCTTACACCCAGAGCTTCAAGTGCATATCTAACAAATGTTGTCTTTCCACTGCCGAGCTCACCTTTCAAAAAAACCAGATACCTTTTTTTATTTACGATAAAGCTTCCCACTACCCTCTTAGCCGCTTTTCTTGTTTCATCTTCGCTTTTACTTACCAATCTAAATTTTATTTCCACAACTATTTTATACACTTATTGACTTTACAATTCAAGCTATACCCATATAATCAAAACCTATGAAAATCTTGATTATTCAGTTGAGGCAGTTAGGGGATGTTCTCCTTTCAACACCCCTGGCTCAAAATATAAAAATATTCTATCCAGACTCCAGTGTGTATTTTTTAACCTCAAGTCAGGCTGAGGATATTGTATTCGAAAACCCCTTTATTGATAAAGTACTAACACTGAAAAAGGGGGTAAAACACGAAGTAGAGATGATTTACAGGGTTAGAAAAGAGGGGTTCGATGCTATACTGGATGTTCAGCGCACAGCAAGGTCGAAAAGGATAACGCTGTTCTCAAAAGCCAAGATAAAAGCAGCCTTTTATAAAAAGGGAAACAACTTCCCCTACAACACGCTCATAAAACAGGAAACAAAGGGCTACACTGCTTTTGAAAGGCTCGACTTACTCAAAGCCATTGGTATAGACAAACCAGAAAAACTTCTACCGTCCCTATTTTTTGACAGCTCCACAGAAGAGAGGGTTAAAAACTATCTTATAAACCACAACATTAAAAACTACTTTGTTATCTCCCCGACCGCAAGAAAGCAGTGGAAAATGTGGAGCTTGGAAGAATTTGGAAAACTTGCGGACAAGATTTCAAAAAAGCTAAACCTAACCGCTGTGATAACATACGGGAACAGGGAAGAGAAAGAGAAAGCTAAAGAAACGGCAGAACAGATATCCAATTCCCACATCATAGAAAAGCCATTTTCCATCAAAGAATTTGCAGCACTATTGAAACTGTCAAAATTTAGTGTGGGAAACGACTCATTTCCATCCCATGTAGCCGTGAGTCAGGGAGTGAAAACTGTAGTGATATGTGGTCCAACAAGTGGCTGGTATCCAGAGCACAAAAATGTTCTGTTAATCTACAAAGGGTTGGACTGCCAGCCTTGCAACAATCCAGAGAAGTGTCCCTTTAACCTTGCCTGCTACAGGGAGCTTTCCCATGAAGAGGTTCTCCCAAGGGTGTTAAAGTTCTTTAGCGAACAATAAGAATAAAACATAAAATTAAACAAATTAATTCACTTCAACACTTGACAATCGGAGAAAAATGACTATTTTGTTAGCAGACATTTGAGGTGAGTGCTAATGAACCTGGACGAAAGAAAGGTTTTGGTCTTGAGCGTAATTGTTGATAACTATATAAAGAACAAACAGCCAGCGGGGTCAAGGATACTAACAAAGAGGTACAACCTAAACTTCTCACCCGCTACTATGAGAAATGTGATGCTTGACTTAGAAGAGGGAGGCTACCTAACTCACACACACGCATCGGGTGGTAAAATCCCTACACCGAAGGGTATAAAGTTCTATTTAGACATGATTCTTTCAAATTTCAGTCCAAAAACAAGGAAGGAGTTTGAGAATATTCCTCTTATGGATGCACTCACCACATTCGACGAAAAGATGAACAGGATTCTTGACACAATGGCAAACTTGAGCGAGCAAGTTAGCATGCTCAGTTTACCAGATTTCTCAAAAACAAAGATTAAGAGTGTCCAGTTCATAAAAATAGGAGAGGGAAAAATCCTGACTATCCTGCTATCTGATGGCAACATTATGGAAACAAAGATTGTCTCTTCTGAAAAAAGCTTAAGCGACAAGGAGCTCAAGGAGTTTTCAGATTACATTACCAATGAATACTCAGGCAAAACCCTTGAAGAGATTGGAGAGGAACTCGAAAGCTACATCATAAACAGGAAGGGTTTATGTGAACTTCTCATACAGAAACTCATAGAGGAGGCAAAAAAACCCAAAGTTATGGTGGACGGGCTCGAGAACATATTTAAATACCCGCAGCTCAAAGACGATCTGGAGAAGCTCAAGAAATTGATAAAAACACTGGAGGACAGAAAAACCCTGCTTGAGCTAATAAGAAATGTAATCAACAGCGATAGAATAATCTTGATCGGCGACGAGTTACCTTTGGGCGATATAAAGGAGCTTGGTTTCATCTCCTCAAGCTATAAATACGGAGATGTTAACATTGGTGTCGTGGGCATAATGGGTCCCATAAATATGGACTATCCAGAGATGCTGAACATCATCGAATCAGCTAAAAAGAAAATTAACGATATCATCAATCAGGGGGTTAAAAATGTCTGAGAAGGAAAGACAAAACGGCGGCGTGGAGATAAAGATAAACAAGGAGGAGAAAGAAGAGAAAGAAAAGAGAGAGAAAACCAGAGAGAATGAGGAACAGAAAACCAAAAGTCCGAACATTGAAGAGGAGTATGAAAAGTTAAAGAACGACTATCTGAGGCTTTTGGCTGAGTTTGACAACTACAGAAAGCGGGTCTCAAAAGAGATAGAAGAGGCAAAAGAGGCAGCCAAGAGGTCTATCATAAAAGAGTTCTTGGTTATTTTAGACAACTTGGAAAAAGCCATCGAGATGGCTTACAAGCATAAAGATGCCATAATTGAAGGCATCGAGCTCTCAATTAAATCATTCAAGGATATGCTGAAAAAACACGGGGTTGAAGAGATTAACCCCAAAAAAGAAAGTTTCGACCCAAATCTACACGATGCTTTAATGACACAGGAGTCTGATGAGCTCCCTAAAAACACCGTAATACAAACGGTGGAAAAGGGCTATATGTTAAAGGACAAGCTTATCAGACCAGCAAAGGTGATAGTCAGCAGTGGAAAAAATGAAAAAAGCCAAAAAAACAACAATAAAAAGGAGGAATAGAAGATGGGAAGGGTTTTAGGTATCGATTTAGGAACAACTAACTCTTGTATGGCTATTATCGAAGGTGGAAAGCCAAGAGTCATTCCAAATGCTGAGGGTTCAAACACTACCCCAAGCGTTGTTGCCTTTACAGATAAAGGTGAGGTGTTGGTAGGTCAAGCCGCTAAAAGGCAGGCTATAACCAACCCAAAAAGAACAATATTCTCCGTCAAAAGGCTCATCGGTAGGAGGTTTAAGTCTAAAGAGGCTCAGGAAGCTATAAAAAGGCTTCCATACGAGGTGGTGGAAGGACCCAACGGCGATTGCCGTATAAGAATAGATGGGAAGGAGTACACGCCTCAGGAGATCTCTGCAAAGATTCTTATGAAGCTAAAAACAGACGCCGAGGCTTATCTGGGAGAGAAGATAACCGATGTGGTTATCACAGTACCAGCCTACTTTGATGACTCCCAGAGAAAAGCCACAAAAGATGCTGGTAGAATTGCTGGCTTGAATGTTTTAAGGATCATCAATGAGCCTACAGCATCCTCCTTGGCATTCGGTCTTGACAGAGAAAAAGAGGGCAAGATCGCTGTATATGACCTGGGTGGCGGAACATTCGATATATCCATCCTTGAAATAGGAGACGGTGTATTTGAGGTTAAATCTACAAACGGAAACACCTACCTCGGTGGAGACGACTTCGATAGAGCTTTAATCGACTATGTTGCAGACGAGTTCCAGAAGGAGCATGGCATTGATCTAAGGAAAGACCCAATGGCTCTACAGAGGCTCAAAGAGGCCTGCGAAAAAGCAAAGATTGAGCTCTCCAGTGCTTTAGAGACAGAGATTAACCTGCCATTCATCACAGCAGATGCAAGCGGTCCAAAGCACCTTGTTATGAAGATAACAAGAGCCAAGTTTGAGCAGTTAGTAATGCCTCTAATTGAGAAAACCCTGGAGCCCTGCAGACTTGCACTGAAAGATGCAGGACTTGAGCCAAAGGACATCGACCATGTTATCCTTGTCGGTGGAATGACGAGGATGCCCAAGATTAGAGAGGTTGTTAAAGAGTTCTTCGGCAAAGAGCCAAGAAAGGACATCAACCCGGATGAAGCTGTTGCGCTGGGTGCAGCAATTCAGGGTGGTGTCTTGAAGGGCGATGTAAAGGATGTGTTGCTCTTAGATGTTACACCGCTCTCTCTGGGTATAGAGACCTTGGGTGGTGTTATGACAAAGATTATACCGAGGAACACCACAATACCGACCAAGAAAACCCAGATATTTACAACGGCAGAGGACAACCAGACAGCCGTTACAATACATGTCTTGCAGGGTGAAAGAGAACTTGCAAAAGACAACAAGACCCTGGGTAAGTTTGAGCTTGTTGGAATACCGCCTGCCCCAAGGGGTGTGCCTCAGATAGAGGTGACCTTCGACATAGACGCAAACGGTATTCTCCATGTTACAGCAAAGGATAAAGCAACTGGCAAAGAGCAGAGCATAAGGATTACGGCATCGAGTGGATTGACCGAAGAGGAGATAGAAAGGATGGTCAAAGAGGCAGAAGCACACGCAGAAGAAGACAGAAGAAGGAGAGAGCTAATCGAAACAAAGAATAAAGCCGATGCCTTAGTCTACTCAACAGAGAAGAGCCTGAAAGACTTCGCAGATAAGATAACAGAAGATGAAAAGAAAGAGATACAGGAGGCAATAGACAAGCTCAAAAAGGCAATGGAGGGAGACTCCAAAGAAGAGATAGAGAAAGCCATGGAGGAGCTTGCGAGAAAATCGCACAAGCTCGCTGAAGAGGCATACAAAAAATCTCAGGCAGAGAGCCAGGCTCAGGGTGGAGCCTCACAGCAACAGGAGAGTAAGAAAGACGAAGAAGAGGTGGTTGAGGCAGAGGTTGAGGAAGACAACGGATAGAAAAACTGCTACAATAGAAAGTCAAAAAGGGGGTTGAAGAAATTCAATCCCCTTTTTATTATTTGTGGACGATGGTTGTTGTGAGGTGAATGTAAAATGAAGGATTATTACTCTATCCTGGGTGTCTCAAGAAATGCCACAGAGGAAGAGATTAAAAAAAGGTACAGGGAGTTAGCCATAAAATACCATCCCGATAGAAATCCAAACAACAAAGAAGCTGAGGAAAAGTTTAAAGAGATCAGTGAGGCGTACTCTGTTTTAATCGACCCGAAAAAGCGGGCTCAATATGACCAGTTTGGGACGGTGGATGGCTCGGATGGATTTAGCAGTGAGTATGACTTTGCAAGCGCCTTCAGTGATATATTCTCAGACCTATCAAGTGTTTTTGGAGATATATTTGGAGATCATTCGTACCACCGAGGCCCAAGGCCAGAAAAGGGAGAGGATATAGGCATAAACCTTACGATAGATTTTAAAGAGGCTGTCTTTGGTGCAAAGAAAGAGGTCAAAATAAAAAGAAAGAAAACCTGCCCGAAGTGCGGAGGCTCTGGAGCAGACAAGAGGGGAATTGAGACATGCCCATACTGTAGAGGAAGAGGAGAAATCTCCTACACTCAGGGTTTCTTTTCCATGAGGAGAACCTGCCCCAGATGTGGCGGAAGGGGCGTTATCATCACAAAGAAGTGCTCATACTGTGGAGGCGTGGGCTATATATACGACGAGGAGAAGCTTGTGATAAATATAGAGCAGGGAATAAACGATGGAGACATAATCAGAATTACGGGAAAGGGCAATCCTGGCAAGTATGGAGGACCGAGCGGAGACCTTTATATCTATATCCATGTGAAAGAGCATGAGTTCTTTAAAAGGAAAGGTAGAGATATACATGTTGAGATTCCAATTTCCATAACACAAGCTGCACTGGGAGCAACAATTAAGGTGCCCACAATTTGGGGTGAATCCGAGATAACAATACCTCCAGGAACGCAAAATGGCGATACTTTTATCCTTAAGCACAAAGGTGTAGAGTTAAACGGAATGCGGGGTAAACAGGTAGTGAAAGTCAGGGTTGTAATTCCAAAGGAATTAACAAAAAGACAGAAAGAGCTTCTGGAAGAGTTCGCCAAAGAGTCAGGAGAAGACCTATCTTACAAAGAATCCATACTCAACAAATTTAAAAACATATTCAAATGAGCATAGATGTTATTAGCCTCCCTTTAATTGGGGCTTTTATCGGTTATTTTACAAACTATGTAGCCATAAAAATGTTGTTCTATCCAAAAAAGCCCTACTACATTGCAGGAGTCAGGCTTCCATTCACACCAGGGCTTATACCAAAAAAGCGCGATGAACTGATAGATAAAATATCAAGCGTGGTGGCAGAGAAGGTAATAAACAAAAGGGAACTCATAAAATACATCTATTCCAAAAAAAACAGGGAGTTCTTATACAGCTACACCAACACCATTTTAGAGAACCTGTTAAGCAAAAAACTTTCAGAGATTTCCGTACCCTACAAAAAAATTGAGGATATAGTTTACAAGCAACTAACAGATGCAATTGAATTTTTCGCAAGAGAAAAACTCAACAATTTCAATCTGGACTTTAACTACATAACCTACAACGCATTTTTGCTTATAGATAAAAACAAAAAAATTAAAGAACTCATACCCGAAGAGCATAAGTTATCAATATATCAGAACTTAGAAAACCTCTCTCTTCAGGCTCTGACAAACCTGAAAGATAGCCTTGATGATCCAGCCATCAAAGAGCTAATAAAGAATAAAATCACAGAATCCTTAAACGACTACATAGACGAGTCCAACATACTAACGGCGAGTTTTGTCTCCATGATAGCCCCTTTAATCGAAGAGAATGAAAAAATAACAGAGATAGTAGTGGACAAGCTAAAGAAAATCCTGATGGACAGGAATGTAAAAGTAAAGGTTATAAATAGTATAAAAAAGGCTTTTGAAAGAGAAATAATGGATTTAAGCCTTGAGCAGTTCTTAATTAAATACGCAAACAGAGGAGTTGAAGACTTAAGAATCTACTTTGCTGAAAAGCTAAAAGAGATTTTTGAGAAACTCAATTTGAAGGAGAAAATAATCAGAGAAATAATAAATTCGATAGACAAGAAGAAACTCGCAAGGAGGGCTACTGCGTACTTAAGGCTCTCACTCTCAAGGATAACATTTAAGGATGTCCTGAAATTCTTGAAACCAGAGTTTGAAGGTAAGATGGCAAGATACATCGTGAACAATTTGTTGATTATTATCAGGCAGCAGAGTGAGAAAATTTTCGATTTTGATATTGCAGAAAATGCGAGAAAGAGACTGAAATCTCTGGATATTGGTCAGGTTGAAGACATTATTTTAAACATAAGCAAAGAGCAGTTTAAATATATCAACCTGTTTGGTGGAATACTGGGTTTCTTGATAGGGATAATTGAGGTTATTATGAGGTGAAAATATGAGCGAAAAATTTGATAGGCTTGTAAATATAGTCAAAAGGTTGAGGTCTCCTAACGGATGTCCATGGGACAGAAAACAGACGCTTTACTCTTTAAAACAAAATGTCATAGAGGAGGTCTTTGAACTTATAGATGCCCTTGACAGAAAAGACATCGAAAACATCAAAGAAGAGCTTGGTGATATGCTTCTCCATGTGGTGTTCCACTCAATTATTGCAGAAGAAGAAAAACTCTTCACATTGAACGATGTTATTGAAACGATATCTGAAAAGTTAATCAGGAGGCACCCGCATGTATTTGGAAACACCAAAGTGAAGGATGTCGAAGAGGTGCTGAAAAACTGGGAGAACATAAAGGCGAAAGAGAAAAACAACCAGAAAAGAGCAATTCTGGATAGTGTGCCGCGGAGTTTGCCACCCATAGAGAGGGCTTTAAAGCTTCAGAAGGAAGCATCTAAGGTGGGCTTCGACTGGCAAAACCCAGATGAGTGTTTTGAAAAGGTAAAAGAGGAGTTCACAGAGCTTGAAAACGCAAGAAAAACGGGAGATACAACAAAGATTAAGCACGAGATAGGGGATACCATGTTTGCACTCATCAACTACGCACGGCTCAAGGGAATAGACCCATCTGAAGCGTTAAGAGAAGCATCCCTGAGATTTGAGAACCGTTTCAACTGTGTAGAGCAAAAATTAAGGGAAAAAAATAAGTCTCCAGTCTCCTCTTCTCTTGAGGAGATGGAGTCCCTATGGCAACTTTGCAAAAAGGAGCTTGAACCAGATTGATTAGCCGCCTCTTGGATAAATCCCCCTGCCCTTTAAAAAAATAAAGGGGCTAAAGCCCCCTTTGTTGAGCGTATCAAACCTTAAATTTACCCACCTCTTTGTTCAGTTCCCTTGTAATCTCCTTGAGTTCACTGGATATCTTCTCCAATTCACCTAAAATCTCTTCGGTTATATGGGAGCTCTTCAATAGGCCGTCCACTGTCTCAATAAGGCTTCTTACATTGTTGTTTATCTTGGTTGTCTCCTCTATAGCCCTCTGTGATAGTTCAACCGTGTTTGCCAATCTGCTGTTTGTGTCATCGGCTTTCTTTACAAGCAAATTCGTAGATTCTGCTATTTTTTGAGAGTCTTTAGCCGCCAACTCTATCTCCCTCCTTGCCTCTTCAACACTCTGAACAATCATCTGAATCACATCGTCTATCTCGCTGGCACTTCTTTGAGTCTTTTCCGCAAGTTTCCTTACCTCATCTGCAACAACGGCAAATCCGCGTCCATGTTCACCAGCACGGGCAGCCTCAATGGCAGCGTTCAAGGCAAGGAGGTTGGTCTGGTCGGCTATCTCCTTTATTATGTCTATTATCTCCTTAATTTGCTCCGTCTGTTTTGCAAGCGAGGTTACCTTCTCTGCCGTTTCAATTTCGCTACCAGAAGCTCTGTTTATTTTGTCTACCATCTGTTTTAAGGATACAATCAAATCCTCGAGCACCTTCTTTGTCTCTTGGATATCCTCGGCTGTTGTCATAACACTCTCCTCAGAAGGAGCCAGGTCGTTCTCTATTTCCTCTATGTAGCTCTTTATCTTAACGATATCGTTGTGCTGGTTTTCTACAGCTTCAGCCACAATAGTTGTGTTTTTGGTAATTTCATCAGATACGCTGCCAGCAACTGAAGATGACCTCTTTAAAGATAGTACCATCTCCTGCAACTTATCCATAAACTTGTTGATGTTCTTAGCTATCTCTCCTATCTCATCATTTGCTCTGACCTTTATCCTCTTTGTCAGGTCTCCCTCACCCTCAGCCAAGTCTTTTATCTTGTCG
>Ga0256831_1001527_pt1 | contig 12188 bp, 9 predicted proteins | sample 132544metaG_FD_189087 | JGI IMG/M metagenome (GOLD analysis project Ga0256831, IMG submission 189087) | Hydrothermal vent microbial communities from Lau Basin, Pacific Ocean - 132-544 | ecosystem: Environmental > Aquatic > Marine > Hydrothermal vents | place: Pacific Ocean: Lau Basin | collected... | reverse complement strand
TAATGGCTTGGAACCTTATTTCTATTTGAAGTATCTTTTGACTGAACTTCCTATTTATTTGAGGGATGGGAAAGATATTGAAGAGCTATTGCCTTGGAATGTGGATAAGGAGCTTTTAGCTTAAGTTTCTTAATGTTGGATTGGTGGGGTTTACTTGGGGCTTACTATCTTTTAAATAGAGTGTCCTATTTCAAATAAATAAAATGACAATATAAAAATGATGAGGAGATTGTTCATATTGAGATACAAAATGATAACCATATGAATTATTTTTGTATAGTGATGACCCATCAACTTTGCTTCTTGCTATGTTGTGTGATTTTGAAGGTAAAGACAAGCAAATAGTTGTGAATACTATCTTAAGATGTTAAAAATCTAGAAAATGCTTAATTCACTAGCATTTTCTATTTATTTGTTATCTACTATTCTAACCTAACACCCCTCAAACTTACTCTCCCCACCACCAGCAGAAGGGGCAGAATCAGCTTTTGACTTTTCAATAAATGTTCCATAATCTTCAAGGTCACCAGTGTCTGCTAACTTTTGGACTACATCATCATAGTTTGCCCATGCTTTTGCATTGTGGGGGTTTGCTTTGATTGCCAATTGAGCATATACTTTGGCTAGTGCTAGGTTGTCAGCGTCTATCTGTTCTCTGGAGACTTCGATATAGTGTTTTGATTTAATCATATCCATATTGTAGTCTTGTCGGTCTTGTGCAAATAAATTTGTAGTTACCAATCCTATAATAACTAATGCAATTAGACTTAGTACTGTTATTTTAGCTCTTCTCATCTCTTTTTCCTTTATGAATTAATATTTATATAATAGACATTTGGTAGTGTTCCCTCATCCTCTTTGAGACGCATAATCGAAGTGGCATCGTTTAAGAGTTTTGAAACATTACTATTTGGGTCATTTAAATCACCAAAATTTCTTGACTCTCCTACACAAGTTGTTACACAAGCAGGGTCTAATCCTTGGCTTGTTCTTGGTAGGCAGAAGGTACATTTATCGACTGTTTGAGCCTCTTCATCATAATATCTAGCGTCATAAGGACAAGCGACCATACAAGCTTTACACCCAATACACATATCAGGCTCTACTAAAACTATACCATCTTCATCTCTTTTGAAACTAGCTCCTGTAGGGCAGACATCGACACACGGAGCGTTATCACAATGGTTACAGAGGGTTGGTAAAAATCCAATTGTGGGATTTCCATGTTGGTCTTCGTTCTCAACCTCCCAAACTTTTGTTCTGTATGCCTCTTTTAATGCAGGAACATCCCAATCAGTTTTACAAGCTACATAACAAGCATCACAACCTATACATCTATCTCCAATGATAACCATTGCAAGATTCTGCTCTTTATTTCCTAATTTGTTAATAATATTCATATACTATCCCTTTACCACTTTGACAAAACCGTTATGAAAAGCGGCCGCTCCACTAATTGGGTCAACTCCATCACTGATAAACCAATTCTCTTTGATTCCCTTTTTGTCTCCTCTACTCCAAGCACTACTATCATGTCCAAAGCCATGATGTATAAATACAGAGCCCTCTTTGATTCGTTTAGTGACTTTTAGTTTTTCTGTATGCTCTGATTTATACCCTGTTTTGGTATTTATCAAAAATACATCATCACCATGTTTAAACCCTAACTTCTTTGCATCAACTGGATTTATCCATATAGGTGTATCGTCTTGTAGTTCAAGTAAAAGAGAGTTGTTTTGACCTCTAGCATGAGAGTTGTGAGGTGTCCTACCAAAAAGCATTCTAAACTCACCCTCTTTTGGCATAATAGGGTCTTTGTATTTTGGCATTGGAGAGAAATCATCTCCATACTTCTTGTAGGACTCATCTAAATCAGGTACATAGAGTTGAACTTTGCCTGTGGTTGTCTTAAATCTTGTTTTTACTCCACTAGCTATAGGGTATGGCTCAACATCTTCAAATCTTAAAACACCATCTTTTTCCAAAGTCTCCATCTGCTCTTTAGTCAATAGTTTTGATAGCTCTTCAACTTTCTCTTCTGGTGATGTTTCAAACCACTTTTCAAGTCCAAACTCTTTAGCCATTCCTTTACAGATTTCAAAAGCTCCTTTAGTGTCATAGATAGGTTTTATAGCAGGTTTTCTTAGAGCTATAAAAGGTATTTTATCTTTTTGAATGTATGGAGCATCGTATCTTTCAAGATATGTTGACTCTGGAAATATAACATCAGAGTACATGACCGTATCACTAAATTGAGTATCTATTGCAATTATTAAATCCAAATTATCAATAGCTTTGTATATATCATTTACACCTACACTAGAGTGGCTTAGAGGATTTGTTCCATAGAGCAACCATGCTTTTATAGGGTATGGTTTTTGTGTCAAAGTAGCTTCATAGATACCATTTGTACGACCTAATGGAGGTGGAGCAAATGGATATTTTTCACCCTCACCAACGCCATCGGCTCTTCTAGCTTTTGGGTGGTGTGGATGCTCCTCTTTTGGAAAGTCGATTGGCACTTTATTTCTCACAAAGATACCTCCTGGAACTCCCCAACTACCCATAAGTGCATTTAAGATTGCAATTGCTCTTACTGTTTGTGTGTCATTTCCATATCTTGTCATTCTTCTAGGAGGAATGGCAACTACATTTGGTGCATCTTTTGCAAAATCTCTAGCAACTCTCTCAATAGTTTTGGCATCTATACCAGTTTTTTCTGATGCCCATTGAGGAGTGTACTCTTTTGTGTGTTCAATCAACTCATTATATCCATAACAATACTCTCTGACAAAATCCATATTTGCCAAATTCTCTTTTAGGATAACATGAATAAAACCAAGAGCCAAAGCCAAATCACTACCTGGGTTTAGTTGAAGCCAATCGGTTGCATTTACACAAGATTCACTCTGCCTAGGGTCTATGTAGGTGAGTTTTGAACCTCTTGATAGCCCCTCTGCAAAATCTTTAGCCTCTCTGACCTGAACAGCTCCTGCCATATTTCTACCAAAAATCATCATATGTTTTGAGTATGCCATATCAAAAGTCTCATGACCACTAACACCTGTACCAAAGGTTAATGCCCAAGCCATCTCTCGACTTCCCATACATTGAGAGTATGCAGGGATTGTTATGTTTGGGCTACCTAATGCCATAGTAAACATGTGAGGATATGGTTCACCTGTTCCATGCATAAATGTAGCCAAAGTCTCTGCCCCATGTTTTTCTATAAGTGGATTTAACTTCTCATGCACATATTTGTATGCCTCTTCCCAACTGACCTTTTTAAATTTTCCTTCACCTCTTTTTCCTGTTCTAATAAGTGGTGATTTGATTCTATCTGGGTCATAGGTCGAGACTATTCCTGCATTTCCTTTAGCACAAAGATGTCCACTATTGTTTGGATTTAGCTTGTTTCCCTCTAGTTTATGGATTTTGCCATCTCTAGTATATACATCAACACCACAATTCCAAAAACACATTTCACAAAAGTTTGGAGAGTGAACACCTCTATCATATTTTAAAAATCTTGCACCTTTTTTAGCCTCTTGTTCGGTTGAAGCCTTTAGTGGAGAGGGCAATCCTGTAAGCCCAGCAGTTGTTGCAACTCCTGTAACACCTGCTAGTTTTAGAAAACCTCTTCTATCTATTTTATGTCGTCTCATTAGTGTGCCTCCTCTTCTAAATTGAAAAATTTTGCACCTAAAAAATATACTATGCCTACAACACCTAAACCACTAACAAAAAGTAGAAGTTCAGAAGTAGAAACAGTATAAGAGTGCTTTATAAAATCCATATTGCTACTAGGTCTTGATAGTAGTTGACCACCGACAATAGTATCAAATCTCGAAAAGAATACACCAATCAAAGCCAATAACCCTGCAACAGCAGTTAACAAAGAGTTTTTAAATTTAGCTATAACAATAAGCACCATAGGAACTATAATCCCTAAGATTAACTCAAAATTATAGAAATTTGATGCCAAAACTCCATCATCCACAAATAGTTTCATCGTAGCAGTAAGTTCTGTATCAACTCCATAAGTGTTGATAATCACATTCCAAACATCAACAAAAAGCATCACAAAAAGTAGAATAAAAAGAGTTTTACTCAAAGCACTAATTGATTTTGTCTCATTTGCTTTTCCATTGAAAAATATCATCATAAGAATTACAGAGATACCTGCTACAATAGCCGAGATAATAAAAAACAGAGAGAATGAACTAGTATGCCATAGAGGTCTCGTAGCATTAGAGGCAAATACAAAAGCCAAAGTCCCATAGGCGATGATACCCAAAAAGAAGCCAACCAAAGCGGCCATAAATGCTGAATTATCTTTTTTACTTAATAAGAAATATACCTCTAGTGCCAAAAGAGGAAGCTCAACCATATAGAATGTAACCATCCACCAAATTGGAGACGAGGTTGCAAATTCAGTAAAATATACTACCAATCTCAATGCTTGTAACTCAAAAGGACCTGCTAACTCCCAAAAAATCAGATAGAACGCACCAACCAAAGATGCCAATGAAATTAAAGCAACTTTTTTACTCATAATATGAAAAGCTTCAATTTTAAATACATGTGCCAATGAGCCAACTATAGCAGTTCCTACACTAACTGCTACAAAAAATGAGTAAGATATAATCAAAAGCCCCCAAGGGATTTCTCTACTTATACCATAAGACTCTTCTTGACCATGCACAAAGACTTGAATCATTCCATATATCCCAATACCAGCTACAATCAATGATAAAATTAACCAAATACTTGTAGGCTTTTTCTCTATTATATTCGTGTTTACACTCATATTTTCACCTTTTATTTAGTTTTTGATAAGCTTTCTTTTAGACCATCTTGTATATTCAGCCATAGAGCCACTATACATTTTTGATTTATCACCCATACCGATAATATATTTTCCTGCAAACCAAGTTGCCGCAGCTAAATGACCTGTATTACAATAAGATATAAGAGGTTTAGTTATATCAACTCCTGCCTCTTTAAATTTGGATTCAACAAGATTTTTATCACCAAGATAATAGACTCCATCTTTTTTTACACTTAGCACTTTTGGATGTAGAGCCTTTGCATTAGGCAGATGCCCCTCTTTTAATCTTCTTGGGTCTTTTGCCGTTCCATACCAGTGAGAACCCTTCTCTTCATTTTTTGTCTTCTCCTGTTTTCCATTGGAATCTAATGTTTGAGAATTACCAGTCCAAATAGCTTCATCTACATCCTCACCTGTTGCCATAATAGTTTGATTAAACACTCTACCTTTAAGAGTAAAGTCACCCTTTTCAATTTCGGGTTTTTCATTGTCAATTTCACCATTAGCTTTTTTCCAACCAGCAAACCCACCATCTAAGATAGCTACATTGTCAAAACCATAATATTCACATGTAAAATCAGCAAGAGCCGAATCTCTAAAATCTTTTCCTTTAACTCCATCGCTATAAAACACAATAGTACTATTGTTATCTACACCACTCTTTTGCATAGTTCTCTCAATAGTAAGTGGTGCAGCAACATATCCTGGTATCATCGCTTGTTCACTATTTTTATTACGATAACGCCCCTCTCTAAAGTCCTTGCTCTTCCACTCAACAGCACCTTTAATATGCTCTTTGGCATAACCCTTTTTTCTCACATCAACAATCACTAAACTTTTATCATTTATATGTGATTTTAACCATGCATCATCAACAATATGGTTTTCAGGAACACTCAAAGCCATAGCCGAAACACTAATTAGAGTTAAAGTTGCCAACCCAGTTAGAATTTTTTGCATATCTCTTCCTTTTTATTATAAAATGGAGTGCATTATATCAGCTTTTTCTCTAAAAACCATTTGAAAATGAATGATAAATATAAATTTATATTATATTTGTGTAGTATATTCTCTTCTATTTGAACAAAGTTTTTCTCACAATCCTCTTCCATCATCTATGATTTGGGAGAGGTTAGAGAAAAAAGGAGTGTTTGTCTTCTAAATAAGTTTTATATAATGTGAACTACCTCTAGCTCTTTAGCTAGAGATAGTTCACAAGAGTTCTTTATTATTTCTTTCTATTATATTTAATTGCTAAATTTTATAAATAAGTAACATTTATTAAAATGTTTACTTTTTTTTATGTTCTTGACAAATATCAAAGTAATCCATAAGTTCTTCTTTATTAATATATAATGTAACCTTATAATAGGAGCAAATTACTCCTATTTAAATTAAAAGGAGGAAAGTAAATGCAAGTTGAAATGTCAAGAAGAAGATTTCTTCAAGGTGGTGTTGCAATGAGTGTTGTTGGTGGTACAACATTCTCTGCGACGAATCTTTTTGCGAGTCATGAAGAATCACACGGCAGTGTGCCAACAACAATTACGACAAAAACAAGTACAGGAAAAGCAGAAGAGGTTCCAGTACTTTGTGGTATGTGTGTAAATAAATGTGCAGCTTTTGCAAGAGTTGAAGAGGGTGTTATTACCAAACTAAATCCAAATCCATATTTCCCAAAAAGTCGTAATATGCTTTGTCCTAGAGGAAATGCAGGAATTCAAACAACGTATGACCCTGACCGTTTGAAATATCCTATGATTCGTATAGGTGAGCGAGGCGATGGAAAGTATAAGCGTGTTAGTTGGGATGAAGCTTATGATGCCATAGTTAATGGTACGGATAAGTTTAAGGGACTTAAACAGATACTTGATGAAGAGAAAGATAACCGTGCAACTATTGGGTATGCAAATGGTGAGGGTCTTTCTAAAGAGGGATTTGAAGTTCTTATAGGTCAAAAGATGGGGACTCCAAATTATGTTGATGAAGTGAGTATCTGTTTAGAGACTGCTGGTGGTGGTTTCTTCTCTACTATCGGAACGTATCCAGAGATTGATTTTGAACATGCTGACTATCAAATTATAGCAGGGGCAAATCGTGCTGAAGCGATTATCACTCCTGATACTATGGATATGTTTAAGTACACAAAAGGGCGTGGTTTAAAAACCATCTGTATTGACCCTAGATTTACAAATACAGCAGCCAAGTCTGATAAATGGCTTCCTATTAACCCAGGAACTGACTTAGCATTTGTTCTTGCTTTAACATGGGTTGTCTTTAAAGAAAATCTTCAAAATGAAGAGTTTATGAAAAAACATGGTGTTGGATATGAAGAGTATAAACAACATATTTTATCTCATAAATATACACCAGAGTGGGCAGAACCTATTTGTGGTATAAAAGCTAAAGAGATTTATACTATTGCTCGTGAATTTATGGATGCTGAAAGCCCTATCTATTACCCAGGTCGTAGAAGTGTATTCTCTCCAAATGATTATCAGTTGCGTCGAGCCATGGCTATATTCCAAGCGTTAAGTGGAAATATGGATAAAAAAGGTGGTTACATCTTTGGAAATCGTGGTCTTTTACCTGCTGAATATGTAAAACAACCTATATATCAAAATACCAAAGAGCGTTTTGATACAGAAGGTATTGCTTTTCCTACATTAAAATCTGGTTCATGGATAGTCTTTAGAAATATGGTACTTGAAGGTAAAAACCCATATCCTGTAAGAGCGATGTTAATGCGTAAGCACAACCCAATGATGAGTGTGCCAAATACAACTAAAACAAGAGCGTTCTTAGAAAAAATGGACTTGAATGTTGTTATTGACATTTTACCAACCGATACAGCGATGTTGGCAGATGTTATTTTACCAGAGGCAAGTTATTTAGAGCGTATGTCTCCTGTAAAATCTTACGGTTTTCTTGAACCTTCTGTGGTTATGCGTCAAGCAGCTATTGAGCCACTATTTGAGACAAGAACTCCTGAAGTTATCTTTAAAGAGTTAGGTGAAAAACTAAGTAAACCTCTTTTTGAAGTCAGTAAAAAACATGATGTTGCTCTTCAAGAGTTAATTAAGGAAAAAGGTGAAAAAGTAGCCTTTGAAGAGGGTGGATATAATTTAGCTGAACCTTTTGAAAAACCAATTGAAGAGAGAAATGAAGAGATTATCTCTGAAGTCTTTGGTGAAAAAGCATGGGAGATTATTAAGGAAAAAGGTGTTTATTACCCTCATATGGAAGAGTATCATAAACAACTTTCCCCAAATGATTTCCAATACTATCCAAAAAATAAACGTAAATACACCAGTCGAGGTGATAGCTTAAAAATTGTTTGTAAAAATGATAGTCTTACCAGTGGTGGAATTGATGCGATGCCTACGTGGGATGATGCTTGGAAATTCTCAGTTCCAAAGGGAGAGTTCAGACTTATCACAGGTCGTCATGCACAATTTACCCAAAGTGGAACTCAAAACAATATGATGCTTCGTGATTTAATCCCTACTAACTTTGTTTGGATTAACCAACGAGAAGCTGATAAAATGGGAATTGAATTTGGAGAGAAAGTAGAGATAAAGAGTGATATAGGTGCGATTGTACTTAAAGCTTATCCTACTGAAAAAATTGCACCTAATCAAATTTTCCTACTTCACGGATTTGGTAGTGAGAGTAACGGAATGGAGTTTGCTTATGGCAATGGTGGAAATGATGCAACAATCATCAAAGATGATATAGAACCAATGTACGGTGCAGCAGTGATGCATAGTACCAATTGTAAAATTAGAAAGGTGTAATCATGGCTAGATATGGAATGGCGTTAGATTATAAGAACTGTATTAACTGTAAAGCATGTGAAGTTGCATGTAAAGAGGAAAACGGTGTAGAGCTTGGTGCAGAAAAACACCGTATTTGGGTAGGAGCTAACAATCCTGAAGGGCAATGGCCACTGTTAGATATTGCTTCTGTAGCATTTCAACCAAGTCAGTGTCAGCACTGTGAAGATGCACCTTGTCAAGAGGTGTGTCCAACCAATGCAACCTATTATGATGAAAATCATGTTGTTAGGGTAGATAGTGACAAATGTATTTTATGTTCTTACTGTATGAATGCTTGTCCTTACGATGCAAGATATGTTGACGATAGAACAATGACCGTAGATAAATGTACTTTCTGTTCAGATACAAGATTAGCTCGTGGTGAAACAACCACTGCTTGTCAAAATACCTGTCCAACAAAAGTGCGAACATTTGGTGATTTAGATGACCCAAATAGTGAGATTAGCGAGTTGCTTAGAACAAGAGACCACTTTAGTTTAAAAGCACATCTTGGTACTAATCCAAAATTATTTTACCTAACATAAGGAGTAGATATGAAAATTGGTCCATTAAATATTCCAATTAAAGAAGATTTTTCACTTAAATCTATTTTAGATTTTGAAAGAACACCGATAAATATGGTATTGGCAGTGTCTGTATTGGCAATGTTAGCAATGTTATTATTGGGTGTTGGTAACTATTTAATACATAGTCACCATGCCTATAATGTTACAAGAGAGCATCCCTGGGGACTGATGATTGCTGTTTACATCTTCTTCGTTGTTAGTTCAACAGGATTTTGTATTGTTGGTTCATTAGGAGATGTATTTGGGTTTAAAGACTTTACCATGATTTCAAAAAGAGCCATATTTGGCTCAATTGTAACTATTATGGCAGGGTTTACTGTTATTGCGTTTGAGATTGGTCACCCTGTAACCATGTTAATTTACAATGTATTAACACCTGGTTTAACCTCTGCCATTTGGTGGATGGGTACACTTTATGGTCTCTACTTGACATTTATGATTATTGAGTTTTATTTCTTACTTAATAATGATATGAAAAAAGCAAAAATCTTTGGTTTAACAGGTCTGCTTGTAGGTCTTGCAGCACACTCTAACCTTGGGTCAGTGTTTGGATTTTTAAATGCAAGAACAATTTCACAAGGTGTTTATTACCCAACATACTTTATTTTGACAGCATTTATTACGGGTATTTTCTTGTCGTTTATTGTTATGGGATTCAGATATAAATTGAATTTTGATGATAAAACAAAGAAATTATTAGAAGGACTTGCTAAAATTCAAGGTCTGCTTATCTCTATTTTAATCTTCTTTATGACATGGAAGCTTTTAACAGATATGTATGGTGGTATGCCAAACCGTGCAGAGGTTGCTCATCATATTATTCACTCTACACCATTCTATGCAGAGGTGATTTTAGCAATGATTATTCCTCTACTTGTTATCTTAAAAGATTTTGGTAGAAGTCCTGTACTCATGTTTTGGGCATCACTTAGTGGTATGGTAGGTATTTTCTTTATGAGATACAATCTTGTACATGACACACAAGTTAAACCATTACAAATGATGAAACACAGAGAGTATCAATTACCACCTGAGTGGATTCACTACTTCCCTAGTGCAACTGAAATTATGATTTCTCTTGGTGGTCTTGGTCTTTGTATCGCACTTTATTATGTTGGAACAAAAGCATTTAATCTTGATGAAGAGCATTAATTAAAAGGAGATGATATTATGAAAAACTTTACAAAATTTTTAGCAGTTACGCTACTGAGCATAACATTTTTAAGCTCTAGTGCATCTGCCGATGCATTTAAAGGAGGGCGTATTTTAACCAATGCAATGCTTAAGCATTGCCCTATGATTCTTGCTGACCTTGCTGGTAGTCATATGAAAGCAGATTGGGCAAAGATAGTCGAAGAGGGTACACTAGCAGAGACCATTCATGCTATTTGTCCAAAAACAGAACTTAAGCCAATTCCCCAAAAAGATATGAAGGATGTTCTTGACTTTCTTCAATACTATGCCAGAGATGGTGGAGCATTACCAAGTTGTTAATTGACTTGGTGTAAAACTGATTTGGAATCGGTGACTTCAGTCTCGAATACGATGAGGCTAAAGCCATCGGTTCTAATAATAGTCCTCCTATAACCTCTTAGATTATGGGCTTTACTTCTATATTTTCTCATTCTAGTACCATTATTACTTATTTCTATAATAAAAGAAGAAAAAAAGTTTTACATAAGATACTCTTCTATAAAATATAAGCTAAATTTATAAAAAGAGCTTCAAACTCCTATTGTAATAATTTATAAAATAATGAGAGGATATTTATGCAAGTTGAAATTTCAAGAAGAAGATTTCTACAAGGTAGTGTTACAATGAGTGTTATTGGTGGTACAACATTTACTGCTTCAAACCTTTTTGCTAGTCATGAGAAGTCACACTCTACTGTACCAACATCAATTACAACAAAAACAGGAACAGGGGAAGCCACAGAAGTGGCAACACTTTGTGAAATGTGTGTTAACAAATGTGCAGCAATTGCACGAGTGGAAAATGGGGTGGTTACAAAACTAAATCCAAATCCAATGTTTCCAAAATCAAAAAATATGTTATGTCCAAGAGGTAATGCAGGGATTCAAGCACTCTATGACCCAGATAGATTAAAGTACCCCATGATTCGCATTGGTGAAAAAGGGGAAGGTAAATTTAAACGTGTCTCATGGGAAGAGGCTTATGAAGCTATTTTAAATGGTACAGATAAATTTACTGGAATGGCAAAAATACTAGATGAAGAGGAGGATAATCGTTCCTCATTTCTATTTTGTGCAGGGGAAGGGATGGCAGAGCATACCTTTAAACAGTTTTATAAAGCGTTTGGTTCATCAAATTGGTTAAATCATGCGTCACTCTGTCTACAAACTGTTATCTCAGGCTATGGTGCTACTTTGGGTGCTTATCCAATGGCAGATTTGGATAATGCTGAATATATTATTATGGCAGGAGCAAATAGAGCAGAAGCGATTGTTACTCCTGATACAATGGATTTGTTTAAACGAACAAAAGGTAGAGGGGCAAAGCTTATATGTGTTGACCCAAGATTTACCAATACCTCAGCCAAATCTGATAAATGGTTAGCAATTAACCCTGGAACAGATTTAGCATTTGTTCTTGCTCTTACTTATGTTGTTTTAACAGAAGAGTTATATGACAAAAAGTATGTAGAGGAAAATTTTAATGGTTTTGATGAGTACAAAAAAAGTGTTTTAACAAATAAATATACTCCAGAGTGGGCAGAGAAAATTACTGGAATTAGAGCAAAAGATATTTATGGAATTGCTAGAGAGTTTATGGCTCATGCCCCAAAAGCTGTCTATTACCCAGGGCGTAGAAGTACCTTTGCTAAAAATGATTTTCAACTTCGTAGAGCAATGGCAATCTTCCAAGGACTTGGAGGTGGAATTGACACCAAAGGTGGTTTGGTTTTTGGTAAAAAACTAAAACTAGGAAAAC
>Ga0256831_1001526_pt1 | contig 12189 bp, 12 predicted proteins | sample 132544metaG_FD_189087 | JGI IMG/M metagenome (GOLD analysis project Ga0256831, IMG submission 189087) | Hydrothermal vent microbial communities from Lau Basin, Pacific Ocean - 132-544 | ecosystem: Environmental > Aquatic > Marine > Hydrothermal vents | place: Pacific Ocean: Lau Basin | collected... | reverse complement strand
CATCAGCCTCTCTATGACTTCTAGCTCCCCCTCTAACAGAGGGGATAATACAGTAAGAACAGGCAAAATCACACCCCTCTTGGATTTTTATAAACGCCCTACTCTTACCTATAAACTCCTCTACAATAGTCTCATCTATATGCTCTAAATCTCCAATCTCATAAAATGGCTTTTGATGTTTTAAAATCGCATTAATATTCTCTTTTTCAGAGTGTCCCATCACCCCAAACACTTTTTTAGACTCAAAAAGAGACTCCCCTTTAGAGTGTGAACCACACCCTGCTATGACCACTTTAGTCTCAGGTCTCTTTCTATTAACTCCATTTATATAAGCTCTAACAGAGGAGTCTGCTCCATTGGTTACAGTACAGGAGTTTACCATGACAATATCAGCTTCACTCTCATCTAAAGTAAGCTCAAAATCTTTTAGTTTTGACATCATAATTTGAGTATCAAACTGGTTTGTACGACACCCAAAGGTTTTAAAATATACTTTTTTCATTATACTCTTTTCCATTAATAGAGTCCCCAATCATCTGCTTTATAATTACTTGCTTGTTTGTTTTTTGACTCTTCCTCAGTTTTTTTTTCAACTTCAACAGGAGGTTTGAGTGGCTTAGGTTCTCCATTTTTTGGAGCTGGTTTATCCATATATATAGATTGACTAGGAAAGGCGATAGAGATATCATCTGCCTCTTTTAGACGCTGTAAAATCTCCATAGATATGGTGCTTCTTAGTGTCAATGTTGCATAAGCATTGGTAAGATACCATACTGAAATTCGTACCCCATGGTCATCTAAAAAAGCAAGAATTCTTGGCTCTACAGAGGTGTTTTTCATACTATATTTACTTCGTAATTTATTAAGCTGTTTTCGTGTCATATCTGTATAACCTTTTGAGTATTTACGACTTATCTCTTTTGAGATACTTTGTGCCTTGCTGACATTAGAATCAAAGGTAATTACAAAGTCAATACCATCCCAAACAGTTTTTAGACCAGAGTGTGCATAGTTTGCAATCACATCGGTAAATACATAGTTGTTTGGAATAAAAATAATTCTACCTGCACGTCTATTAATCATATAAGTAGTCAAAGTAATATCTTCATGTATGGTCATACGCAGTAGAGATATATCCACAACATCTCCTACAAAATCTTTTCCACCTTTAGTTACTTTAATACGGTCTCCCACATGGATAGCACCTGAGAAGATAATCACTAACCATCCCATCATACTCATAAACCAATCTTTTAGGGCAATCGCTATACCTGCTGAAGCGAAACTTAAAATGGTAACCAAGTGACCAACATTCTCTAAATAGGAGAAGAGAAGAATAAAAAATATAATAGTAATAAAGGTAAAATTTAGTGCCTTATTTGTTGAGTAATATAGCTCATTTTCTGACATATACTTCTTGACTAGATACTTTATAAATAGAAAAATAAGCAGTAAAAAGAGTATGATTGAACCTAAAATAATCGCTTTCTCAATCTCTTTTCCTATCTCCTCATTGATTTGTAGTTTTAACTCTACAACTTTCTGCTCCAATGCCATCTGTGTTGTTTTAAATATATCTAATGTTTGGTCATACTTTTCAAGTTTAGTAGAGACAGCTTTTAGTTTCTCTTTATAGGTATCTGTACTAATATTTAAATCAATAAGAGAGATTAAGATGTTCTCTTTTTGGTGTAACCTCTTTACATTTTGAGTTAAAGATACATATCTTCTTTCATAATCCTCCTCTATATTCGTTAGCTCCTTAGAGAAAGAGACAGCTTTTATAATATCTAATGGACTACGAACTACAGGTACTTCTCCAATCTCATCATAGGTTAAAAGTTTCTTGAATGGGTCTCCTTTATACTCTTGAAGTTGAGCCAATTTACCTCGCAGAGTACTACGTTCATCCTCATACTTTTTCAAAGTAAGCTTGTACTCCTCTTCCTTTTTAGGATTACCTAAAGGATAGTTATTTTTTAAAAGCAAAATCTGTTTTTTTGTCTCAACCAATCTATTTTTCAACTCATTATATGTCTCATAGTTGGAGTAAACCTTTGACCATATATTATCCTCATCAAGTAGCCTATTTAACTCTTCTAATTTTAATACTAGTGCGTTTCTTTTTAGGTTAAGTGTTCTTAATCGTAAATCTTCTTTCTCCTTTTCGAGCTTTAATTTTTCTCTATTAATAGCAGTATTATTAATGTCTTTAGTTTTGGTTTTTGCTTGTAACTCTTCTATTTTTTTTATAGAGTTTTCAATCTTTATACGTCTCTCTTCTCTTACTTTCGTCTCATTTTTTTCTGTAAAATTAGATATCAACTGATTCATTCTCTGTGAGATATTTAAATCAGCATAACTCAACTGAGACAAGAGAACAATCGTTAAAATATAGAGTCTCATAACACCTCTTCTCTATTTATAGAAAACTTCTCCAATACTTTAATAACCACATTTTTTTCCACATCATCTCTCATTTCAAAATCACCTATATGTTTAGGTAAAATAAACTTTATCTTATCGTTTGCACTCTTTTTATCCAAAAAGAACTTATCATAAAAAGCTTCACAATCTTTAATCTCATAACCAATAGGTAAATCGTGTTTTACTAAAAAGTTTTTAATACGCTCTATCTCATCTAACGAGATAAGACCCAACTCAAAAGCCAACTCATTTGCCATAACTATACCAATAGCTACAGCTTCACCATGAAGATAGGTTTTATACTCTGTCTCATTCTCAACTACGTGTGCAAAGGTGTGACCATAGTTTAAAACTGCTCGTATCCCTGCCTCTTTCTCATCTTGATTTACAACCCAAGCCTTTAACTCTACAGAACGTTCTATCGCTTTTTCTAAAGCCTCTTTGTCTGAGAAATCTAATCTGCTTAAATAGTCAAAATAGTCCGAATCAAACATAACAGCCATCTTAACAATTTCAGCAATCCCTGCACTAAACTCTCTCTTTGGCAAAGTATCTAAAAAGTAGGTATCTATATAGACAGCTTTTGGTTGATAAAAAGCTCCTATAAGGTTTTTCCCAAAACTGTTGTTTACCCCTGTTTTTCCTCCTACACTAGCATCAACTTGCGAAAGAAGAGTGGTAGGGATTTGGATAAACTCTATACCTCTTTGGTAGAGACTTGCTGTAAATCCTGTCATATCTCCTATCACTCCACCACCAAAGGCGATAAGAAGTGATTTTCTATCTAATTTATGTGTAAAGAGTTCATTTAAAATATTCTCTACTGTGACTAAGTTTTTATACTCCTCTCCATCAGGAACAGTAACAACATTAAGTTCCGTTGCCGAAATCTTACTAAGTAGTCTCTCTAAATGCAGAGCAGAGATAGTTGGATTGGTGACAATAACCACCTTTGTAGCATAAGATAATTCAGGTAAATTATCTATTGTAACATCATATTTAACACTTTTTGTATTGGTTAATTCAATAGGGACAATCATTATTTTTATAGCCTGTATAATTTTTTTTAAGATAAATTATTTTATCTTAATATACTTAATCAGACCTCATCATCACTATACTATTGGATATCAATCCCCAATTATGATACTTTTATGATATAATTCCACCAAAAAAAGGTTAACAATATAGTATGGATTTTAAAATAGATAAAACGGATGGTAACGCTAGAGCTTGTACCATAAAAACTGCTCACTCTACCATACAAACACCCGTATTTATGCCTGTAGGAACTGTTGGTGCAGTCAAAGCCCTTGATGCTACAGATTTAGAAAGTTTTATCAATCCTGAAATTATATTGGGAAATACCTATCATCTATATCTAAGACCAGGAGCTGAGACGATTAACAAGCTAGGAAAACTTCACGGCTTTACCAAGTATCCAAAAAGCTTTTTAACAGATAGTGGAGGATTTCAAGCCTTTTCACTTAGTGACAATGTCAAAATAGATGATGGTGGTATCACCTTTAGAAGCCATATTGATGGAAGTTCTCACTACTTTACTCCTAAAAAAGTGCTTGATATTCAGTATAATTTAGGTTCAGATATTATGATGATACTTGATGACTTAGTAGCTCTTCCTGCGACACAAGAGAGGATAGCTTCAAGCATTGAGAGAACTACTAGATGGGCAAAGGAGTCCATAGAGTATCATAGAGAGAACCAAAAACATGGACTTGCATTAGAGCAGAATATATTTGCCATCATCCAAGGTGGAACAGACAAGGCTTTTAGAGAGAAATCGGCTAAAGAGTTATGTGATTTAGATTATGATGGATTTGCTATTGGTGGACTCTCTGTTGGGGAGAGTAACCAAGATATGTATGAGACGGTAGAGTGGACAACACAGTTTATGCCAAAAGATAAACCAAGATATCTAATGGGTGTCGGTACACCTGAAGATTTGGTTGAGAATGTATCACGAGGTGTTGATATGTTTGATTGTGTCATGCCAACTAGAAATGCTAGAAATGGCACACTTTTTACCTCATTTGGAAAAATGAATATTAGAGCTTCACGATTTAAAGAGGATGACAGAGCCATCGACCCAGAGTGTGGATGTATGGTCTGCAAAACCTACTCAAGAGCCTATCTGTGTCACCTCTATCGTGCAAGAGAGATAACCTACTTTAGGCTTGGAACTATTCATAACTTATACTATTATCTAAATCTTATGTCTCAAATGCGAGAAGCGATTTTAAACAATGAGTTTGAGCAATTTAAAAAAGAGTTTTACCGTAAAAGAGAGAGTTGAATAATCTCTTTCTCTGGTTTAATACTCTCTAATTTTGGATTATGTACTTTTAAAAAATCTGCAAAATCTTTTATAGTTTTACATCCATTTTGTATCGCAATATCTATCATTTGAATATTACTTACAATGCTACTTCCATTCATTCTATTGACCCCCCTGGTCTAAATATCACAAATTTTAGCTAGGAAATAGAGAAAAAAGCTTAATCTTTCTAAAAAAGTTAAAAATTCAAGCTTTTTCAGCGACAATTTAAATATTTTTAATTATATTTCATGTGTTTTTAAGTATAAACTCACATATTTTATTCTACACAATATATGTTTTATACCCTTACAATTGATATTTGAGGGTTATACTTTCTCTTGAATTTTGCAAGGTCAGCTACTGTCTTACAGCCAAATTTAATTGCTATTTTTACCGTTTTGGAGCTATTATCATGTCTCATTTTAAATCCTTTACAAAAAATTAATTTTATTTATTAATTTAACTATAGGAGTAAAATCATTTTATATAACTTAATTATAGATTAATTTATTAATTTATATTTAATTTTTATATTTTATGAAGTATTAGAGAATATATAAACACAATTAACAATAATCTACTGTAGTTGCTGAGATATTTTAACAATTAACGCATCAAGCTCCTCTCTAGTTTTAAAAACAAATGAGTGTTTTGTTTTTTCATCAATAACAATAAAAAGCCCATATCCAGCTATCTCTACTCTTCCTTTAGACTCTGTATCTATCCACTCTAAACTCATCTCTGTTGTCTCATCTTCATAACCTGTCTTCACTAAAACAGCTGGATAGAGTTGCTTAATATCTTTAAGGTTAAAAGTTTTATCTTCAATTGTTAATTTTTTCATGGAAGTATTATAGTATAATTTTGCCTTTAAACAGACTAACAAGGAATAAAAAATGACACTAAATGAACAGATAAAATCAGATATTAAAGATGCAATGAGAAACAAGCAAAAAGAGAGACGTGATACCCTTAGAAATATTCAAGCTGTTGTAAAACAGATAGAGGTAGATGAGCGAAGAGATGTGACCGATACTGATATGGAAGCTATTTTAATGAAATATGCAAAGCAACGAGAGGATGCAATGGCTCAATTTATGGAAGCAGGACGTGATGACTTAGTAGAAAAAGAGAGAGCAGAGCTTGATATTATCAAAGCCTATCTTCCTGAACAACTAGAAGATGGTGAATTAGAGGATATACTAAAAGAGATAATCGCCACTGTTGGTGCTACCTCCATGAAAGATATGGGAAAAGTGATGGGTCAAGCAAAACAGACCATCGGCTCAAAAGCAGATGGTGGACGCATCAATGTTTGTGTTAAAAAGTTATTAAATTAATATATCTCTCTGCCCCTTATTGTTAGGGGCTGATAAAACACCCATCTCTTGAAGCTGTTCAATAATATTTGCTGAACGGTTATAGCCTATCTGTAACTTTCGTTGCAGATAAGAGATAGATGTTTTTTGGTCAATAAGTATAACCTCTTTTGCCTCTTCATATAGCTCATCTAACTCTCCAACTACACCTTTACCTACCATTGCACTAGCATCATCTTTTACCAAGTATCGCTCATCATACTGTGGCTCTCTTTGTGATTTTAAAAACTCTACTATCTCCTCTACCTCCTCTTCTGAGTTCCAAGGGGCATGGATTCGCACTAAACCATTTGTTCCTGGTGGAGTAAAGAGGGCATCTCCTCTTCCAAGAAGAGAATCAGCACCCAATGCATCAAGAATAACTTTAGAGTCTATTCTCTGCCCTACTCTATAGGAGAGACGTGATGGTAAGTTTGCCTTAATAAGTCCTGTAACAACATCCACACTTGGTCTCTGTGTGGCTACAATCAGATGTATTCCAGAAGCTCTTGCCATCTGTGCAAGACGTGCGATAGAGTATTCAACATCTTTACCCCCATTCATCATAAGGTCAGCCAACTCATCAATAACTACAACAATAAAAGGCATAGGCTCACCACCTCTTTTTAGTATCTTCTCATTATAGGTCTCTATATTTTTAGTTCGAGTCTCTGCCATCATCTTGTATCGTCTCTCCATCTCCCCTACCATATTGGCCAATGCTGATATCGCTTTGGTCGCATCGGTAATAACAGGGGTAAGAAGATGAGGAATGTCATTATAGATAGAGAACTCTAACATTTTAGGGTCGATGAGCATCAATTTTAGACTATCAGGGTCATTTCTATATAGAAGAGATAAAATCATCGCATTAATTCCCACAGACTTACCAGAACCTGTTGTACCTGCTATTAGGAGGTGAGGAAGTTTTTTAAGGTCTGTCACAAAAGCATTTCCTACAATATCTTTTCCCATTGCCAAAGTAAGTGGGGACTTTGAGGTGGTAAATATATCACTCTCCAAGATATCACGAAGATAGATAGTATCAAAACTCTCATTTGGTATCTCTATTCCCACTACATTACGCCCTGGTATTGGTGCTTGAATACGAATAGTCTCTGCTTGTAACGCCATAGCTAAATCATCTTGCAAACTCATAATCTTAGAGACCTTTACATTGGCAGCTGGTTTAAACTCAAAAGTTGTAACCAAAGGACCAGAGTAGATATCCATCACCTCACCAGAGATTTTAAACTGACCCAATTTCTCTAATAACTCATGTACTTTTCTATCTATCTCCTCTTCATTTATCTTTCGTGCTGTTTTTGGTGGTTCTGCCAAAAATTTCAAAGGAGGCAGGATAAAATCTTTTGGTTTCTTCATTTTCCCTTTCTCTAAATCATCCATAAGTTTACGATTTGCTTCTAGCTCATCAACAATACTTATGGTTTTAGATTTTACTCTCTTTTTGGGTTTACTCTCTTTGGATTTACTCTCTTTGACTGAGACCTCCTCCTCTATACTCTCCTCCTCAACATACTCATCATAATCTGAAGCTATCTTTTCAGTATCTTCAATAGCTCTCTCTGAAAAAAAGTCATCATCTCTGTTATCTAACCCCAAAGAGCTTGTTCCTCTATTTACTCTTCTCTTTTTATGAACAATCTTCTTGGGTGAACGTGGAACAACTCTTTTTTTCTCCTGCTTCTTTCTAGCATGTTGCGAACTAACTATAGTAGTCATAACTTCTGTACTCTCTTTATCCCAAAAAGGATTGTCAAAATTTTCAAAAAGCTTCTCCAACTTCCTAGAAATATAATCATACATCATGCTAAATTTATATTTAATACTCTCTGAGGTAGGTATCTCTTCCATTATAAGCACCGATGAAATCATAAAAATCAACAACCAAAACAGCCAAAGACCTGCCTTTCCTATGTATGGAAGTAAAAAAAGTTTTAAAGTTACCCCAACAGAACCACTTTGGTTAAATTCAAAAATCAATGTTTGAAGTACAATAAGAGAGATAAATAGAAGTATCCACCCCACATAAAAGTCACTACGCCCAAAGAGGTCTTTGTTCTTATAAAGTAAATAGAGAGGATAGAGAATTAACAATAAATCAATGTATGCCAAGTAACCAAAAAGCTCTAAATTGACCTCTCCATACACCCTTCCAATATTACCAACCATATCCGTTGAGTGAAAGATGGTTGAAAATGCTCCATACACAAACAGCACTAACGCTATAATAATAAAAATAATATGCACCAAATCTCCTATGAAATGAGACTTAATAGTTAAAAGTAACCAAAAAGAATATTTTTTTAAATTATAACAAATTTTTTTATATATTACGTTTTTTTCATTAAACATACCTATTTTTCAATGTTTTGATAGATTTTAATCTAAAATACTTGTTTTTTTTAAAAAAAAAGTGTAGAATTTAGGATATTACATATTTTAAAGGAACTATTCATGAAAAAAGCTGAGTTTATAGATACAGTAGCAGAGAAAGCAGGACTATCTAAAAAAGATACAAATGAGGCATTAACTGCTATATTGGAGACAATTACAGAGGCATTAAAAGCAGGTAAAACAGTTAGTTTTATTGGTTTTGGGTCATTCTCAACAGTAGATAGAGCTGCAAGAGAAGCAAGAGTACCGTTAACAGGTAAAACCGTTCAAATCCCTGCTAGAAAAGCTGTTAAATTTAAAGTTGGAAAATCTTTAAAAGATACTATAGCGTAATTAACAATCTTTTAAGTTTCAGAACTGTATAATCGCACTCCAATTTAGGTTGGATGTGCCACAGTGATGGAACTGGTAGACTTGGTAGACTCAAAATCTTCTGCCTTAGGGCGTGTCGGTTCGAATCCGACCTGTGGTACCACTCAAAACTTTCCCCTTCAAATTTTTATCTTCAATCAATTGATTTTTGTTATAATCTCTTATCGAATATGATGTGTTTTGTTGGCTAAAGCCAACCCTACAAATTATGAGCATTAAGAAAATTAAAAACATGTAGGGTTGGCTTTAGCCGACGCAATAGTTATAATAACAGGAATCCCATGAAACTAATAGTAGCCATATCAGGTGCATCAGGCGTAGAGCTTGGTAAAAAATTTATAGATTATCTTCCCCAAAATATAGAAGTTCACCTTATCACAACCAACAATGCCCTAACCGTTAACCACTTTGAGAACCAAAACAGCATCACATTTCATGACAACTCCGATATCTCAGCCTCTATCGCCTCAGGCTCTTTTAGGGTTGATGCTACGGCCATTATCCCTTGTAGTATGAATACATTGGCTAAAATATCGTGTGGTATTGCCGATAATTTAGTAACAAGAGTCGCCTCTGTCGCACTAAAAGAGCAGAAAAAACTACTTCTTGCACCAAGAGAGATGCCATTTTCAGCCATTGCCTTAGAGAATATGGAGAAACTAGCCAAACTAAATGTTATAATTGCTCCACCTGTTATGGGTTACTATGCTAAGAGTCAAACCATAGAGGATATGGAGAGATTTATTATTGGAAAGTGGTACGATATTTTAGGCATAGAGAACAGTTTATATGAGAGATGGAAATAGTAAAAATGATAAAAAGAGCAATATACCCTGGTACATTTGACCCTATCACTAATGGTCATGTCGATATTATTCAACGAGCCTCCAACATGTTTGATGAGATTACTGTAGCCGTAGCAGATAACCAAGCTAAAAAACCCATGTTCAGTGTAGAGGAGCGTGTGACTATGGCAAAAATCGCAACCAGAAGCATATCAAATGTCAAGGTTATAAGCTTTAACTCCCTACTAGTAGACCTATCAGATGAGCTAAATGCAAATATTGTTATTAGAGGTATTCGAGCTGTTAGTGATTTTGAGTATGAGTTTCAGATGGGCTATGCCAATGCATCTCTCAAAAAAGAGCTAGAGACCATCTTTTTAATGCCAAGTTTAGAGTATGCCTTTATTAGCTCCTCTATTGTGCGTTCACTTCTACCATTTAATGGAAAGATAGAGCATCTAGTTCCTCACTGCATCCTTCCAAATATATTAAAAGAGAGCAACCCATGTATGTGATATTTGAAGGGATAGACACCTGTGGTAAAACCACACAGATAGAGCTACTAAAAGATAATTTTCAAGATGCAATAATCACAAGAGAACCAGGAGGAACTACCTTTGGTAAACAGATACGAGAGATACTGCTCTCGGACTCCTTAGCTTCTAAACGAGCTGAACTGCTACTTTTTTTAGCCGATAGAGCAGAACACTATACTCAAATAGTCAAACCAAACTCCAACAGATTAATCCTCTCTGACAGAGGTTTCCTCTCAGGAATAGGTTACGCACTAGCCAATGGTGATTTTGAGTTTGAGTACCTTATGGAGCTTAATAAGTTTGCTTTAGAAGATAGATTTCCAGATTTGATAATTTTGTTTGAGACCGACATGAAAACATTAAAAGAGAGAACCCAAAACGAAGAGAAGATACTTGACGGTATCGAGCTTCGTGGGTTAAAGTACCTGCTAAATGTACAAGATAAGATGAGAGAGAGTCTAAAGAGATTAGACATCCCTTATCTTTTAGTTGATGCAAGAGATGATATCAACACCATTCATAAAAAAATACATACTAAAATAGTATCTAGTTTTTACTAATGGGATATCCAATATCTTTTATATCAACACTCTTCTTCTTTTTGCCAAAAAGATAAATCAATAGGAGTACGAGTACTCCTCCAACTATTACGTTCATCATGTAACCCCCTCAGATTTTTCATATACTATAATGATACCTATCTTTTATAAAAATTATATAATTTTTGATAAATAACTATAAAATATGGATATATTCTGTATAATTTCCAAAATTAAAAACTGAGGATTAATAATGATAAACGCACTTCGTGGTATGAAAGATTTAACATTTGAGGAGAGTGAACGATTTGTGCATATCGTTACAACAGCTATTGGTATCTCTAAAAAATATGGATACAGCTATATCGAAACCCCTATACTAGAAGAGACTAAACTCTTTAAGCGTTCAGTTGGTGAGAGTTCCGATATAGTAGGTAAAGAGATGTATCAGTTTATAGACAAAGGAAGCAATGATGTCTGTATGCGTCCAGAGGGAACAGCAGGTGTGGTTCGCTCATTTGTTCAAGCCAAACTTGACAGAAGACAAAATGAGAAGTTTAAGTTCTACTACTATGGTCCTATGTTTCGCTATGAACGCCCACAAAAAGGTCGTCTAAGAGAGTTCCACCAGTTTGGTTGTGAGAGCTTTGGAGAGGCTTCTGTTTATGAGGACTTTACCATTATACAGATGATTGGTGATATCTTTAAAGCCTTAGGAATTGGGTATGATTTACAGATAAACTCTCTTGGTTGTCCTAACTGTATGCCTCCATATCGAGAGAGTCTTGTAAACTTTTTAACCCAGTGCAAAGATGAACTTTGCGAGGATTGTAACAGACGAATAGAGACCAACCCTATCCGTGTTCTTGATTGTAAAAATGAGAAGTGTCAATCTCTACTCACAAACTCACCAAAACTGATAGAGAGTTTATGCGATAGCTGTGATAGTGACTTTAAAAAATTGACTAAACTACTTAAGAGTGAAAATATCAACTATGAGATAGATACAAATCTAGTACGAGGTCTTGACTACTACAGTAAAACTGCCTTTGAGTTTGTAAGCACAGAGATAGGTTCTCAATCAGCCATTGCAGGTGGTGGACGCTACGATAGACTTGTGGAGTTTTTAGATGGGAAACCTACCCCTGCTGTTGGATTTGCTCTTGGGATTGAGCGTATTATGGAGCTTGTACAGATGCCTGAAAACAGAAGAGAGGGCTACTACCTAGGTGCAATGGATGAGGAGGCTATAGATTCACTGTTTGCTCTTGCCTCACAAAAAAGAGCTACAGACAAAGTAACTCTTGAATACACTCCTAAAAAACTAAAAGCACATCTAAAGGGTGCAGACAGAGTCAATGCTAGATACTGTGCTGTAGTCGGTGAAGATGAGTTTAAGAACCAAACAGTTTGGGT
>Ga0256831_1001525_pt1 | contig 12190 bp, 7 predicted proteins | sample 132544metaG_FD_189087 | JGI IMG/M metagenome (GOLD analysis project Ga0256831, IMG submission 189087) | Hydrothermal vent microbial communities from Lau Basin, Pacific Ocean - 132-544 | ecosystem: Environmental > Aquatic > Marine > Hydrothermal vents | place: Pacific Ocean: Lau Basin | collected... | reverse complement strand
TTTATATTCAGCAAATTGATAGTCTTCGCAATCTTGGGTCCGGACGAAACTACGGACTTGAAATTACTTTTGAGAAATTTTTGAGCGACAATTATTATCTACTTGCAACCGCGTCTCTCTTTCGTTCTTTTTACAAAGGGTACAACGGAATTGAACATCCGACGGTTTTTGATAATCGTTATGTCTTTAATCTTTTGGGAGGATATGAATATAACGTTTCGGAAAACAGCAAAATAAAAATTGATTTGCGAGGGGTTTACGCTGGAGGCAGACCTTATACGCCGATAGATGCGGCGGCTTCACAGTTGGAAAATAAAGCCGTGTATATTTATTCGGAAGCTAACTCCCAAAAGCATCCCGATTATTTTCGGATTGACTTGAAAATTTCATATCGGGTTAATATCGGTTCAACCGATCAGGAATGGGCGCTCGAAATTCAAAATCTTACGGATCATCGGAATGTATTTCAGCAAGTTTGGGACCCAACACACAACAGAATAAAAGTCGATTACCAGCAGGGATTTTTCCCTATGTTTTTATACCGGATTTATTTTTAATTCGCCAACCCAAGCTTCAGAAGGTTTTGAATAACCGAATAATATGTAATCCAAATGAGCTGAATAATTTAACAATCGGTTTAACAGGCTAGGTTGAAAATTCAGGAGTTCGCCAAGGCGGTGCCGCGCTTCACTATGTTTCGCTCGCAATGACTGTTTGTTCGTTTAAATATTAACGTCGTTGCGAACTGCGACGTTAGGAGCAGTGAAGCAATCTCATCGGAAAACACGCGGATGTTGAATGTTCAAAATCGGTTTAACGGGTGAGGTTGAATACTGGTGAGATTGCCACACCCTGATTTCATCAGGGCTCGCAATGACAGAATTTTTTTCGGTTTGTTTTTAATGATGTTTTTCCCAAATCTGAAATCCCATTTACCGCGTTAGTTGATAGTAATTTCCATAAATTAAAAACAAGTATCTATGGCACAATACTATATGGAGGTGCAAATAAAGAAGAGTTGTAAATTTTGATTTTATTCAAAAAAAATAGACAAGCAACTCCGAATAATTGAAATATTTAGTAGCTTTAATTATAAAATAATTTTTAATAGATGAGAAGGAGGCAAATATGAAACTTTTTAAGTTACTTTTAATGAATTTATTTTTTATAACTTTTATCTCGGTTCAAGCCCAAGATGTTCAGGTTTCGAACGCCAACGGCTACTCGGTTGATTTTCCGCATGTAGCTCTGGGAACCGAAAACGCTAATCTGATTTACGGAACAAACTTTTATTTTTATTCATTCCCGATTGCCGGTCCCGCAGCCCCGATTAGCGATCCCGTCCGTCCTTCCGAGGATGCATACGGACCAAACACAACTTCAATTGCCGTTAATTATAATTCCCCTAATCAAATAGCAATTGCGTACATGGATTTCCATTATCAGTATGATCCGGTTGTGCAGTTTTACGGGATTTATCTCGTAAAAAGTAATGACGGCGGTGCAACTTGGGAAACACCGGAATTGATTGATACCGTAACTTACGGAAATTCAATCTCAAACTTAAGTTACAATCTTCCGGTAGCTAAGTATGATGACAACGGACATCTCTACCTTTTCTACAGGGTTAATCAAAATACATTTGACGAAAATGCTCTCTATCTTTGGAAAGATGGAGTAAGAACAAGAATTGACGATCAAACGAATGATGATTTTGAAACTGCTGCCGATATGACGGTTGAAGGAAGCAGGGTATCGGTTTCTTACGGCAAAATGGAAAATGAAAATGTGGTTTTCTATCTAAGATATTCAACGGATGGAGGCAACATGTTCTCCGACCCGATTTTAGTTAAGAATGAGGGAAATGGTTTTCTGAACGGTGATAATTTTACAAAAGCTTTTTGTAATTTAGATGGTACCTTGGAATATGTCTGCTCTTACTTTAACTCTCCGACAAAGTGGTATTTTTCAGATGATAACGGAGCAAATTGGACGGAAGCAGGAACGGTTGATTCGCATCAATACCTCAGCTATGTTGCAATAAAAAGAGCTGACGAAGGTTACTACATGAAGGTTTATGTTTACAATCAGAATGTTTATATGAGCTATGGAAGCGACTTAAATCAATTAAATTATGAAGGGATGAGATTAAACAGCGTAGAAGGTCATGAGTCCGGTGGTGATTATATTGATTTTACAATTTCACCGCAGTTAAATAAATACGCCGTTTCGTGGCAGGATGACAGAACGGGACATGATGAAATATTTTACGCTTCCGGCGATTTGCCACCGCTTGTTGGCGTAACGGATGAGGCATCAGTCCCGAATGAATTTAAGCTGGAACAGAATTACCCGAATCCGTTTTCCGCCAAAGGCGGACAGACAACTACAATAAACTACACAATTCCCACTGTTGAGACAGGGCATGCCTTGGCTGTACAATTAAATGTTTACGACATACTCGGGCATAAGGTGGCAACGCTTTTTAACGGCGAGCGTGAAGCGGGAAAATATTCTGTTACATTTAATGCCTCGAATCTTCCGAGCGGAATTTATTTTTACACTTTAAGAGCCGGAGATTTTACAGCTACAAAGAAGATGATTTTGATGAAGTAAGAGATTATTGAAGGCATCAAAAGAGTTATACATTATAATTCAGAGTCTCCAATGAAATCGGAGACTCTGAATCTCAAAGTTAATAATTGCGCCGGCGCGGGGCAGGAGATTCTTCACTCCGCTTTGCTTCGTTCAGAATGACAAATGTAAGCAGAGTTAAGTATTGTAATTTTGATTCCACCGTTTTTGGGCGGAAGAAAAATCTCGAAATAGAATTTAAGACGGCAATGTTGATTGAAGCTCCGCCTTCAATTATTCTCATCTATAATTTGAAATCTTGGAACAAAATCATATCTTTGTTTTAATATTAATTTATTCATAAAGTTAAAAGAGTAGATGAGTTATTACAACAGAGATTATTATCGTCCTACGGGATTCGGCGGATTTAGTTTTTTCCCTCCCGTTATCAAATGGCTTCTTATTATAAATTTTGCCGTATTTTTTATTCAGCAGATAGTACAGAACATTATGTTCGGGAATATTCCCGGCTGGTATGTTTTGAATCATTACTTTGCGCTTAATCCGATTGTCGGATTTGACAGATTCGGAGAGCCGTACAACTTTCAGATTTGGCAGCTAATCACTTACCAGTTTATGCACGGCGGTTTTGCGCATATCTTTTTTAATATGCTGATGCTTTGGATGTTCGGAATGGAAATTGAAAATATATGGGGTTCGAGGAAGTTTCTTGTCTTTTATCTCACTTCCGGAATTGGCGCAGGATTAACTCAAGTCCTTTTTTCGCCAATTTTAACCGGCGCGCTTGCGCCTACAATCGGCGCATCGGGAGCGATTTTCGGCGTGATGATTGCTTTCGGGATGATGTTTCCGAACCGTTATATTTTCGTCTATTTTCTAATTCCCATGAAAGCCAAATATTTGATTGCATTCCTGATGGCGATTGAAGTATTTTCAATCGGAGGAATGTCGTTTGTCGCGCATCTCGCTCATATCGGCGGCGCGGTTACGGGCATAATATTTATTCTGCTTGACAGAAAATATCATTTTAATTTTGACAGACTTTTTGATTCTCTGAGTAACATTACCAAACCGCGACCGAGAACAAAAAATCCTTTCGGGAGAAAAAATTCCGCGGGAGCTAATTTCCGCAAACCGTTTCGTCCCGCTCAAAAAGTTGAGGAAGCGGAATTCTACGATATTAATCAGCCGAACAACGTTAATCCGAACGATGTTACGGAAGAAGAAATTGACAGAATACTTGATAAAATCTCGAAAAGCGGTTATCAGAATTTAACCGAAAGGGAAAAGAAAATATTGTTTGAGGCAAGCAAGAAAAGATGAGAGCCGCCCTTTTCTTCTTACTGATTTTATTGGCTGTTGGATGTTCTTCTCATAAAGATAATCAAGTGGAGAGAATGTCTCGTCTTTATGTCGATTTGCTTATCGCAGGGGAAAAAGCTCCTTTCGATTCAACCGAAACTCCGGATGCGGTTTTTCAAAAGTATTCCGTTTCATCAAATCAGTATAAATTATTTATGGAAAATCTTAGAGCCGACCGCGATAAATGGCAGCTTTTTTTCAATTCTGCGCAGAGCTATCTTGACTCAATCAAAACCGCGAGGAAGGATTCAGCTTCGCTAAAATAATTCTTATTTCAGCGTAAGAAATCTCTGAGGACAGTTTTTCTTTTATTTCTTTCAAATCTGAAATTCCGCTCTCAACTAATTTCTTTACCGAAGCCATTTTCTCTTTGGAGATAACAGGGCTGATGTCTGTCTCCGGTTTATAAGCAAGAAGCGATTCAATTTGCATTGAAACAACTGATTCGGGAAGTTTTACGGAATTTGCAATTTCGGAAAGCGACTGTTTTTTCGAGAGTAAATTATCTATTGCCGTTAAGTTTCCCGGAAGTTCCTCAGTTTTCTTTTCTACTTTTTTCCCTTTTAGGATATCATTTATATCGGTCCTTTTGAAGTTAATAATTGTGGAAATAACATCCTCGCCAAATTTGTTCCAAAGCCGCGTGTTGGCTCCTTTTATTGCAAGGAACTCAAATTTATTTGACGGTTTCTTTTTAACAATTTCTCTTAAAAAGTCGTCGCGGCAAATCATATAGGGGGGCTGGTTAAATTTTTGTGCGGCGTCTTTCCTTACTTTAACAAGTTTATCAAAAAGCTGAAGTTCGGATTCGTAATCGTTAGGGTCCGGCGCTTTTTTTTGTTCTTCTACTTTCTCCTTATTTTCTATATAGACTTTCGAATCCGCAAAAAACACTTTCCCTTTTTCCGAAAGAAAATCCAAAGCATCGCTCAATTCCTCTTTTGAGTAATTCCGGCAAACGCCGTAATTCGGCATCTCCATTGCTTTTATTGAGCGTGATTTTCCGGTTAAAGAGTTAATCAGTAAACTTCGATTTACGGCATCGTCAATATTTTCAAGTGTTTGAAGTATTATTTCCGAAAGATAAATATTTTGAGATTCGTCAGTCTTTTGCTCTTTGGGCAGACAATTATCACAGATTCCACAATGATAATCTTTCGTTTCTCCAAAATATTTCAAGATGTAATTCATCCGGCATTCCTTGGAGTCGGCGTACTTAACCATTTGCCGTAACTTAGTCAACTGATTCTCAATCAGTTTTTCGGTTTTGGCAAAATCAATTTGTAAATCCCGAGTTTGAACGCGCGTGGTTTTCATCCGGATGGTTTTGAATTCCTCCGGTTCGTTAAAAGCCACAATTCCAATTACATCAAGTTCGCGAAGCAATTCTCTTACTTTTGAAAAGGATATTGAAGAAACTCGCGCAATTTTATTCAGATTAATTTTTATCTCGTCCCGAAACGGAGCGGATAAGTACATTTTAGAAATAAACGTAAGAAGCTCGGCGTATTCCGCTCTCGCAATTTTTTGAATATATTTTTTCATTTCGGGAGGCGCAAGTAGAAAGCGGATTGTAAAATCGGAAAGAGTAGGGGAACTTGTTTCCAAATAACCTGATTCTGCAAGAATTGAGATTCCGTTTTCCAACTTCGATTTTGAAATGTTTTTGGCAAAGAAAAAATTGTAGAAACTCTTGTCCATTGGAATTTTTCCTTCGTAGAGGGAGCCGAGGGCAGTGCGGCTGTAGTCCGCAATCCCGTTGTAGATTATTTTGATTTCATCCATATTGGGATAAGAGTTTGAAATCAAATATTCGTGAATCGAAGAATCCCGTTTGGAATAGAGGAGAAAAATATTAGAGCGTTTTGCGTCTCTTCCGGCGCGTCCGATTTCCTGATAATAATTTTCGATTGATGCGGGAATGTTGTAGTGAACGATTGTCCGGATATTATCTTTGTCGATGCCCATCCCGAAAGCGTTAGTCGCCGTGATTATCTCCAAGTTTCCCGAAAGAAAATCGTCTTGAATTAATTTTCTTAATTCAGCCGATAAACCCGCATGGTAGTGATTCACGGAGTAGCCGTGAAGACGAAGGAACTCGGAAGTTTCTTCCGTCTCTTTGCGTGTTGAACAGTAAACAATTGCGGGAGTTTGGTTCTCTCTGAAAATGGAAAGCAATTCTTCTTTCTTTCGGTTCGTTTTGATAACTCTTAGCGAAAGATTTTCCCGCGCAAATCCGCGAACAAATATTTTGGGATTTTTCAATCGAAGCTGGACGACAATATCTTTTCGTACTTCAGGCGTTGCCGTAGCGGTGAATGCGGAAATTTTCCGGAGAGATAAATTTTCGGCAAATTCGTGAATCTTTCTGTAGCTCGGGCGGAAGTTGTGTCCCCACTCGCTTATGCAATGCGCTTCGTCAACGAAAAGGTATTCCCATTTTATTTCATTCAATCTTCTGCGGAAGTTGGGAGATTCTATCTTTTCAGGTGAGAGATAAAGAATCTTAATTTTTTGATCGTAAATATCCCTGAGTGTTTTTTCCGCATCGAATGAAGTAACCGTACTGTTGATAAAAGCGGCTTTGGTTTTCTCCGCGTTTAGTTTATCCACTTGGTCTTTCATCAGTGAAATCATAGGGGAAATAACAATTGAGGGCTTTTCCGCAATCAGAGCGGGGAGCTGGTAACAAAGGGATTTGCCTCCTCCCGTAGGAAGAATCGCAACAACCTCATCTCCGTTAATTATCGATTCGATAATTTCACGTTGTCCGTTTCTGAACTCAGTGAAGTTAAACTCATTTTTTAACGATTCAAGCAGATTGATTTTCATTAGTTTGATTTAAATTTTTACTGCGCTAATGTAATAAAAACGGAGTGGAATATTTAGCGAAAAAAGAAAAACGGAAAATGGAGAATTTGAATCTCGTTTACTGATGCTAATAAAATGATATATAGGCAAACTGCCTTGGCGAACGGTTTGTTTTTTTGCTCTGTTTCGTCCGTTTTGGCGAACTTACTATATAACTTCCGGCTGCCGAATGTCCAAATATGGTTTAACTGCAAATGCTGAATAAATTAAGAAGTGTTTTACCTACTAAGGTTGAATATTAGTGTGATTACCGTATATCCGGTTCAACCCGTTTTTGAGTTAAATCTCCCTAAGATTTTTTTTAAGCAATATTATCGTTTAACAAATAAAAGATGGCAGTTTCTTTCTTCCCGAGCTGTTATTTTAGTTCCTTGATTACTCGGTCTTTCTTAGTCTCAAACGTTTTCGATATATGCTTAAATATTTCCACCGCTTCTTCAAATAGCTGTTTTTTCCAGCGGTAGATTAAGTTTGGGCTGATTTCATATTGTTCTGCTAATTGGCTGATACTTTTACTGTTTTCAAGTAGTTTTCGCAAGATTTTTACTTTCTGCTCCGGCGTAATTACTCGTTTGTGCTTCTTCATTTTGGGATTTCCTTTTTCTCTAAATTAAACTATTTGAAATTCCATTTCCAACTGAAGCGGAACAGCTTGATTTTCTATTGGTGTTTACTTCTATATCTGCAAAACTTAATTGATGCATATTAATCCTCTGTTCGTTTATGTGTCAATTTATTTAAATTTTTGAACTTTGTCAGGTTTTTTTTAGGTTTTGCAAAGGTTTCCATAAAATAAATCTTGCTTGTTAGTAAAAACGAAAATATTCCCGGTTTTATTGATTCTGCTGCTGGCGGCTGCGGATTACTTTGCCCAAAGTTTATCTGATTCCCTTACACATTCCTCAAATGTTAATTACAAAACAGTTTCGGATACATTCCGGGTCGGTTTTGAAAACGCATACAGGCTTTCAAATCCCGCCGTGATTCCTTCGACATTAAAATTATCGGTTAACGGGGAAAATCTCAAAAATAAATTCTACCGGTTTGTTCCCGATTCAAATTCGGTTATTCTTTCGGACAAGATTGAAATTCCACTATTTGATACGCTTGTTGTTTCATATAGAGCATTAAAAATCCCGCTGAAGAAAAAATATTTCAAACATAAATTAATTTCCAGATGGGACGATAAATTTAAAGATACGGTTTCTGTCCTCAAGAATGAAAATTTAGCATTGACTCCCGAATCAATTTTCGGAAAACAGTTAAAGAAAAACGGAACGATTATAAGAGGAATTACGGTTGGAACCAACTCGGGAGCACAGCTTAAAAGCGGACTGAGATTGGAACTCTCCGGAAAATTATCTGAAAATGTTGAGATTGTAGCCGCGCTTACCGATCAAAATTCTCCGATTCAGCCTGAGGGAGTAACGGAACGCCTGAATGAAATTGACAAGGTATTCATAAAACTTAAACATCCTTACGGCGAAGAAACTTTCGGAGATTACTATCTTAACAAAGATTTGGGAATGTTTTCCAAAGTTAACCGTAAGCTGCAGGGCGTAAAAGGGGAATTTGGCTATAAAGATTACAAGGGCTTTGCGGCTTTTGCGTCTCAGCGCGGAAAATTTACTTCCAACAATTTTCAAGGTGTGGATGGCGTACAAGGTCCATACAGATTATACGGAGCAAATAACGAAAGGAATATTATAGTTATTGCCGGTACGGAAGCGGTTTTTGTTGATGGAATCAAGATGATAAGAGGGGAAAACAACGATTACACAATCGATTACTCCAATGCTTCCATTGTTTTTAAAGCCAAAAGGTTAATAACAAGTGCGAGCAGAATTTATGTGGAGTTTCAATATACCGACAGAAAGTTTGAACGGACTTTTCAAGCCGCTTCCGCTTCAGCGCGATTATTCGGGAGCAAGCTGATTGTGAACTCCTCATATTTTTCCGAAAATGACGACGAGAACAATCCGATTGATTTTACTTTTACCGATGAAGAGAAGAATATATTAAAAAACGCAGGAAACGACATAAATAAAGCCGTAGTAAGCGGAGTAAAATTAGCGCCGGAAGATTCTTCCGGAAGAAGAAACGGTATCTATTCCAAGAGAGATACTCTGATTGACGGAAAAGATTACACGATATACATGTATGCTCCCGGAAGCGAATCGGCAATATATTTTGTTACTTTTTCTTTTGTGGGAGAAGGAAAAGGGGATTACAAAATGATTTCTTTTGCCCAATATGTTTTTGTAGGCATAGGGCAAGGTTCATACTTACCCGTTAAATTTTTGCCAATGCCCGAAAAAAAACAGATCGGAGATATTAATTTTGTCTATTCGCCGTCGAATTGGCTATCGTTAAAAGGTGAATTTGCGGGGAGTTTTGATGATAAAAATAAATTCTCCACTTTGGATGATTCCGAAAACTTTGGTTTTGCACGAAATTTTGAAGTTATACTGAAGCATGATAAAATCCCTTACTTGGGAAGAGCGAGTTTAACATTTTCCGACAGATATGTGGACGCTAAATTTTCACCTTTAGAGAGAATTGACAATGTTGAATTTAACCGAGATTATAATATTACGGCTTCGCAAAACTCCGGACAATTAAAACGGGAAGCTACTATTTCGGTAAAACCGGAGAAAAACATTACACTCTTTGCGAATTACGGTTTGGTTAAATATTCCGATTCGCTCTACTCCGACAGATACAATTTCGGATTTAAATACGACGGCATTGATAAATACAGCATAAAATTTAATAACAACTATGTTTCATCTCTATCTAACGGAATTAAAAATTCATTTCTTGATCAGAAGGGAAGCGGCGCGGTAAGAATTTGGAAGCTGAAAACCGGATTTGAGTTTGAAAGAGATAAAAAAAACAATTTCCTAAAATCAGCTGATTCGCTTATTGATGAAAGTCATGACTACGTGGATATTTCCCCTTTTATTGAAAGCGGTAATATTTTCGGATTTAAATTAAAGTATAAATACAGTTTAAGAAATGAAAAAGAACCGTTAAACAATGTTTTGGTAGAAAAGTCGTTTTCAGGTATCCACGAATTGGGATTAACTTTTTCGGGAGCACGCAGCTTCGCCACTTCCGTTAATCTCGCGTTTAGAAAAAAAGAATACACCGAAAGTTGGAAAAAAGCGGGTTTTGGCGATAACGAAAGCATTTTAATTCGTTCATTGTCAAAAATTAATTTATTTTCACGATTCATTACCGGAAACTTTTTTTACAATGCCGCCACCGAAAAAGCCGCCAAACTTCAGAAAATATTTATTCCGGTTCCTGTCGGGACGGGAAATTATATTTATCTCGGAGATATTAACTCGAACGGAATTGCTGATGAAAATGAATTTGAACAAACCAACATCAATGGAAATTACATCGCAACCTCTATTCCTACGGACGAACTTTTTCCCGTAATTAATTTGCAGTTAAGCACAAGATGGAAATTTGATTTCGCCAAGATTTTTAAGTATAAATCGTTGGCTAAAACATTTCTTGCTCCCATCAGCGGAGAAACATTTTTGAGAATTGACGAGAAAAGTAAAATAGCTGAAACGGAAAAAATCTACCTTCTTAATCTTCCTTATTTTATGAATGATTCGACAACGATTAACGGCTCAAATATTTTTCAGCAGGATATTTATCTGTTCAGATTCAGCTCCTCGCTCTCCGTTAGAGGAAGGTTCTTGCAAAAAAGATATTTGAGGCAGTACAGCAACGGACTGGTATTTGGATTTAAGCGTGAAAAAAGTTTGAGATTCCGCGCAAAGCTTGCGCGTGAAATTCGTTACCAAGCCGATTATATGCTTACGGACGATAACCTCAACTCCGGCACAAACTTTTCACGCTCTCACACGGCTCGCACGGAGGAACTTGATTCCGATTTCAGTTACCGTCCATACAGTAATTTTGAACTGGGATTCAAGTTTGGTATTGGAAAAACAATTGATGTTTTCCCCATTGTTCCGATTGAGATAAATTACAATTCGCAAACCGTACGATTGGATTTTTCCTTTGTGGGAAAGGGAAGAATCCGGTTTTCGGTTGAACGAACCGAACTCCTCAGTAATGTGGAAGACTACAAAGTTCCGTGGGAAATATCGCAAGGGAAACGAGTTGGAAAAAATTATGCAATTCGTCTGAATGTTGATTATAAGTTAAGCAAAAACTTGCAATCTACTTTGGTTTACACCGGAATAAAATACGGACAGGGTGAATTTATTCATACAATGCGCGCTGAAGCGAGAGCGTATTTTTAAATCTCTAAATTCGGTATAATTGCTGGTTCTGAGATTCTTCTTCCCGACTTTGTCGGGACTCAGAATGACTATTACCGGGTTAGCAAAGCCTTCTAATATTGAACATGCAGTAAATATGATAATGTCGGAAATATGTATCATTGGAATATTGGATAAGAAACGGAAATCAATTAAATTATAATCCAAATAACTTAATTTTAGGTTACGAATGAATAATGATATGTGTCTTGTTGAGGTTCACGTTATTAAAAAAACCGAAAACGGAATAAAATATTTGTTGATGAAACGCTCGGATGACGAGAAATATCCCAAGATTTGGCAGATGATTACAGGACATATTGAGCCTGGAGAAACAGCCGTAGAAGCTGCCGTTAGGGAAACACTTGAAGAAGCGGGAGCATATCCGGATAATTTATGGAGCATTCCGCACGTTAATTCATATTACAATCCGGAACAAGATAAGATTTGTACAATTCCCGTTTTTGTAACGGAAGTAGATAAATCCTATTCCCCTAAGATTTCGGCGGAGCATTCGGAATTTCGCTGGGTTAATAAAGATGAAGCTGTTAATTTGGTCGCATGGCCCGGGCAGAAAAAGTCCATTGAGATCATTGATGAATATTTTAGCGACAAATTAAGTCAATTGATATTTCTTAAAATTATGTAAATTAATAAATTAGGCTATATTACTTTATTAACAATCAAGTCTTTATCTCTCAATTCTTTAATCAATACGCCGTATCTCACGCCTCGCCCGCTTACTTTTACTATGTCGGTTTTAAGTTTTTTCACTGCAATTTTCAAGATTAAACTACCGTAAACGAGTAAATCCGCTCGTCCTTTAAGTATGCTCCCATATTTTTGCACTAATTCTTCGCCTCGGAGCTTACTCCCAATATTAATAAAACTCTTTATATCATCAGTGTTAATTTCGCTTCCTTCTATCTCAGACTCGAGGTACTTGTCTTTCATTCCCAATTTTATTGCCGCCAGACTTGTAGGAGTTCCCGCTACCGCAATAAAATTCTTAATATGTTTATGAATAAATACCGTTGAATCATCAAATATTTTGG
>Ga0256831_1001524_pt1 | contig 12192 bp, 19 predicted proteins | sample 132544metaG_FD_189087 | JGI IMG/M metagenome (GOLD analysis project Ga0256831, IMG submission 189087) | Hydrothermal vent microbial communities from Lau Basin, Pacific Ocean - 132-544 | ecosystem: Environmental > Aquatic > Marine > Hydrothermal vents | place: Pacific Ocean: Lau Basin | collected... | reverse complement strand
ATACTGACCCACGCTCTCAAGAAGTCCGGCTACCACGTCTACGCGAACAAGGAGTATATGTCGAGGATTCGAGGCGGGATTAACACCACCGAGATAAGGGTCTCATCGAAGCCTGTGAGGGCCTTCGTGAAGAGGATAGACATCCTGGTTCCTTTCAAGCAGGGAGTTCTAAGCTGGGTGGAGGACAGGCTGAGCGAGAACACTGTGGTTCTCGGCGAAAAAGAAAACGTCGAGGAGAGCTTTCTCGGAAGGGTGAACCTCGTTGAGGTTCCGCTCACAAAGATGGCCCTCGAAACCGGCAGTCAGCTATACCTCAACACGACGGCGGCAGGCCTTATAGTCGGCCTCTTCCACGGTGATTTCGAGGCGGTAGAGGAATACATAGGGAAGCGCTTTGGAGGAAAGGGCGAGAACGTCGTGAAGAAGAACATCGAAGCCGCCAAGAAAGGCTATGAACTTGGAGTTAAGCTCTGCGAAGAAGGAACGATAGAAATCCACATCGAGAGGGACGAAAAAGTTAGGGACGAGGTTCTCCTAACGGGAACGGAGGCAGTAGGAATAGGCGCCTTAGCAGGCGGAATGAACTTCCTCAGTTTCTACCCGATGAGCCCCTCAACTGGCGTTTCCACCTTCGCGGCCCAGCATGCAGAGGACTTCGAAATAGTGGTCGAGCAGGTTGAGGACGAGATTTCTGCAATAACCATGGCCCTGGGAGCCTGGTACGCCGGGGCGAGGGCAATGACAAGCACCTCAGGGGGAGGCTTTGCCCTCATGAGCGAGGCGATAAGTTTGGCGGGAATGGCCGAGAATCCGGTCGTGATTCACCTCGCCCAGAGGCCCGGGCCGGCAACGGGCCTGCCGACGAGGACCATGCAGGGTGATTTAAACCTCGTCCTCTACGCAGGCCACGGTGACTTTCCGAGGATAATTTTAGCTCCGGGAAGCCTTGAGGAGGCCTTCTACCTCACGGCTGAAGCCTTCAACTTAGCTGATAAATACCAGGTGCCCGTGATAATCCTAACCGACCAGTACTTTGTGGATACCTACTACAACCTCCCCGCGCCGGACGTTAGTAAGGTGAAGTTCGAGCGCCACATCGTCGAGGCGAAGCCGGGCTATAGGAGATACGAGCTGACCGAGGACGGAATCTCGCCGAGGGCTATTCCGGGCTACGGTGAAGAGGTGGTGATAGCCAACGGAAACGAGCACGACGAGTGGGGCGACATAACCGAAGATGCGGAGCTAACTGTAAAGATGCAGGAGAAGAGAGCTATCAGGAAGCTCGAGACCATAAAGAGGAACGCGCCCCTACCAGAGCTCATCGGCGATGAAAAGGCGGAATACCTCGTGGTGAGCTGGGGTTCAACCTTCCACGTCGTTGAGGAGGCCCTTGAAAAACTGGGAAATGAGAAGGTTGCTCACCTGCATTTTAGCTGGGTTTATCCTCTAAACCCGGAAACGAAGAAGTTCTTCGAGGGTAAAAAGGTGATTGTTGTGGAGAACAACGTAACCGGTCAGTTCGCGGATTTGCTCTGGAAGGAACTCGGCGTTAAGGCCGACCACAGGGTTCTGAAGTACGACGGGAGGCCCTTCTCTGTGGAGGAGGTTCTTGATGTCCTCAGGGAGGTGGTAGAATGAACGTCAGCCTTCCAACTGGCAGGGAGCTCTTCGAGCCGAAGAGGCCCGGTAGCAAAGACATCGCCTGGTGTCCGGGATGTGGAAACTTCGGCATAAGGAACATACTCATCTCGGCATTGGCGGAGCTTGGACTGAAGCCCAGTGAAGTCGCGATAATTAGCGGAATCGGGCAAGCCGCAAAGATGCCCCACTACATCAACGCCAACGGTTACCACACCCTCCACGGAAGGGCTATACCGATAGCGACGGGCGTTAAGGCCGCGAACCCTGAGCTGACGGTAATAGCGGAAGGCGGAGACGGCGATATGTACGCCGAGGGCGGGAACCACCTCATGCACGCCATCAGGAGGAACCCCGACATAACGGTCATCATCCACGACAACCAGGTCTACGGCCTGACCAAGGGACAGGCATCCCCGACGACGATGAAGGGAATGAAAACTCCGACCCAGCCGTGGGGAGTCTTTGAGGAACCCTTCAACCCTGTGGCACTGGCGGTGGCCATGGATGCATCCTTCGTGGCGAGGACCTTCATGGGCTACTTCAGGGAGAGCGTTGAGATAATAAAGCGCGCTATAAGGCATAAAGGCCTCGCGATAGTTGATGTACTCCACCCCTGTGTGAGCTTCAACAGGGTGAACACCTACGCCTGGTACAGGGAGCACACCTACTGGATGGATGACGGGCCCCTTGACAGGGAGACCGCCTTTAGGCGCGCCCTGGAGAGCGACCCGCTTCCGCTTGGAGTGTTCTACGTCAACGAGAAGCCGACCTTTGAAGAGCAGGTCCCGGCTTACTGGAACGACAAGAGGCCCCTCTGGAAAAGGGAGCCGAAACTCGACCTCGTGGAGAAGTTCTTCGAAGGGAAAAAGCTTTGACCTTTGTTTTTAATTTCCAATTCCCTTCCCCAAGCGTGTGAAACTATGGTTGGAAATCGTTATATAATCCCACACCGAAATCCCATCGCAACCCCTTGTATGGTGGCAGGGAAATGGTAGTGAAAAGAAAAATGACCAGGAAGTTTTTGGAGGACGCATTCGCAGGCGAAAGCATGGCCCACATGAGGTACCTCATTTTCGCGGAACAGGCCGAGAAGGAGGGCTTTCCAAAGGTAGCCAAGCTCTTCAGGGCCATCGCTTACGCGGAGTTTGTCCACGCGAAGAACCACTTCATGGCCCTTGGAAACCTGGGCAAAACGCCTGAAAACCTCCAGGCCGGGATTAAGGGCGAAACCTTCGAAGTCGAGGAGATGTATCCCGTCTACAAAAACTCCGCCGAGTTCCAGGGAGAGAAGGACGCGGTTAGAACGACCCACTACGCCCTAGAGGCCGAGAAGATACACGCGGAGCTTTACAAGAAAGCTAAGGAGAAGGCCGAATCCGGAGAAGACATTAAGATAGAAAGGGTCTACATCTGCCCTGTCTGCGGCTACACGGTCGTTGACGATGTTCCGGACTACTGCCCGATCTGCGGTACCCCCGGTGAAAAGTTCGTGGTCTTTGAGTGACCCTTTCGGTTTTTGGGTTCTCAAGTTTGAACCACAAACCTTATAAGAACGACCTAACAACATTAGGCTGGTGAAAGAGAATGGCGAAGTGGAAGTGTATAGTCTGCGGATACATCTACGATGAGGACGAAGGGGATCCCGACAGCGGCATCCCGCCGGGAACCAGGTTTGAGGACCTTCCTGACGACTGGGTCTGCCCCCTCTGTGGCGCTCCCAAGGATATGTTTGAGAAGATAGAGTGAGGTGGTCGAGATGCTTAGCGGAACCATAAGGAGTGGAGACTGGAAGGGGGAGAAGCACGTCCCCGTTATAGAGTACGAGAAGGACGGGAACCTCGTCAAGGTCGAGGTAAGCGTTGGAAAGGAGATACCGCACCCGAACACCCCGGAGCACCACATAGCGTGGATACAGCTCTGGTTCCACCCGGAGGAAGAGAACTTCCCGGTACTTGTGGGCGTGGCCGAGTTCACCAACCACACCGACCCGCTCAGCGAACCAAGGGCGGTGTTCTTCTTCAAGACAGAGAAGAAGGGCAAGCTCTACGCCCTCAGCTACTGCAACCTTCACGGCCTCTGGGAGAACGAAGTTCAGCTCGAGTGAGTTTCTTTTTTCTCCCTCACCCAAAATACTCAAAAAGGTTCTCACTTCTGCCCAGGAAGGCTTATAACCGCGCCTCCCAACTTACAACGGTGAGAACGATGAAGGTGTACATGCCGGGCCGCGAGTGGCCGGAACATTACAAACCGGTTCTGGAAGAGCTTGCCAAGATAACCGATCCCGTTACGGGAGGAGACATCCTCGAGTCAGGAGTTATAGCCGGCCTGGAGGTAACTGGAGATACACTCAAGATATGGCTCAACTTCGAGAGCCACGCCGAGTACAACATAATAGGGGAGAGTGCGATAGCCTACTCGAAAATAATCGGCGACATAATGGAGCGTTTTGCCCTCGTAAGGTTCCAGAACGTCTACATCTACGACCTCAAGAACAACATCGTCGGCATTTTTGAAAACAAAAAGGGCTACAAATGGGAGGACATAAGCACGGAGCGGGCATGAGATGGGGCTTCTGGGCATCTTCAAAAGACCCGCCAAAAAACCGAAGAAAGGCCCCAGGGAGGACCTCCCTCCCGAAGTGAGGCGCGTCGTCGAGGTTCTGCGCTCCGTGAAGGACCCCGAGACGGGACTTGATATAGTGGACGAGGGTCTGCTCTATGGCCTGACCGTCGAGGAAAGCAGGGTACAGGTTTTCCTACTCATGGCCCGCTCAACTCCGGAGTGCCACTTCTGCCAGGCCATAGCGATCAACGTCCAGAGGAAAATCCTGAGGGACATAGTGGAGACCCTTCGAAAAGAAGGGTTTAAGAGGGTTGAGGTGTATAACGAACTCGGGCTTTTGCTCGAGGAGTGGGGTGATAAAGATGGTTCCACCGGAGCTTGAAGAGGGGCTTCCCCTTGAAAAGATAAGGGATTTCCCCCTCGAGGAACTCCTGGGAATGGCCATTAAAGCCGAGATCGGGGCGAGGAAGTTCTATGAGAGCCTCGCGGAGAGGATAGACATCAGGGAGCTCAGGGAAAAGATAGAATGGCTCGCCGGTGAGGAAAAGAAGCATGAGGAGCTTTTGAGGAGGATATACTCCAGCATGTTCCCGGGGAAGGAAATAGTCTTCCCGAAGGAGCACATTGGGCCGGAGCTTCAGCCGGTCGCGAGGAAGCTCCACGGGGTTGAGGACATAATTGATCTGATCCGCTGGGCCATGAAGGCCGAGGAGATAGCGGCGAAGTTCTATGCAGAACTGGAGAAGATGGTTGATACCGAGGAGAAGAAGAGGCTCATGCGCTACCTCAGCGACATGGAGTGGGGCCACTACTACAACCTCAAGGCCGAGTATGAACTCCTCCTCGACTGGGCCATGTACAGCCAGATGATGAACGTCGGGCCGTAATACATTTCATTCTTTGTCTCCTTCTCAGCCTAACAAAAAGGTTTATATTTCTCCAATGCGTTCTCATCTCAAACACCCACGGGGATAGTGATGAGTGCACCGACCGCTTACATAATCGCGGTAAAACTGATCACCGGACTCGTGTTCCTGAGGGCGTTTCTGAGAACGGGACGCAGGTCAGCCCTTCTTCTCGGTGCCGGGTGGGTTCTCAGTGGCAACCTTCCCCTGGGGCGGACAACCATCGGGGAGATGAACATGAACCCGCTCCTGATGGGAGTGTCCACATCAGCCACGATATTTGGAATAATGGAGCTCATACGGGAGGAGCGGGGACGGGGGCCTCCAAAGGCACTTCTCTTCTCGCTGCCGCTCGTTCCCCTCCTGTACGGGGCGATGGAAACCGCCCTCAGAACCGACTTCGGCGGAACTTACGTTGCCTCGGGTCTGCTTCTGATAGCCGGGGGAGGAACGCTCATAGAATTCCTGAGGGAGTATTACACGGGGAGGGCTGTTCTCCTCGGGATGGCCTTGATCACCGCCGGGGTCTCGAGCATGGTGTATCCCTTCCTTTACATCCATGGGAACCTTAACGACTCGGCGGTGGTGTACGGATCATTCGCGCTGGCGCTGTTTATGGTGTTCGCCTACCACCAGCTAGTCTCCACTGAGAAGTTCTTAAGGATCGAAGCCGTCCAGATGCCCGATAAAAGGGATCCGGTGCTCGATAACCAGGTCACCATAGTTTCACCCCGGGAGTTTGAAAAACTGAGGAAAAAACTGGAGAACATCCCCGTTCTCGCATTCGTCAGGAACGTGAAACCCGGGACCGGCTGGATCGTCTACAGGATCTCTTCAGTGGAGCAGAAGGAGGCCATATCCCCCACCGCCATCTACCAGATAACCCAGAGGGCCTCCGAGTACCTCCAGGAGCTGACGCGAAAGGGAATGAAAGGAGCCATCGTCATCGAGGGGCTGGAGGTTCTCAAGGTCTACAACGGCTTTGAATCCATGATAAAAACCCTGGCTCTCCTCCGGGATCTCGCCAGGCTCTTCCACACGCCTCTCATAGTCGTAACCGAGAGAGGGGCATGGACCGAATCGGAGTGGAGGATACTCCTAAGGGTTCTCGGATGATCACTCACGATACTTCGCTATAAGCTCGGCTAAAAGTCTGTGGTGCTCCCTCTCGTTCTCAACGAGGGCCTCTGCTATGCCCCTGAAGAGCGGATGGGTCATCTTCTCGGCCATCTTTTCGTAGGTCTGGATCATGTCCTTCTCTATCTCGAGGTGCATCTCGGCGAAGCGCTTGACGAGTGCCCTCTGCTCCGGCGAAAGCTCGACGTCTTTAACCTCCGAGAGCGGCCCTTCGCCGGAGAGCTTCTCAAGCTCCTTCTGCGCCTCGAGGATTGCCTCCATGAGGTGCTTGTGTATCACGGTATCGACCGCGATCCTCCCAACGATCTCCTCAACCTTCGTGTACCTCAATCCCTGGCCCCTTATGAGCTTCAAACCGTCCGTGTAGCTTGAGGCGGCCTTCTTCTCGGTTTCATAGGCGTGTTTAACAAGCGGTTCAGACATGGACATCACCTTAATCGTATGTATCCTTCACCCTAATAACACTTTCTATTGGACAAAGAAAAATGATCAAAGATTGACCTTTATTCCGGTTTCTTCCTCAACTTCTTCAAAGCCTTCCTTCATATACTTCGCGAGTTCTTCATCCACCTCGAAGAGTGCTGCGAGGAACTCTCCAAAGTGTTCCTTCTCCTCATTGGCAACATCTAGGAAGATGCTCTTTATCCTTTCATCGGCTATTCCCTCGGCCAGCTGTTCGTAGAAGCTTATGGCATCAAGCTCCGCCTCTATTGCCCAGCGGAGGGCCTGAGCTATCTCCCTCTTCGTTAGGGGCCTCCCCTTTGGGAGTTCAAAGGGGTATTTCGCGAGCATGGTACCACCTCCAGTTCATACTCCTTAAGTCTAGATAACCTTTCCTCACCTAAGGAACTTCGAGACGAATGGGCTTTCGCCCGGCTTCCCCCTCCTGAAGTGGCCGCTCGGCTTGCCCGTCAAAAGCTCCTCGAACCAGGCCTCGTGCTCTATCTCCTCGTGGAGAATGGCGAGGGAGAGGTCATAGGTCCTTGGATCCTTCCCCATCGTGTAGTTGCAGATCTCCGTGTAGACCCCAACGGCGCAGCGCTCAGCCTCAAGGAGAACCTTGAGGAGGTTCTCTACCGTTGGCTCCTCAGGGAGGTAGGCGTCGCGGCACCAGGCCATCTTTGAGAAGTCCACGATGTCCCGCGGGAGCTTTCCACCGAGTTCGTAAATCCTCGGCACGAGGGCCTCGAAGTGGTTCCTGTCCTCAAGGCGCGCATCCTCGATGATTTCCTTTATCGCCTCGCCCTCAAGACCTGCGGCGTGGTTCCTCAGAATGGTGTAGTAGTAATATGTTGTGAACTCCGCCGCGGCCGCTTTCAGCAGCATTTCTAGGAGCTTCTCAACGTCTATTCCGGCCCTTTCCACGAGCCGTCTGTTGTGTTCCGACATGGTTTTCACCAGTTATTAGTTGTGGCTTCTACTTAATAAACTTTTCTGTTTAGAAGTTATTTCTAATAAGGAAGGCTTATAAACCGGCGCGAGAACTCTGATCATGTGGAAGGAAAGGGCCCTGAAAAAGTTGAAAGAGAGCGGTTACAAGCTCACACCCCAGCGGATCAAGCTGATAGATGTTCTCGAGGAGATGGGACAGTGCCACCCATCACTCAACGACCTCCTCGAGGAGATTCAGAAGGAGTTCCCGACGATGAGTTTCTCAACACTATACTCAAACCTGCTGATCCTCAAAAAATTAGGCCTCGTGGAGCTCTTCTCCCTCGGGGGGGAGACACGGGTCGAGGTCAACACGGAACCACACCTTAACATCATCGAAGGCGAAAATATCCTCGACGTGAACGATCCGGAGATAATAGAGATCCTACAGAGAAAAACTGGCAGAAAGATAAAGCTCGTCAACGTACTGGTCGAATAGCACAGGGATTCGCACCGATCAGTCCACCTCAAGACTGAAGTCCTGGTAGTCCATCCAGATACCCGTCTTCATGATCGCATCGTACTGGGCCTTTAGAAGTTCGTAGTGTGCCTTCTCTATTTTCGCCAGCTCCTCGAAGAGCCTCCTAACAGAGTCGTGCTCGGCCTCCTTTGCCGCTTTCTCGTAGAACTCCCAGGTCAGTTTTTCCTGCTCCATGCCTATTTTCACCGCGTCAACCTCGCTGAGGTTCTCCCCGTCCGTCTGGACTATCAGCTTCTCCAGCATTTCCCTATCCACCGCGGGAAGCTCGCACTTCTCAACAACCTCTTCCAGGAACCTCTCCTCGAAAAGGTCCCAGTGCTCGGCCTCCTCACTGGCCAGGAACAGGAACATCTTCCTTGCCCTCTCATCACGGGCCTTCCTTGCGAGCCTTATGTAGAACTTAAGCTCCGTCTTCTCGACCTCGAGGGCGAGGGCTAAGGCTTCAAGCTCGTTCATACTATCACCGAAGGATTATTATGCCGCCGGAGGTTATAACCTTTGGGGGACAGATATGGGAATCAAAAGAGTGACTAACCTCCTGAAGCTGAAGGAGGAACTCCTGAGGTTTGTTTTCAGCGTTTACAGGGGCACCGGAGGTTCCTACCCCGCCCTCGAATGGGTTGAGCAGAAGCCTTTTCCGGATGATTTTGAGGGCTTCAGGCGGGTCTACGAGCAGTTCCTCGAGTTCCGCCTCAGGGAAGAGTTCGACGAACTCTACATTCTCCAGGAGAGCGGGAAAATCGCTGGAACGGTGGCCCTCGTCTACACCTTCACCGGAAAGAACATCCCGTGAGTTCCGGAGGGGATACTAAACGAGAGGACCGGCCTAATAGAGTTTCTCATGGTCGGCCCGGAGCACCGGGGCAGGGGCTATGGCTCCAAGCTGCTCGATTTTGCCGTGAGGAGATTGGGGGAGCTTGGGAGGGAAGCCCACATCGTGACCTTTCCCCACCTTAAAGCATACCGCTACTACTTAAACAGGGGCTTCACCAGGATCATGAACTACGGGGAGTTCGTGGTGCTGAAAAGAGCCCAGCGGCCGCCAGGCGTTGAAGGAAAGGGAAAGTTCATCCGCCTGTGAGAGACGGCGGCCTGAAAAATTTCTCCACTTCTCCAGATATGTCCTCAAAGGGTCCTGCCAGGTAGACCTTTCCACCGCTGATGACCACGCCGTAGTCGGCCAGCTTCTCGAAGGGCTCCCATATGTGGCTTATGATGACGAAGCTCTTTCCGCTCTCCTTCCATCTATCCACGATCTTCACTATCTCGGCAACGCTCTCAAAGTCAAGGTTGGCAAGGGGTTCGTCGAGGAAGATAAGTTCGGGTTTACCTATGAAGGCCTGTGCGAGGCTCAGCCTCTTGAGCATTCCCGAGGAGTAGCCATCTATCCGCCTGTCGAGGGCATCGTGGATGCCGAAGAGCCGCGCGATATCCTCTATGTCATCGGTTCCAGCCCCTCTGCCCCTGGCGATGAACTCAAGCCACTCCCGTCCCGTTGTCATCTTCGGGAATCTTCCCGGATCGAAGGCCACTCCAACGTTTTTTCTGGCCTCAGGATGTCTCCAGGGGTCCTTTCCCAGAAGCTCCACACGGCCCTTCGTTGGTTTGTAGAGGCCAAGGGCGACCTTCATGAAGGTGCTCTTGCCCCCTCCATTCGGTCCGAGGATCAGGGTTAGCCCCTCCGGGATCTCGACGGTCACCCCCTGAAGTGCCCTTATCGGACCGAAGTACTTGTGGAGGTTCTCGGCCCGAATAACAGTCATTTCCTCACACCCCCGAGGAGGGTCAGGACCAGGAAACCGCCGAAGAGAGCAGCAGCCCAGAGGTGTGCGTTCTTCTGTTCTCTGGGGAAGCCAACCTCGACGGGCGTTATCGTTATCGTGATGCCCCTGCTCGAGTTCCCGCTGAACTCGTAGAATCCGGGGTGCGGAAAAATCAACGCAAAGGCCCCGTTCCCGCTGACCCTTCCCCTGAAGAGGATCTCCCCTGTGAGCACATCCCTCACGAAGAACTCCCCGCTGCCGGTGGCGTAGAGCTTTACGGATGCCATGGACGAAACGTAAATCGCGGTTGAGTCCCCCTTCGACACGAAGGCGGGGGAATAGTGAACGTCACTGGGCTTCAGACCGGACTGCAGGCCGAGGCTCAGGAACGAGAGTATCAGGAGCGTGAGGAGGAGTGTTCTCAGGAACCTCATCTAACGTCCCTCCAGTGTCCTATTGCAAGGTAAAGTCCAGCAAGAACGATGGCAGGCAGGAGCGACGTCCTGAGAAACTCCATGCCAAAGATGGGATCCATTGTGAGGGATATTGTGGCCGGGTGGTAATCCGTCAGAACCTTTCCCCACTTCAGGAACCAGAACCACTCCGCACCAAGGAATTTCGGGAGGTAGAGCACCACGAAACCCCCGAAGATGGAAAGGTAGGCATTGGGCGAGAGTATCGAAACAACCGCCGCGACCGAGATCATGAAGAGGAGAACCGAGGCGTAAAAGAACGCCATGGGGATGGTATGTATCCTGAGAACCCCGACTACCGCTCCGGGGGTGGCCGCGAAGTGGAGGACAAATATCAGGATGTGGGTGGAGAGAAGGAACACGAAGAGGGTCAGAAAAACCGCCAGGAACTTGGACGCGAGAACGCCGGCCCTGGAGACCGGGAGGGAGTAGATAGAAAGCGCGACCCCCTCATCCCTCTCCAGCCTGACCGCCAGTGTCATGATGAAGGGCACGAGGAGGGCGAGCAGCAGGTAAACGTCCCCCGTGAATGCGGTGCGGAAGATACTGCCCAGGACATCGGGCCCGAAGGGTCCGGGTCTTATTGTAGCGTTCCAGGTCAGATAGAACCTCTTCATCACCAGTCCAATGAGAACCGCGCCCCCGGAGACCATCGCGAGGTTGAGGGGAGAGCGCAGCTCCCACCGGAGGATCTCCCTCACCGCTTCCACCTCCAGACAAGGAGTAGCGTGAGGAGAACGATCGTTCCGACTGCCGCCGCCACGGCGGACTTTGAGGGCCCCTCTTCCGGAAGCTTCGCGGGTTTTGTGAAATCAACGTTCGTCTCAGCAAGGACGAGGCCGAAGGGAGGCATCTTGTCTCCACCATTGAACTCGTCTCTGTGCTCCTTTGCCAGCGCCGTGTCCTGAATCATTGCCGTGTCTATTCCCAGGGCCTTCCACAGCGGGCTTATGGGCGTGAAGAACGCTATCGCAAGACCGCTCGAGCCGTCGTAGAGAATAACGCACATTCCCATTCCACCCTCAAAGGCCATCTGACTGGTGAAGGCCATATAAAGCGGTGCGTGGAAGTCGCCGTAGTAGGTAACCACCGTGGAGTTAACCACCTTCACCCTCTCCACTTTCAAACCGGGCATTATCTCCAGTCCGGTGATGCTGGCAGGATTCTCGGCCCAGAGGAAGTTCCGCCCTATGGGCGTGCCGTTCAATAGCAATTCGCCGGTTTCCATGTCGAGTTCAACCAGTCCGCCCCTCGAGAAGTTCTCCGGCCCGAGGGATTGGTTTAAGAGCTGGCCCATTCCATCGTCCACGGTGAGGGCCATCCAGTTCCCTCCGATCCGCTCCGAGTAACTGTCCTCGCAAACGGTCACGTTTCCGGCCTCAAGCTTGATTGTCCTGCATTCTCCTCCGGTGAAGTTGTAGCGCTCCTGGTACTCTCTCAGCAGCCGGCGGGCGGTTTCTTCGTCGAGCGTTTTCCGCTCCCTCTTCGCGCAGTTCTTCCCCGAAATCACGAGGCCGAGCCAGGCCCTGCCGTCAGAAACGTTCAGAACGCGCCACGTGAATTCCACGTAGGGGCAGTAATAGGTCACCGTCCCGTTGGGAGACACGGCGATGGACACCGAATCCCATAACCAGGGATTTTCACCATCCGACCTGGAAACGTACCTCGCGTATACTCCCTCCTTGAACCAGTAGGGTAAAGAGGATGCGGGCTGGCTCACCAAGATCAAAAGGAAAAGGGTTAGAAGAAAAAGCCTCCGGGTTCTTCCCATTGACTTCCCCCCAGACCTCAGTTCTCAT
>Ga0256831_1001523_pt1 | contig 12200 bp, 12 predicted proteins | sample 132544metaG_FD_189087 | JGI IMG/M metagenome (GOLD analysis project Ga0256831, IMG submission 189087) | Hydrothermal vent microbial communities from Lau Basin, Pacific Ocean - 132-544 | ecosystem: Environmental > Aquatic > Marine > Hydrothermal vents | place: Pacific Ocean: Lau Basin | collected... | reverse complement strand
TCTGATATGTTGGATATGTCGTATCATATCTTTTATCATTGAGGTATCTTTTTTCTCTCTTAGCTCTCCTTTAACCAAAAAGCTATTAAAGAAATTAATGCCCGTAACCCCACCTCTATCTGCCAGTTGTTTTAGCATTTTATCTAAGAGATTACGGGGATGATTGGTCATGGTTCGGCTATTTGAGTGTGTGGCAATAATAGGGGTCTTAGAGTTTGCTATAACATCTTGAAACCCTGCATCAGATAGGTGAGAGACATCTATTAACATCCCTAGATGATTCATCTCCTCTACAACCTCAAACCCCTTTTGTTTTAAACCCTTATTTTGGTCTCTCCACTCAAAATTGGAGTATCCTAGTGCATTTTCATGATTCCAAGTTAAGGTGATAAGAGAGATACCCTGCTCTTTGAAGTATCGAAGCTTCTCAATATCTCCCTCTATCGCTTCACCCTCCTCTATGGTTAAAAATGCACCTATTTTACTCTCTTTTTTTGCCATTAGTAAATCATTATGATTTTTACAAAGAGCAATACTCTCTTGATTTAGATAAAGCTCGTTTTTAAAGTTATTAAGCATTTTGACACAGTAGTCATAGGAGCTATCCACTTTTTTACTGTCGATATACATCGCAAAAAATTGTGCCAAAGCCTCTCCTTTTTGCAACCGTTTAATATCTATTTTACAATGGTTCTCTTTTAGAGTTTGAGAGGTCTCTAAGAGTAGTGACGCAGTATCACAATGGAGGTCAATAAATTTCATTATAAATTAATCAAGCTTTAAAACTGCCATAAATGCCTCTTGTGGCACGTTGACACTTCCTATCGCTTTCATACGTTTTTTACCTGCTTTTTGCTTATCAAGTAGTTTTCTTTTACGGGTGATATCACCACCATAACATTTTGCTGTTACATTTTTACCTGTTGATTTAACGTTGGTTCGTGCAATAACATCATTTCCGATACTCGCCTGAATCGCTACTTCAAAAAGTTGTCTTGGAATAAGCTCTTTTAGTGACTGAACAAAAGCCAAACCTTTGGTTCTTGCACTGGTACGTGGAACAATGATAGAGAGTGCATCCACAACCTCCCCTGCCACTTTAATGTCCAGTTTTACCAAGTCCCCTGGTCGAAAACCAATTGGCTCATAGTCAAAACTTGCATACCCTTTTGAGGTACTTTTTAGTTTGTCATAGAAGTCAAGAACAATCTCATTCATAGGAACATCATACTCTAAAAGAACACGTTCAGAGTTAATATAATCCATTTTAATCTGCATACCTCTACGGTCATTAAGAAGTTTAATTACATTTCCTAGATAATCACTAGGTACTAAGATGGTCGCTTTTATATATGGCTCAAAAATGGTATCTATCTTCATTGATTCAGGCATATCATAAGGATTTTGGATATCTATTCTACTTCCATCGTTTTTTAATACTTCATAAACAACGGTTGGTGCAGAGGCGATGAGTTCTAGGTTAAACTCACGCTCTAAACGCTCTTTGATTACCTCCATGTGCAACATACCCAAAAAACCTGTTCTAAATCCTGACCCAAGTGCCAACGAGGACTCAGGCTCAAAAGAGATAGAGCTATCATTTAATTTTAGCTTATTCAGTGCATCACGTAAATCTTCAAACTTATCGGTCTCTATGGGGTAAATACCTGCAAAAACAAAAGGTTTAGCAGATTCAAAACCATCAATAGAATTTGGTGTAGGATTTTTGGCATCGGTCACAGTATCTCCAACTTGCAGACCATCAACCGTTTTTTGACCTGTAACCACGATTCCAATCTCACCTGTTTTAATCTTAGAAGTTTTAATAGGAGCGATAGGATTTGGGTACATTAAATCAAGAACAACATGCTCCTCTTTGGTACTCATAATCTGAATTTTTTGACCTTTTTCGATGCTACCTTCGTAGATACGAACCAGTGCCAATGCCCCCAGATAGTTGTCAAACCAAGAGTCATAGATAAGTGCTTTACAAGAGGCATTTTCATCACCTGTTGGAGCAGGAATACGTGCCACAATATCTTCAATAAGTTCAGGAACACCCAAACCTGTTTTTGCTGAAACCAAAGAGTGTTCAGTACAGTCGATACCTATAGCATCTTCCACCTCTTCTAACACACGCTCAGGCTCTGCAGCTGGAAGGTCGATTTTGTTAACTACAGGTAGAAGCTCTAAATCATTCTCCATTGCAATATAGACATTGGCAATGGTCTGAGCTTCAACCCCTTGTGCCGCGTCAATGATGAGCAATGCACCCTCAGAGGATGCCAAAGAGCGACTCACCTCATAAGAGAAGTCAACATGACCAGGGGTGTCAATAAGATTTAGAATGTAATGCTCACCATTGTTTGCAACATAGTCCAAACGAACCGATTGAGCTTTAATCGTGATTCCACGCTCTTTTTCTATGTCCATCGTATCCATAACCTGTGCCGACATTTTACGCTCAGAGACAGCATTACACTCTTGGATAATTCTATCTGCCAAGGTTGACTTACCGTGGTCAATATGGGCAATAATAGAGAAGTTTCTAATATGCGACTGAGGAATATTATTGTCTGCCATTAATTTGTCTCAAATAGAGAGTTAACACTCTCGTTGTTGTAGACTCTTCTAATTACTTCACCCAGCATTTTAGCCGTAGAGAGTACTTTTATTTTTGGAGAAGTTCTGCCCATCGGAATGGTGTTTGTAACCACCAACTCATCAAGCTCTCCCCCTTCGATTCTATCATACGCAGGACCTGAAAGTACAGGGTGTGTACAACACGCCATAACCGAAGTTGCCCCCAGTTTTTTAAGTGCTGCTGCTGCTTTGACCATTGTTCCTGCTGTGTCAATCATATCATCAATCATAATGACATCTTTACCTTCAACATTCCCTATGATGTTCATAACCTCTGACTCATTGGCTTTTTCACGTCTCTTATCCACAATGACCATCTCTAAATTCATGGTCTTTGCAAAATATCTCGCACGAGCTACCCCACCAATATCTGGACTTGCCACAATTGGGTTTTTAAGATTTTTTGATTTTACATAATCATTGAAAAGTACAGCTCCATAGAGGTTATCTACAGGTATGTCAAAAAATCCTTGAATTTGTGATGCATGAAGGTCAACAGTTACAACTCTTGTAATCCCTGCTGTCTCCATCAAGTTTGCCACAAGCTTTGCCGTAATAGGAACTCTTGGTTCTGCTTTTCTGTCTTGCCGTGCATATCCATAATAGGGGACAACTGCCGTAATAGACCTTGCAGATGAACGCTTAAGTGCATCTACCATGATGAGAAGCTCCATAAGATTAAAGTTCGCTGGGGCTGATGTAGGCTGAATGATAAAGACATCTTTACCCCGCACACTCTCTTCAATTTTAACGTTTATTTCGTTGTCTGAAAATTTTGTAATTTTAGCTTTGGAGAGTGGTTGGTCGAGATATTTTGATACCTCAAGTGCTAGTTCTTCATTTGAAGTGCCTGAAAAAAGCATATATCCTGTCATATTTATTCTACCTTCTGTTCATTATTATGCGAATTTTACCCATTTTTTTATAATAAGATGATGTAATATAAGTATTTTTAGATAAAATAGGTTAAGAAGGATATCCTATGTTTCAAATTGTATTATCTCTTGTGATTGGGGTGTTTATTGGATGGAATTTTCACCTCTTTTATGTCTATTTAGAACCTAAGCACTTAACACCAAAGAGTTTAACGCTCTCCCAAAACTATAAAGCATTGCCGATGGATGAAGCGATACTTCCAACAGCTACCTCTATACCCAAAGTTGAAGAGAACGTATCAACACTACCCAAAAAGCTTCTTAACCTTAAACTGGTGAATAAACGTCTTGTTTCTAATGTTGCTTCTGATAATAAGAGAGGAGAGGATAACCCTATTGAAGATAATGGTGATAAGAATGATAGCAATAATAGAAAAGGCTATATCAAGAACAGATATTTTCAAGTATTACTCAAACAGAATAATTTTTCAGATGCAATGGCATTCTATATGGAAGGGACACCAGAAGAGATTAAAGCGTACCAACTTATTCTAAAAGTCTATTTTTATGACAAAGCCTCTATCTCTCCTAATGAAACAATAGAACAACTGCTCCAATATATCGAAATAGAGCCACAAAACTTAGACATACAGCTCTATCTTGCAAAACTCTATCGAGAGGAGAATGAGTTTGAAAAATCTATAAACTTTCTTTTTGAGCTACAACATTCTTATCAAGAGAAAAAACTACAACGGATAAATGATGACCTAGAGACAACCATTACCACCTATATCACAAAACTAAATGAGTCAAAAAGCATCTCTAAACTTATTCTATTTTTGGAGGATATCATCTCCAAAAGTAGCATGGGTGAAAAGTATATTATACAACTGGCAGAACTCTATAAAAGTTTGGAGATATATGATAAAGCAGAAGAAGTTCTTAATGAAATAAACAGTGATTCTACCTATAATAACCAAGCCGTTAATCTATTGACAGAGATAGATAAATTACAGATAGAGAGTGAGCAGTATCCACATAAAATACCTCTAAATAAGAGTGGTTCACAATTTAGCGTTAATCTCACAATCAATAATACTCCTCTAACCCTACTACTCGATACAGGTGCAAGTTACACATTTATAAATGTAGATAAAGTTCCTGATTTAGAAAATGGAAAAGAGATTTTACTTAATACAGCAGGGGGAGAGATAACAGGAGAACTCTATTTGGCACATAGTTTGACTATCCAAGATATTGAATTAACAGACTTTAAAATTACCGTAGCTCCTTTTAATCATCAAAATGTGGATGGTCTATTGGGGATGAATTTCTTTGAAAAGTTTAACTTTAAAATCGACCAAGAGAGAGCAATGCTCTATCTTGGAAATCATTAATGTTAACTCTGTAAAAAAAGAGCTATCAAGAGTGATAATAGTATTGTAAAAACTACTGTTAGTACATTTTGACTCTTTTGAGACAACTCTCTTTTTTCATTAATAAACTCCACTATTTTTATCGCAGGAAATGCCATAAACATAAACATGGCAAAGGTAAATACTGCGGTTATTACTATCTCTCTCATACGCTAAATTCCAAAGAAACTATGTAGAAAAGTTTCATCCTCTTTTGTCTTGATTGCGATATTGGCAACCTCCGTTCCATTCTCATCGGAAATAATCACACTCTTATCTACTATTTTTAGGTCTCTTTTGGCCCACTCTCTCTCTAACTCCTCCATACGGTGAAAAATCTCCATATTGCTAGGCTTCTCTTTAAAATCAGCATCAAGCTTACTTCTAATTTGAAAACCTCCAAATCTCTTCTCTATAGAATAAGGGGAATAGAGCTTTATCTCCTTATATATGGGTGCTTTTGGGGTGGGTCTTGCCTCTTTATACGCCACAAGAGTTATAAATGTAAATCCTGCAATTAGTGCAAAAATAAGATATTTTTTCATCATATACGATTCTCTCTTTCATCTGTTTAGTTTATATCTTTAGTTTATAGCTTTAGTTCTCTAAAACTATTGATGTTTATCAACTTTGACTATTTCTTTGTGTGATATTATGGGTGATTATCTAATTGTTGGAGTAGAATTATGTACAAATTTTTAGAACTCGAAGGTGGCTATCTTTTTATTGCTTTTATTACGTTAGCTGTTACCCTTTTTGTAACCACACGCCCTTTTTTCTCAAAAGGAGCTATAAAAAAAGGTCTCATCTCGGTGACAATGTTTTGGGCTTTTGCCATTGCTTTTCACTATAAAATAACCACAGAGAGAATAGATGCTGTCAAAGAGGCGTTTAACAACGGAGAGATTGTTATTTGTGAGAGTCGAGCCACAAGAAAAGTTGCTCAATCGGTCGATGTTGAGAAATCAAGAGAGTGGATACTCGAAGGTGATGTTTTTAGCTCACCAAACTATGGTCGTGTTTTTCATACTGCTAGATGTATTGTTAAACCTTCATTTACAAGAGAGTAGGCATAATCTCCTCTCTTTTATCTTCTATTTTTTATTCTTTTTTATTCTTTTATATTAAATAAAAAGTTATAACTTAAAATTATAAAAAAAAATCAAATTTTTTATTTATTCAATCATTGACATACATCAATCAATTTCATTAATCAAATCGCGATAATACAATATGCTTTTCTAAAAACAGCTATTTAAAAGGATTTCACAAATGAACGAACTTATTGTAAGACCAGAGATTGCACCTGATATGTTTTTGCCTATCTTTACTATCTCTACACTTGTACTTGTTTTTGGTGTTGCTTATGCGGGTACAATCACATTAGCAAAAATGGGTTATTTCTCAAAAAAGTGGATGAATCTTGGATACCTGTTTTGGGCATTACAAACTTACTCTCTATATCTACTCTCTGTCTGGATTCAAAGTGAGCCTTTTACCTCCAAAGTATTGATGGTGACGATGTTGGCGTATCTGTTCATCCCCCATCTATACTTTAGATTAATAGAAGACTCTGACCGAAGATATGACTCAGAGAACAATATAGCAGAACAAAAAAACTAAGGAGGAGACATGGCTAAGAAAAATCTATCCGTCTGGACAAGTATTCCATTTTGGCGACGGTCAGCTGCGTGGGTAACAGGCTTTGCATCTATTTTACTCATTTGGCTAACTTTTGACACTTTGGGTCAAATTACAATGGGTACAGATGATGATTTAAAAAATGGGGTAACCAAAAGAGTCCCAGCAGCTACAGTAATCAATTACAAAATTGGTTATGAGATGAGTACAAAAAGAGGACACGAAGTTCCAACTATTGGTGAAAAAGAGCCATTTTTTGGAAAAGAGTGGAGTGCCGATGAGGCAGCAGATTTATTGCACCTTGGAAAACTTACCTCTCAGACTAAAAACTGTATGAACTGTCATACACTACTTGGAAATGGTGGATATTATGCCCCTGACCTTACCAAAGCATGGATTGACCCAGCGTGGAGTAAAACAGGTTCAATGATGGCAATGACAGGAAAAAGTACAAGAGAGGAAGCGATGGCAGAATTTTTACAACATCCGTCAACCTATCCTACACATGCTAGAATGATGCCAGAACTTGGTATTACAGCAGATGAAGCAAAAGGATTGGTAGCGTTCTTAAAACATATGAGTTCTATTGATACAAACGGTTTCCCAAGAAACTTTGGTAAAGAGGAGGGTTCAACAAATGCTCAGTAGTATAAAAACAAATCATTTGACTAATAAAGGTCAAGAGTTAGGAATGATGTATTTTAGAGTAGCGGTTATACTCTTTGGTGCACAACTTCTTATGGGTCTTATTGCAGCAATTCAGTTTGTAGTTCCTGGATTCTTGTTTGAGCTTTTTGATTTTTCAGTAGCTAGAATGGTACATATCAATGCATTGGTTGTATGGATGCTCTATGCAATGATTGGTGCAACCTATATGATGTTAACGGATGAAACAGGACATGAAGGTGTTGCCATTGGTCTTGGGAAATTAGGATTTTGGGTATTAACAGCAGCGGTTACCGTGGTTGTTCTTGTCTATATCTTTGTTCAAGTTGGAGCAGGTACGGAAGCATCTCTATGGTTAATCCATGAAGGTCGTGAGTACATTGAAGCACCAAGATGGGCAGATATCGGAATTGTTGTTGTTGTGCTTATATTCTACTTTAATGTTTTTGCTACATATATGAAAGGCGAAAAGACAGGAATCATGACCGTTATGGTTGCTAACTTATTAGCACTTGCAGGTCTTTATATTGCAGGTATGTGGTTCACAGATAACATCTCTATGGACCAATTCTGGTGGTGGTGGGTAATACACCTTTGGGTTGAAGCTACATGGGAAGTATTTGTAGGTACATTAGCAGCATTTGCTTTAATTAAATTAATTGGAGCTAAAAGAGAAATTGTTGAGATGTGGTTATGGATTGAAGTTCTTATGCTCTTTGGTTCAGGGATTCTTGGAATGGGTCACCACTACTTCTGGATTGGGACACCTGAGTACTGGTGGGAGATTGGAGCATTGTTCTCAGCACTAGAGCCTGTGCCACTAATTGCGATGTTTGTTCATGTCCTTTACGATTGGGGTAAAGAGCAAGGTATTGCAGAAGGAAAAGGAGAGACTGGTTCAGTAATTACAAATACTCCTACTATGTCTTGGATTGTAACCAATGCATTTGGTAACTTCTTGGGTGCTGGTATTTGGGGATTCTTCCATACACTACCTCAAGTAAATATCTATACACATGGTACACAGTTTACAGCAGCCCACGGTCACTTAGCGTTCTTTGGAGCGTATGCAACCATCCTTATTGGTATGATGTATTACGGTGTTCAAAAAGCATATAATGTTAAAATATTGAAGTCTACCTTTAAATCTAAAATGGCAATCTTTATGATTACATTTGGTGTTCTTGGAATGACCATTGCGTTAACTATCGCAGGATATGAGCAAGTTATGGTTGAAAGAGGTGAAATGGGTGCTACATGGAATGCATTCTTTGTTGCACAAAACTTACCTTGGTATGTTCAAGCACAGCTTTGGAGAGCGATTATGGGTGTGGTTACCTTCATAGGATTTATCTACCTAGTATGGGATTTACTAACCATTGGTAAAGTTTCAAAAGAGGCAGAAGCTTAATAAAGATTATATAGAGCAGTTTATAAACTGCTCTTTTTAAAAATTCAATATAAAGGAGATTAAATGATAGAGACATTTACAGATGTTGTTCCAAGTTTTTTTGGGACACTTAACCAAGGACCTTTAACTTTGACAATATTTTTACATACAGTAATTGTTTTACCTATGTTTTGGATTTATAAATCTGAAAAAAAGAGATTAGAGAGTCAAGAATAGATTTAACTTAAAGAGAGGGGCTATAGTGGATGTTCGTATCTATAATATAGCCCCAAGTTTACATTGTCTAAAAATAAGACAAAGAAGTCTATCAAAAGAAACTTCAAGGATGTTAAATCTTGAAGTTAATTTTAAATATAAGGAGAGAAAATGAAAAAGATTTTAAGTATCGCGGCAGCGACAGCATTAACAGCATCATTTGCATTTGCAGGTTCATCAACCATGGATTTTGCAAAAAAATTTGAAAAAGAGTGTCAAGGGTGTCACGGTCCTATTCACCAAGGTGGTGTTGGTTCTGACCTTAGACCAAAAGCACTTAAAAAGAAAAATAGAGAGATGTTGGCTGAAACTATTTTAAATGGTAGAGAAAATACAGCAATGCCAGCATGGAACAGTACCTTCTCTAAAGATGATGCAGCTGGTATGATTGACTATCTTATGGATTGGAAAAACACAGTTGAGTTAACACTTAATTTTGATGAAGTACATAAATCATGGACAAAATTAGCAGATAGAGAAGCATTGGCTAAAAAATATCCAAAAGCAGCAGATGTTAAAGATGTAAAAGATATTACCTTTGCAACTGAAAGAGATGCCTCTTTGGTTGACTTTATTGATTCAACTACAGGTAAAGTTCTTTCTCGTCATAAAGCAGGATTTGCTGTTCACGTAACGGTAACCAACAAAAAGAACCCAAGATATGCTTACTCGATTTCTCGTTCTGGAAAACTTACCATGTTTGATATCGCAGCTCCTGGACAACCAGCACTTGCATCAGTTCAAGTAGGTCAAGAGTCTCGTGGTCTTGCTGTTTCTCCAGATGGTAAATATGTAATGGCAGGTAACTACAACCCAGGTGGTGCAGTATTGTGTGATGCAAAAACGCTTGAGCCTCTAAAAGTATATGATACAAGTCGTGTTATTGATATGGATGGACAGATTGGCCCTAGCCGTGTAGCTTATATTGCAGATACACCTTATGGACCTTACTTCTCATTTGGGCTTAAAGATGCAGGTCATGTTTATATTGTAGATTACTCTAAACCAGATTTCCCAATTGTTGGTGATATTGCAGGTATTGGTAAAGTCCTTCATGATGCATTCTTAAATGAAAATAAGGGTGAAGATTTTGGTCGTTATGTACAAGTGGCTTCTCAAGGGTCTGACCTTATGGGTATTGTAGACCAAAAAACAATGAAACTTGCAGCTAAAGTACATACTGGTAAAAAGTCAAAGCCACACCCAGGTCAAGGCTCTTCTTGGTTTAACAAAAAAATGGGTAAACAACTCAATGCAACACAAAGCATGAACATTGGACAAGTTGTTATTTGGACATCTCCAGAGTGGAAGATTGTTAAAAAAATTAAAACTACTGGTGGTGGTCTGTTTGTAGGAACAGGTGAAGATACACCTTGGATTTGGTCTGATTGTGTTCTTGGTAAACCTGAATTTTACAATGAAGTACACCTAATCAACAAAGAGACTTTAGAGACTGACAGAATTATTAAAGTTGGTAAAACTAAAGGTCAACTTATTGATGCTAAGACTAAAAAAGTTATCCAAGAGTGGGATGCAACTCAACATGAAAAAGTAGCTGTAAATGAAAAAGCATTTGGAAAAGAGAAAATTTTACCAATGCCAGACCATTTAGGTAAAGCTGTAAAAAATCCAGTTCAACCAAGACTGCTTCATGCTGAACCTGCTAACCACGGTAAATGGACAATGATTTCTGAGTGGACAACAGGTAGAATTGGTATCTATGAGTCAGAGACTGGTAAGTTTGTTAAGTATATTGAAAACTTGACAACACCTACATTTACATACTCAGTTGAGCATAGACAACACATTCCTGGTGCGTAATGTTTAACTATATATAGCATGGGCTTTTGCCCACGCTATATCATTATTCTTTGATAAAATAGCTTCTACTCACTCAAACGCTCTATCTTTGCACCAAGAGAGGAGAGTTTTCCCTCTAGGTTATCATACCCCCTATCAAGATGATAAATACGTCTTACATTGGTATCACCCTTTGCTACTAAAGCTGCTAATACTAACGCTGAACTAGCTCTTAAATCAGTCGCCATAACATCTGCTCCATAGAGTTGTGCCACAGGTCGTACCGCAGCAACTGAACCTTTTAGCCAAATATCTGCACCCAAACGATTAAGCTCTGAGACGTGCATAAAACGATTCTCAAAAAGACGCTCCTCTATAACACTCTCTCCAATTGCCATAGTAGCAACTGCCATAAACTGTGCTTGCATATCTGTTGGGAACCCTGGGTACTCGGTGGTGACAAGGCTTACAGGATTGAGTCGATTATTTCCATATATGGTAATGCTATCATCTTGGATATCAAAAGAGCATCCCATACCCTCTAGCTTGTCGATAGAGGCTTCTATATGAGTAGGGTTAACTCTATTTAAGGTGATTTCAGAATTGGTAATTGCCCCTGCACAGAGGTACGTTCCCGCCTCAATACGGTCAGGGATAATCTCTGTATCTTGAAATTTTAGAGGTTTTTGTCCTGTCCCCTCAATGATAATCTCACTTGTTCCAATACCTTTTATCTCTACTCCTGCTGAAGCAATCATCTCACAGAGTTGAACTATCTCAGGCTCTTTAGCAGCATTGACAATGGTTGTTGTACCATATGCCAAAGCACCAGCCATAATGGTATTTTCAGTACCACCTACGGTAATTTTATCAAATACTATTTTAGCACCTTGGAGTCCATTAGGAGCAGTGGCACGTACATATCCACCTTTTATTTCGATGGTTGCACCAAGAGCTTCCATCGCTTTTAGGTGCAAATCAATAGGGCGTTGCCCAATGGCACATCCACCAGGAAGACTCACCTCACACTCACCAAAACGAGCCAAGAGAGGACCTAGAACCAAAATAGATGCTCTCATTTGAGAAACAATTTCATATACTGCTTTAGTAGAGTTCATGCTACCGTTGTTAATGGTCGCTACTGTACCATTATGCTCTACTGTAGCACCTAACATACCTAATAATTTAAGAAGTGTTCTAATATCTACCACATTGGGAAGATTTGTAAGTGTTAACGCTTGGTCAGAGAGTATTGTCGCAGCAATAACAGGAAGTGCAGAGTTTTTTGCACCAGAGATGTCAATAGCACCAGAGAGTTTGGTGCCACCAGTAATTTTTAAGTAATCCATATCTATATTATCCATCATTAATTTTAAAATAGAATTTTATCGTAATAATTATATCTTTTAGATAATTATATTTTTTATGCATAAGCTACTTTCTTTACCATTTTTTTTCTACTTTTCACAAAAGCCACAAAGAGTAATATTGCGG
>Ga0256831_1001522_pt1 | contig 12208 bp, 17 predicted proteins | sample 132544metaG_FD_189087 | JGI IMG/M metagenome (GOLD analysis project Ga0256831, IMG submission 189087) | Hydrothermal vent microbial communities from Lau Basin, Pacific Ocean - 132-544 | ecosystem: Environmental > Aquatic > Marine > Hydrothermal vents | place: Pacific Ocean: Lau Basin | collected... | reverse complement strand
GTGGCCGGCGGCGTTTCCGGCTTCCCGCCCCCTCCCGGAGGGCAGTACCACCGGAAACGCAGGCGGGCTTAACTTCCGGGGTCGAAACGAGACCGGGTGTGACCCCGCCGCTATGACCGCCGTACCGGTACTGACCTCCCAAGTTGACTTTATAAAGTTTGCGGTCGGGGAAAAGGTTATAGAACCCGGCCCCAAAATATTGCGGGTGAAAATAATGGGACTGCTTGAGGATAAGGCTCTCGTCGAGGCGGCCCTCTTCGTATCGGGCAGGCCCCTGAGCGTGAAGGAGCTGTCGAGGGCACTCGGGATAAAGTCACTGGACTACCTTGAGAAGCTCATCGAACTCATCGCGGCCGAATACGCCGAGAGAAAGAGCGCGATCGAGGTTGTGAGGGTTCTGGGCGACAAGTACGTCATGCAGGTGAAGCAGGAGTACAGCCAGAGAGTAATCCACCTCATGCCGAGGCCGGACCTCAGAACCGGAGAGCTGAAGACGCTCGCCCTCATAGCCTACCTCCAGCCGATAGAGCAGAGCAAGGTGGTGAAGCTCCGCGGAAGCCAGGCCTACGAGCACATAAGAAAGCTCCTCGATATGGGCATGATTTACGCGGAGCCATACGAGAGGACGAAGCTCCTTGGAACAACACCAAAATTCGCCGAACTGTACGGGTTCCCCGAGAACGACCCGGTGATAATCAAGGAGGCGTTCAAGAAGGTGGTTCACGCGGAGTACAGCGACCTCATAGCCAAGCTCGAGGGGCGGGAGGAGGAAACCCCAGAAGGGGAGGGAGAAGAAACCATAGAAACGGAAGCCCAGGGTGGGGAATGAGTGGGATTCACCTTCTCCCCTCCAGGAAAACCGTTGGAGGGAGCCATTTTTGAAAAGGAGGCGCCGGAGAAAGGTTTAAATACCCGGAGCCATGATTACTATTAAGGTGAGTGTTATGGGAGTGCTGACCAAAGAGGAGATTGTAAGCAGAATCGAGAGGCAGAGGGGTCTCTCCAGGGATGAAATCGACGCGAGGATAAAGGAGATAGCGGAGCGCGAGGGAATCTCTGAGCACGCGGCAGCTGTAATGCTCGCAGAGGAGCTTGGGATAAACCTTGAAGGTGGGGAGGAGCTTCTTCACATAGGGGACCTCGTGCCCGGGATGACCGGTGTGAACATCGTCGCGAGGATCATGAGGAAGTACCCGCCCAGGGAATACAAGAGAAGGGACGGTTCAACCGGCAGGGTTGCGAACCTCATAATCTACGACTCGACGGGCAAGGCCAGGCTCGTCCTGTGGGACAACGCGGTCGCGAAGTACTACAACGAACTTAACCCCGGGGACATCATAAAGGTCATCGACCCCTCCGTAAGGGAAGGACGGAACGGGATAGAACTCCACGCGAACTTCAGGACGAGGATAATACTCAACCCGGAAGACCCGCGCGTTGAGGAGATTCCCCCGCTCGAAGAGGTCAGGAGCTACAACTACCAGAGAAGGAAGATAGGCGAGCTTACCGGCGGAGAGCGCTTCGTTGAGGTCAGGGGGACGATAGCGCGGCTCTACCGCGTTACGGCCTACGACGCGTGCCCCCAGTGCAGGAGGAAGGTGGACTACGACCCAACCACGGACACCTGGATATGTCCCGAGCACGGCGAGGTGAAGCCGGTCAAGATAGTCATCCTCGACTTCGGCCTCGACGACTCGACAGGCTACATAAGAACAACGCTCTTCGGAGACGACGCGGCCGAGCTTATAGGCTCCGATCCGGAGGAGATAGCCGAGAAGCTCAAAGAACTCGTCGAAAGCGGCCTGACGATCAGAGAAGCTGGAAGGAAGCTGGCAGAGGACGAGTACTACCACCTCCTTGGAAGGGAGATCATCGTCAGGGGCAACGCGGTGGACGACAAGTTCCTCGGGCTTATCCTGAAGGCCTTTGGATGGGAGGAGGTCAACCCGCGCAGGGAAATCCAGAGGGCAAGGGCCGAGCTGAGAAAGGCCCTGGCCGAGCTTGAGGGTGGTGAGTGAGATGGAAGAGGTCAAGTTCAGGAGGAGGAAGCCGGCCGTCGAGAGGAAGATAGGAGAGATAAGGGACGACGACACGCGCGTCTCCCTCATCGGGAAGGCCTTTAAGGTTGACAAGATGGACTACACCTTCTGGCTCGACGACGGAACCGGCGTTATACTCATCGAGAGCGAGGAGAACGTCCTTCCGGAGAACGGACAGATCGTCAGGGTCATCGGAAGGGTCATCAGGAACGATGAGGGAATCCACATCTACGGCGAGGTCGTGCAGGACTTCAGCGATGCCGACCTGGAGGCACTCGAGGAGATAAGGGAGCTTGAGAGGAAAGTCCTCCCCAAGCTGGAAGCCATAGTGGACTTCTTTGGAGGTGAGGAGCCATGAAGAAGCGCCTCCCAGCGAGCAGGGTCTACATCAAGGACATCCTCAACGGCTACTACGTCAAGAGCGAGGGCGACTTTGAGCCGAACTACCTCATAACGAGGGACGCGAGGAAGATCTACCGCGCCAAAGTCGTTGCGACGGTCGTCAGGGAGCCGGTAATAAGCGACGACGAAACCTACGGAAAGTTCCAGATCGACGATGGAACCGGAACCATCTGGGTTCTGGGCTTCCGCGATGACACGCGCTTCATCAGGCTCGTGAAGAAGGGCGACCTGGTTCAGATAATCGGGAAGGTTGCGGAATGGCGCGATGACAAACAGATACTCGTGGAGGGGGTTGCGAAGGTCGACCCGAACTTCTGGATACTCCACCGCTTCGAGACGCTCAAGGAGAAGGTAGAGCACGCGAAGAAGGCCAGGCTCGCCTTTGACATCTACAACCGCTACGGGATAACGGCCAAAGCGAAGGTCATAGCCAAGAACAAGGGGATTGACGAGGACCTGCTGATAACGATGGACGAACTCTACACGATGATCCTGGAGCAGAGGAACCTCGAGGAGGAGCTGTTCGAGGAGGAAGAAATCCCGGAGGAGGAGCCAAAGGAAAACCCCGAGGTCGAGAAGGCCAAGAAGGCCGTCATACAGCTCTTGAGGGAGAAGGGAAAAGCGCTCTCCCACAAGTTTATCATCAAGAAGCTCTCCTCGGAGTTCGACGAGGACGTCCTTGAGGAGGCCATAACCCAGCTCCTGGCAGAGGGAGAGATCTACGAGCCGGAGATAGGCTACTACGAGCCGCTCTGAGCTTTTTCTTTTCTATCCACCGGCAAAAACTGGCGTAAAAAGGCCGAGGGAGTCAGTACTGCTCCCTCATCGTCCTTATGACCGGATCGTGGATTAGCGTGGACGTTATGCTGTCCACCATACGGAAGAACTCGTCGCGTCCCTTCTCGAGGGGCATGTTCTCAAGCCTAACAAGCTCGAACTTCCCGCCGAGTATCCACTTCCCGAGTAGTATCTTCTCCCGGTCGTCCTTTCTGAGGTCGAGCCTCGCCAGACCGTATGGAATATCTGCCGTCCACCAGTTGGCCTTGAAAGTGACGCGCCAGCCGGCCTTTTCAACGGCCTTCACAAGCTCCTCAAGGGTCGTCCCTGGACCGTGGGGGGTTTTAAACGTCACAACCGTCCATAGGCCATCCCCTTCCAGTGCCCTCACGAGTTCGTCCCAGAACTCCATCTCCATGAGCATTCACCTCCTCAAACCAGAGCCGCAATCAGGAAAGCCATTACCGCCAGGAAGATGCTTATTTTCAGCAGCTTCTGCGCCCTGTGCGCCGTCTCCCTGTCCTGGGAGCGGAGTATAAGGTAAGCCGCGTAGAGGATTATCAAGTCCACAGGGAGCATGGCGTAGTAGCCGAGACCTACACCCGCCTTAACAGGGAGGAACGACGCCAGAACGGTCAGCACCGCAAAGGAAGCCCCAACGTAGGCCGCTCTCCGCTTCCCCCAGAGTATCGGAAGCGTCTTAGCGCCCTTGGCCATATCCCCCTCGACGTCTTCAATGTCCTTCACAACTTCCCTGGCAACGTTGACCAGGAAGGCACAGACCGCCAGAGTTCCGGCGAGTCCGATGTGGCCGACCGCCACCGCACCGTAGAGGGGTGTGGCCCCCGTCAGCCCCGCAACGGTGAGGTTTCCAATGAATGGAAGGGGCTTGAGCTTCCAGGCGTAGAGAAACATCGTGACGTAGGCTACAACCGCCAGGATTAGGGCGTAGACGTTTATGAGGGCCGCGAGGAAAAGCCCCACAGCGAACAGGAAGAGGGCGTAGTAAAGGGCCGTCCTCCTGCTCATCGCACCCCTCGGAAGCGGCCTCTCGGGGCGGTTTATGCTGTCTATCTCGTAGTCAAAGTAGTCGTTTATCGTATTGCCGCCGGCACAGCCAAGCGTCACCACGAGGAAGACGAGGAGCGCTGTTAGGGCATCGGGAAAGCGTCCCACCGCCACAACAGAGCCGAGAAGGCCGACTACCCCTGCCAGAACACAGTTGTGAGGCCTTGTGATCTCGATGAACGCCTTGGGTTCCATTAGGGCCACCTAATTCATTTAGGGTGTTGCCTTAAAAATCTTTGCTAAAGCTCATCCCTGCCGAGGAGACCAAGCTCCTCGCCCGTCTCAAGGACCCGTATCCTCCCAAAGCGGAGTTCAACGGCATTCTCAAGGGTTTCCCGGGAAAGGGGCGTAAGAACCTGGGCAGTGCGCGAGCTGAAGCTGATCCACTTCAGGATACCCAGGCCGAGGCAGAGGCCGGTTTCGTCGATGAAGCCCACCAGGAGGTTGCCCAGCTTTTCGAAGTCAATCGCCCTCAGTGAAAACCTGCTGTAGTGCCTTGGAAACCTCTCAACGTCGGACTTGACGACCGTGTAGCGTTGCCCCTTCCAGCCGGCGAGGACGAGCCATTCAAAGACGGACGAGATCAGCTCGCGCTCGTGCTCCGTGAGCGGCCTGCCCTGGAAGAGCGAGGTCCCCCCGACGGCAAGCTCCCTTAGGTCAACCTCCACAAGGGAAGAGCCGGCAAAATAGGCCCTCCACTTCTCCTCCCTAACGGAGCGCCTCTCCTCGAGGGAGTGCTTTCTCACCCTGGAGCTTATTCTGAGCCTGACCACCTCAGTGTACGGGGCGAGGAGCTTGGCAAGGTAGTCTATCTCCCCCTCCCTTTCGAGGATAACGGTAAGCTCCGGCTTTACGAGTTCCGCCTTCAGGCGCTTCATCTCCGCCCCGGGACCGGTTACAAAGCCAGTGGTGTCAATGAGAACCACATCCGCGAGTGACGAAGCCTCCCTGACAAGCCGTTCAACACCGACGGCCATCTCACCGACGTACTGACCAGGGGAAGTCGTCCCGATGAAGTAGTGGGCGGCACCGGTAAGCTCGCTGGGGTTTGAGAACGGCCCGTCCGGCAGGGCAAAGCTTACGGTCGCCGGTGGCAGAACCCCCTTCTGGCCGACGTCGCTGTCCACAACCGCAACGCGCAGGCCGTCCTTCATAAGCTCGTTCGCCAGGAAGGTGAGCAGAGTAGTCTTGCCGCTGTCGGTGCCTCCTATAAGCATGACGCGCAGAGGCCGCGCCGGGGCGTGGAGTATCGCGTTGAGCAGTTCAAACCTGTCCTCAGGAACGTCGGTCGTATAGGAGGCCTTGTTCATGGTTTTGGCTAAGCGCGGGGCATTAAAAATCTAACTGAAAGGGGATGAAAAGGCTTATAAGTGATTCAAGTAGCATGGATATAGACCCAAGAATTTGACATTGGCAAGGGGCATACCTTGGTTTAATAAAATGTAAAAGTGAGGCATGCAAAGGAGGTTTTTGAGATGGAGGACAAAGGCACCCTCACCCCAAGGCAGGTAAGACTCCTCAGGAAGTTCTACGAGGAGGGTAAAACCATCGAGGTTCACACGGTTGAGAAGACCCAGGACGAGCTGGCAGAGGAGCTTGGAATCACGAGGCAGGCTCTCAGCAACCACCTTAAGGTCCTCAAGGAGAGGGGCTACATAAGGACAGGAAGGGGCTTCATCGACCTCACAGACAAGGCCCTCGACCTCCTCGGCGAGAAGAAGGGCGACGTCTTCGTCTTCGTGAGGATAGAGCCGACCAAGAGGAAGAAGGTCTACGATGCCATAAAGAAGCTCCACATAAAGAAAATCTACCGCGTCACGGGAGACATCGACCTCATAGTCGAGGCCGACAAGACGAAGCTCGACGAGATACTCGAGGAGATATCATCCCTCGACGGCGTCAAGGAGACCATCACCCACATCGTCCTTGAGGTCCTCTGATTTCCGCGAGGGCTTCTTTTCCCGCATCTTCTTCTCCATCAGTAGCCTAAGCTTATCGAGGTTCTTCCCGAACTTAGCGGATATTGGCACGAACGTCTCGTCAATCTCCGAGTAGGGAACACCGAACTTCTCGGCGAGGAAGTTTATCGTCCGCCCGAGGTTCTTTATCTTGTCGAGCTTGTTCACCGCGACTATCGTGGGTATGCCCAGCTCCCTTAGGAACTGGTAGAACTCAACGTCAATCGGTATTTCCCCGCGCTTTTCCCAGCGCTCGATTATTTCCGGGGCCGCTTTGCCGTCCACCACGAGAACGGCAAGCTCTATCTCATCAGCGTTGTCCTCTATGAAGTGAACTATTTCGTCCTTAACCCTCTCCTGGACTTTCCGCGGAACGCCGCTCATGAAACCGAAGCCGGGAAGGTCGACTATCGTCTTTCCCCTCCAGTTGACCTCCGTTGGTTTTCTCGTTACCCCAGGCCTCTTCCCGCGCTTCACCCACTTTCCGGTCAGGCGGAATATGAGCGTGCTCTTCCCAACGTTCGAACGTCCCGCAAAGATTATCATGGTCTCACCGGAGGGGGTCAGGCCGGGGCTTATAAAACCTTACGGCGCCGGAAAGGTTAAGTATCATCCCCCCAAAATATGTGCGGTGGTGTTCTATGCCCGAAGGGAGCGAGGCGAAGGCCAATCAGCTCATAAACAAGTTCGTCATATCTCTAACCGAAGGGAAGATACTCGGATACGTGACGGATATAAACGTCGAGGTCGAAGGGGATCAGTTCTACTTCATCCTGAAGATGAGGGAGATTGAGAACCTCGGAAAGGGGCAGAGCATGTTCTCAAGCGAGAAGAAGCTGAAGATAAAGCCGAGCGACATAGTGAACGTTGGCCCGGACGTTATAATCCTCGGAAACGGCAAAGTTCCCCCACTGAGGGAAATAGAAAGGCTCAACGAAGTGGCGGAGGAGTACAACGCCCTGGTAAGGGAGCTTGAAGAGAAGGAGAAGATGATAGAGAAGCTGAAGGAGGAGAACTACTCCCTCACAAAGCAGATTGAGGAACTCCAGCGCGAGCTTAGGAAGTTCCAGGTCATGAAAGACGACTTCGAGCACCTCAAGGAACAGCTGGTCAGGCAGGAGGGCCAGCTCGAGATGGCCAAAGAGTACATAAGGCTCCTGGAGGGACTGAGACACGACATAGACAAGATAAAAGAGGACGTTGACAGGCTCCTTCAGACCCAGTTGGAGGAGGTCGTGAGGGGCATAATAAACGAGGAACTGAACGCAAGGGGATTAAAGAAGACGAGCTTCATTTAACCGAAGATCTGAGGCCCAAAGGCGAACAGCAGTATCTCGGCCGCCACCAAGATGAGAGTCATCGCGATGACTCCCTTGGGTCCGACCTTTATTGCCTTCGTGTCCTCGTCGAAGAACCTCATCAATCCCGCTCCCGTCGGCGGCAGGGTCGTCTTTTCCTTCGCCATTTCTCTCACCCCTTTACATAAAGCTCGCGCCCGAGTATAAAAAAGTTGTGATGGGGGAAGAGAAACTTTTTAAAGGCTGAGCCGCACCCGGGGGTGGATAAGGGGTCATCCCAATGAATCCCGCTAATGACACAGGAGGTGGGAGGAAATGGCTACTTTCAAGCTTGTTATATCCAACCCCAAGAACGGCATAGCCAGGCAGGTTGAGATAAGCGGAGAAGAGGCAGAGAAGCTCATCGGAAAGCGCATTGGAGAGGAAATTCCAGCGAGCGAACTCGGACTGAACCTCACGGAGATATTCGGCGAGGAGATTCCAGGCAACGTCAAGCTCAAGATAACCGGCGGAACCGACAAGGACGGCTTCCCGATGCGTCCAGATGTCCACGGCCCGAGGAGGGTCAAGATACTCGTCTCCCGCGGCCCGGGCTTCAGGCCGAAGGAGCGCGGTGAGAGGAGGAAGAAGACCGTCAGGGGCAACACCATCAGCCCCGAGGTCGTGCAGGTCAACATGAAGCTCGTCTTCTGAGCTTCTCTCCCTTCTTAATCCGCCTTTTCTAGGATTCGTTTGACTCCCGCAAGTTCCGGGTTGTTCCGAGGTAACCTTAATAAACGTCCCCGCGCTCTAAGGTTAGGGGTGAGAGAAGATGGCAAAGAAGAAGGAGTTTAGACAGGCTGAAGTTAACATAGGAATGGTTGGTCACGTTGATCACGGCAAAACGACACTCACTAGGGCTTTAACCGGAATCTGGACTGATACCCACAGTGAGGAGCTGAGGAGGGGCATCACGATAAAGATAGGCTTCGCCGACGCGGAGATAAGGAAGTGCCCGAACTGCGGCAGGTACTCCAGCTCCCCGGTGTGTCCGTACTGCGGCCACGAGACCGAATTTGAGAGGCGCGTTTCATTCATAGACGCCCCCGGGCACGAGGCGCTAATGACCACCATGCTCGCCGGCGCTTCCCTCATGGACGGCGCGGTTCTCGTCATAGCGGCCAACGAGGGCATAATGCCCCAGACCAGGGAGCACCTCATGGCACTCCAGATAGTCGGGAACAAGAACATCGTCATAGCCCTCAACAAGATCGAGCTTGTCGACAGGGAGAAGGTTCTCCAGCGCTACAACGAGATAAAGGAGTTTGTGAAGGGAACCGTTGCCGAGAACGCTCCGATAATCCCAATCTCAGCCCTTCACGGCGCGAACGTTGACGTCCTCCTCGCCGCCATAGAGGAGTTCATACCAACTCCCGAGCGCGACCCGAACAAGCCGCCCAAGATGCTCGTCCTGAGGAGCTTCGACGTCAACAAGCCGGGAACCAAGCCCGAGAAGCTCGTGGGAGGAGTCATCGGAGGTTCGATAATCCAGGGCAAGCTCAAGGTTGGCGACGAGATAGAGATAAGGCCTGGCGTCCCCTATGAGGACCACGGCAGGATACGCTACGAGCCGATAACGACGGAGATAGTCTCGCTCCAGGCAGGGGGTAGGTTCGTCGATGAAGCCTATCCAGGCGGTCTCGTCGGCGTCGGAACCAAGCTCGACCCGTTCCTGACCAAGGGAGACCTCATGGCCGGAAACGTCGTCGGAAAACCCGGACAGCTCCCGCCGGTCTGGGAGGACCTGACCCTTGAGGTGCACCTCCTCGACCGCGTTGTGGGGACCGAGGAAGAACTCAAGGTCGAGCCGATAAAGAGGAGGGAAGTGCTCCTCCTCAACGTTGGGACGGCAAGGACTATGGGCCTCGTCACCGGCCTCGGGAAGGACACCGTCGAGCTGAAGCTCCAGATACCAGTCTGTGCCGAGCCTGGAGACCGCGTTGCCATAAGCAGGCAGGTCGGCAGCAGGTGGAGGCTCATAGGCTACGGCTTCATAAGGGAGTAGCCCCCCTTCTCATTCTTCCCTCCGGTGGTTACCATGGAGAAGAAAGAGTGGCTGGTTATTCCAGACACGAACTTCCTCCTCGTGCCGGGCCAGTTCGGTGTCGACGTTTTTTCGGAACTTCACAGAATCCTCGATGTCCGCTTCAAAATCGCCGTTCCAAATGTCGTTCTGCAGGAGCTGGAGGTCATAGAGCGAAAGTCCCGCGGGAGGGACCTGCTGGCCATAAGGATGGCCAAGAAGCTGGCCGAGCGCTTTGAGAAGGTTGATGTAGGAGAGTTCGGGAAGAAGCCAATAGACGACCAGATTTTCGAATTCGCCACCGGGAAAGAGCGCGTAATAGTTTGCACCAACGACAAGGGGCTGAAGAAGAGGTTAAGGGAGAGGGGCGTTCCAGTAGTCTATCTCCGCTCGAAGAAGATCCTCGAGCTTGAGGGGATGCTGGAGTGAGAGTGAGATCAAACCTTGAGAACTTCAAGAAAGTCAACCCGGTTGAAATCCGAGTCGAAGGTGGCTATTCTATCTATTCCTTCTATCTTACAGGTAAGCGCTATTGAAGCATCATTTGGAAGGAGACCATAGGTGGAAATAACACCAAGGAGTTCATCAGCAGAGCAGGAAGGATTCAACAGGAGGACCCCAGAGAGAAGTTCTTCCACCGGTGAAAGGTCGAGATCGAGTCTTGGAAGCTTCTTCTTGAGATCATACGGCCGGAGACCAGTTGAGAGCCGGATATAACCGTAAGTGACCTCCGAGAGCACCACCGGATTGACAACACCTTCCACTTTACCACTCCACACAAGATTGAGAAGATTTCGGGCTTTCTCATCCCCACCGAGGAACTTTAAGAAGACATTGCTGTCAAAGAACACCCTCATTCTCTATCTCCTCAATGATCTTTTCAACCCTCTTTCCGTTGAAGATGCCAAAGTATTTATCAACGTTCCCAGGCCTTTTGAGAAGGAGCACTACTTCTTCCCCCTCCTCCAGGGGGAGCTTTTTCTTGGGCACTAAAACTCCGTTTCTATAAACGGCCCTTATCCCCTCCATTTCCACCACGAAAGGAGTTTCGTTCAAGTATTATTTATCCATTTCGCAACCAAGGACAACCCTTAAATTCTCCCCGCCGTTCGGGGTTCGGGTGGGAGCAATGTACACGGAGGAAGAACTCCTCAGAGAGATACGGGAGCTGATGGAGGACGAAGAGCTTTACGAAATGTACGAGAGGACCTTCAGAGAGTACCACTACTACTTCGACACCACCAACTACGTGGTCCTGAACGTATACGGCTTCAACGACCACGGACCGGTTCACGTCCTCCTGACGACGAGGCGCGCGCTGGAGCTTCTAAGAATAGCCAGAAGAGCAGGGATAAAGACGACGGCGGAGAGCCTCGGGAAGCCCTACCGCTGGAGCAAGTTCATCGTTGCCTTCGGAGCGCTCTTTCACGACATAGGCAACATGATACACAGGGACATCCACTACGAGTTCAGCGTGTTCCTGGCGGAGCCGATAATCAAAAAGTTAGTGAATGAGTTTGAAAAGCGCGACCCGCTCCTCCTCAAGGCGCTGACGCTCAACGCGATATACACCCACGACGAGAGGGTTCAGTGCACGACCATCGAGGGGTCCCTTGTAACAATCGCGGACGGCTGCGACATGGAGGCCGGCAGGAGCAGGCTCGTCCACAAGAAGGACAAGGTCGATATCCACGCGGTCTCCGCCCTGGCCATTGAACGGGTGGAGATAAAGGAGGGTGACGGGGAACAGCCGATACTCATAGAGATATGGATGAAGCACCCGGCGGGAATCTTTCAGGTAGATGAAATCCTGACGAAGAAGGTCAAAAGCTCCCTCCTCAGGGGGCGCGTCAGGCTGAGAATACACACGGGTATGGACAGGGAGGTCGTGGAGAAGGTTATTTAACCCTCCACCGTTTCTTTATCCATGCTGAGCGAAGCTTACCGCGATCTCAAGTACCTCCTGAACAGGGGCTACAGGAAGAAGTACGCCCTCGACTTCGTCGCCAACCACTACATCCTGACCCTGGAGGAGAGGCACCTGCTGGCGAGATGCGTTTTTCCGAACTCCTGGATTGAGGATGTCAGGAGAAAGCTCCTTCAACCGGAAGACCTGAAAGGAGCAGAACTGGCCGTTGACGGCTTCAACGTCCTCATAACCCTCGAATCTCTCGTAGAGGGAAAGGGAATACTCTGCGAGGACGGCCTGGTAAGGGATCTGAAGTACCAGGGGAAGTACAGGCTCGGCGAGAAAACCGGGGAGTTGCTTCTGAAAACTGCAGAGATCCTACATAAGCTGGAAGTCGATAGAGCGGTCTTCATCTACGGAAAGAACAATTCCAGGAGCGGAGTCATCACTGCAATGACGCGGGAAGCGCTAAAATTAGTAGGCGTTCAAGGAGAAGTCCTTCTCGTCAAAAGCCCCGATTTCGAGCTTAAAAAGTTTGAAGCGGTTGCGACGGCGGATACGGCCGTCGTGGAGAAGGCCTCTGGCGTTTTTGACCTGGCGAGGTACGTAGGGAAAGCGCTTGGGAAGAACCCCGTTCCATTTCTGGAGATGGTCAGCAAAGCGCGGCAATAGTGGGCTTAACATTGAGATGGTTC
>Ga0256831_1001521_pt1 | contig 12209 bp, 12 predicted proteins | sample 132544metaG_FD_189087 | JGI IMG/M metagenome (GOLD analysis project Ga0256831, IMG submission 189087) | Hydrothermal vent microbial communities from Lau Basin, Pacific Ocean - 132-544 | ecosystem: Environmental > Aquatic > Marine > Hydrothermal vents | place: Pacific Ocean: Lau Basin | collected... | reverse complement strand
ATTTTATACAATAATTTATATGGTTTTGAAACCGAAGCATACATTCCATATGCTGACAAATTACAATATCTCCCGGATTTTTTACAACAATTGATAATGGAGAGTAACGGAAAATCTACAACTTTGTCTAATGAACGTGTTACTTGGCAAACCGGTAATATTGTCTGGGGTAATATTGGAACCAATGCACAACATTCGTTCTTTCAGTTATTGCATCAAGGCACCAAAATAGTTCCCGTTAATTTTATAGCGGAAAAACAAAATAGAGATACCAAATTTAAAGATAATCATAAAATACTTCTAGCTAATATGGTGGCACAAGCTGAAGCATTAATGATTGGTGATACAAATGATATTCCATATAAGCATTTTGAAGGAAACCGCCCTTCTACTACTATTTTATTTGACGAAATGACGCCGGAAAGTCTAGGAAGTTTATTGGCATATTATGAACATAAAACTTTTATGGAAGCATGGTTATGGCAAATTAATGCTTTTGATCAATTTGGTGTAGAACTTGGTAAACGGCTAGCAAACAGAATTTTAGAAGATTTTAACGGTGCTATCTATCCACATGATGCGTCAACAAAAGCACTTATAAATCGTTTAAGAGCATAAAAAAGTCCGAATAAACTCGGACTTATTTATATTTTATTTTAATTATCTTTTAATTTCATCAATTTAGGACGAAGTAAAATCAATAACACTCCTATAATGAACAATAACACTACGTATTGATCAATTGGTAATCCGGGTGGTGGTGCCGGTCCTCTTACCGGTGTAGGTGGGCGATGACCACCGGCATATATCAGTACCGGTAAAAAATTTAAGATAGTTGCGAAAAATCCTTTCATAAGGCAATTTATTTTAGGTATAATAAGCAAATATAGAACATTTTTGGCTATGATAAAAAAAAATGTCAAAAATGTTAAAAGTGGACCCAGCTGGGCTCGAACCAGCGACCCCCTGATTATGAGTCAGGTGCTACTAACCAACTGAGCTATGGGTCCTGCAATTGTTTGCGACTGCAAATATAAGATTTTTAAATTATTCAAAAAAAATATTTTTTACTTTTTTTCGTTTTCTATGCATTATTAAATACACAATTTTTGCGTATTTTTAAGCCAAAAAATAAAACTATGGAAAAGCGCTTAATTGAATGTGTCCCGAACATTAGTGAAGGACGTGATCTTAATAAAATCAATGAAATAGCCCATCAAGTTGAAACAGTAGAAGGGGTTAAATTGTTAGATGTTGATCCTGGTAAGGCGACTAATAGAACGGTTATAACCTTTGTAGGTGAACCCGAACAGGTTGTTGAAGCTGCTTACCGTTTAATCAAAAAAGCTAAAGAACTCATAGATATGCGACATCATAAAGGTGAGCATCCGCGCTTTGGGGCTACTGATGTTTGTCCTTTGGTGCCAATAGCCAATATTTCAATGGAAGAAACGGTAGAATATGCCCGAAAATTAGGTGAACGTGTCGGGAAAGAATTACATATTCCCGTATATTTTTATGAGAATGCAGCAACCGAGGAAAAACGTCGTAATTTAGCCAATGTCAGATCAGGTGAATATGAAGCTTTACCTGACAAATTACAAAATCCGGATTGGCAACCTGATTTTGGACCTAATACATTTAATGATGAAGTGGCGCAATCCGGTGCTGTTGCTATTTCAGCCCGTGATTTTTTAGTAGCTTACAATGTCAATCTCAATACAACTTCTACCCGTCGTGCCAATGCCATTGCTTTTGACATCAGAGAAGCCGGGCGGATTAAGCGTGAGGGTAATCCTATCACCGGTAAAAAAGTGTTGGATGAAAATGGTAAACCGGTACGTATTCCGGGAAAATTTAAAGGGGTTAAAGGTATCGGTTGGTTTATTGAAGAGTATGGTATTGCTCAAGTCTCCTATAACATTACCGATATTAAAGCCGCACCGGTACATTTGGTTTTTGATGAAACGGTAAAATCGGCTGAGAAGCGGGGCGTGCGCGTCACCGGTTCGGAAATTATCGGCTTGGTTCCTAAAAAGGTCCTGTTAGATGCTGCAGACTATTTTTTAACTAAGCAACAGCGATCCTTGGGAATTTCGGAAAGTGAAAAAATCTTAATCGCAGTTAAGTCATTGGGTGCGGATGATTTAAAACCTTTTAATCCGAAAGAAAAAATAATTGAATATCTTTTAGAAGATGAAGCCGAATCAAAACTGATAGATTTAAGTTTGAAAGATTTTGCCGACCTAACCGCATCAGAAGCGCCGGCTCCGGGGGGTGGCTCCATTGCAGCATATACGGCAGCTTTGGGTGTGGCTTTGGGGACAATGGTTGCTAATTTATCTTCGCACAAGCGTGGTTGGGATGATAAATGGGCATATTATTCCGGTTGGGCGGTCAAAGGGCAAGGATTTAAAGAAGCCTTGATGCATTTGGTCGATGAGGATACCAATGCCTTTAACAAAATTATGGATGCATTTAAACTGCCTAAAAAAACGGAAGAAGACAAAAAAGCCAGAGTAGAAGCTATTGAAGCAGCAACCTTATATGCTACAGAAATTCCTTTAAAAGTGATGCAAACGGCTTACGATTCAATGGCAATTATGCAAGAAATGGCACAATCCGGTTTACCGGCATCTATTTCCGATGTGGCGGTTGGTGCTATGGCTGCGCGCACGGGTGTGTATGGCGCTTACTACAATGTCAAAATCAATGCAGCATCTTTAAAAAACAAAGAAAAAGCACAAGAATTGTTGGATAAAGCAGCGCAAATATTACAAGCGGCTAAAGATAAAGAACATGACATCTTAAAATTAATTGATGAAAAAATGTCTTAAAAATATAGGTTTTAATTTCAAAAAGGGTTGTTCAAAATCAATGAACAACCCTTTTTTTAACTTAACTAACTATGAAAAAAATCAATTTTTATTTTAGAATATCGTTCTAAACTACATGAAAATAGTACAATTTATTGGACTATATTGAATGTATAATCGGTATTACACATGGTGTAATGGGGTTTTTGATTGCCGGAGAATTTTGATTTTTAAACTAATAACCAGTAAAATAAATGCCATTAAACTAATGAGTATGAGTTGTTTGAGTTCAGGCAAAATATGCTGAAAATTACTACCATAAAAAGCAATTTTTTTAGCGGCGCTTAAAAAAGGGGTTAACGGAATCCATTGAGAAAGTTGTTGAATCCAGCCGGGCATAGCCATAACGGGCCAGGTAAAACCGCTTAAAATAAACGCCGGTGTAGATATCACCATCAAAAATTCTGTTGCCTTTAACTGATTGGGTATCAATACGGAAAATAACATACCAATAAGCATGGCAGACAAACTCAACAAACCGGCTAACATCAACATTGGTAGATTAAAGAGCTTCAAATCAATTTGAAAATAGGATAAAAAAGCAGATAAAACCGTCCAATTAATCAGAGTTAACAAGACAAATGGTAGTGCTTTTAAAGTGATAAAGTATAATGGATTTTTGCTGACTTTTAATAATTTGGCAAAATAACCATCTTCAAAATCACGGGCAAATACCAGTGCCAACGCCAAAAAAATCACTTGTTGCAAAATAGCTCCCAACAATCCGGGCAACATAAAATATTCATAATTGCTTGTCGGGTTGTAAAGTTTGTGATAATTGGTTTTAAAACTTTCAAATTGTTTTTGGGCTATGGTTTTTGGCATACCTTTTTTATTCAGCGCTTCTATTTCTATGCCGGCTTTAAGCGTTTGCAATACGCGTTGAATATTTTTGCTGGCAAAATTGGCAATCAAAATATTGCTCATATCCAAATCTACATTAATAGCAGGATAGTTTTTTTGAAAGATATTTTTTTCAAAATCTTTTGGAATTTTAATCACTGCTGCATATGCATTGCTTTTCATCAAATCATCTAAAACATTGGCATCCGGTAACACTTTGACGACTTTTAAACTTTCGGTATCATCTAAAGCTTGGATAATTTTATCGCTCAAAATACCGCTATCTTCATCGACCACTATCACCGGTATATCTGTGACTTTGGCTTTTTGATACACATAGCCGAACAATAAGCCGTAAGCCAGTGGGGCACCGAAAAAGATAGCCATAACCACATCGTTTTTAAAGATGCGCTTCAGTTCGTTTTTAAATAGATTAATAAATATTTTCATAGCTTTATTTGATTAAAACCCAAGCATTTTGATAAAATCCGTTTGCTTTTTCCGGATTTACCGGCACCATTTTCATTTCGTAAAGTCCTTCACTCAAGCCATAAGATTCAGAAGGCGCTGTAATATTGGCATAAGCCGGAAGGGGTTTAATTACACTGATTTTTGCTTTGATTTCTTTTTTAGTATATGGATTTTTTATCGTCACCAGTTGATTAACTTTAAATTGATATACTTTAGATTCAGGAATGGTAAATCTGAAATATATTTGATTGGGCAAATAACCATTGACTAAGGTGTAGCCGGGTGTTGCCAATTCGCCTTTTTTCAGCGTGACATTCTCAATACGCATTGCTGCCGGCGCCACTACAAATCTTTCTTTTTGAGCGGCTTCCACTTCTTTTAATGCACCAAGTGCGCGTTGTAATTGTCCTTTTGCCTGTGCTATAATTTCTTTACGGGTGCCTTTTAATAATTCTTTTTGCTTGGCTTTGATGGCTTTGAATTGTGCTTGTGCCATTTTTAATTTCATCTTAACTTCATCAAATTTTTGCGGTGGCACCAAAGTATCTTTAAACATATTGTCAAGCCGTTTGTATGATGCTTTAGCAAAAGCCAATTGTGCTTCGGCAGCTGCCAATTTGCCGTCTATCTGCTTGACTTGCTCAATAGTTGCGCCGTTATATGCCATTCGTAGTTGGGCTTTAGCTGCCTGTATAGCACCTTGGGCTTGTTCATATTTTGCTGCGACTTCGGGACTGTCTATGATTAATAAAGTGTCATTTTTTGCCACTTCTTGCCCTTCTTTGACTAAAATTTTAGCAACCCGTCCGGGAATTTTGGTTGCCAAGTTTATGCTTTCATATTTAACCTTTCCCCTTAAATCTGTTATTTTTGTGTGGCGGATACAGGATGTTAAACCCATAAATATCCACAATGTTATTAATGGAGAAAAATGTTTAAGTTGTGTCATCTTCATAAGTTCAAAGTTTTATAATTATCTAAAAATGAATTTTGTTATTTTGCTATTGTATAATATTTTGAAGTCGGTCGGTTCTGTTTAACAAGTTTATAGCTGCTTGTCTTTGTTGATAATATGCTTCTTGTAATTTAAAACCGGCATTTTGCCATTCGGTTAAAGCTTTGAGTAATTCCGTTATATCAACCAAACCGTTTGCATATTGTTTTTCTACCAACATATAGGTATCTTTGGCCAGTTGAACAGCTTTATGATTCATGGCAACTTGTTTTTCTGCTGTTCGGTAATTCAATCGGGCATTCTTGACAGCTAAGTTTAATAATTCTTGGGTTTGCTGTATTTTTTCAATGTAAATTTGCTTATCATATTTGAGTTTTTGTGCTTGATCCAAGGATTTTAGTCCGTCAAATATTTGCCATTTCAAGCCGATGCCGACATACCATTTAGGGTCTAACATTGACAAGTCATCGTCTATAAATTCATAATGCCCTTTTATGGCAATTTTGGGAAGATATTTGGCATAAGCCATTTTTTGCAAACTATTTTTGGCTTGAACAACTTCTTCTAAATTTTTGATTTCAACGGGTTTTTGTAGTTGTTGCGATTGGCTTTTTTCTAACATTAAAGGTTTTAAATCCGGCTTTATGTTTTGAATAAAAGTATAAGATACTCCGGTTAATTGGTGTAATTTTTCCCAAAGCAAAGCTTTTTTGTTTTGGGTTTCGGTTCTTTTAATCTGTAATTTTTGACGTGCTAAAGCTATTTTTTGTAGATCAATTTTGATACTTAACCCATTTTTTACAGCTGATTGCACTTGCTTTTCTTTCAAATCGAGCTGTTTTTCAATGCTATTCAAAACCTTTTCAGAAGCTATGACCAATGCCAGTTGATCATAAGTTTGCATCACTTCATTAATACTTTGTTTGGTTGTAATTTCACGTGCATAACGCAGCGCTTTTTCTTTGTGTTGCTTGGCTTTAATGCCATAATGTGCTTCGAGTCCTGTAAAGATCACCCATTGCAAATCGGCTGACGATTTTAATATATTTTTATCTTGAATGGCTTTGATTTCTGATGTCGGAATCGTTGGAGGCAATTGGCTGTTAAATGGCAATCCGAGTTGCTCTTTAATCAATAATTGTTCACTGCCTTTGAGCAAAAGTTGTAATTTGGGGTCTAAAATAATGTCATCATTCAGTCGCGTATAGCCGGCATTTAGCGTTACTACCGGTAAAAAAGTTTTGTATACTTTTTGCCGGTCGATTCCTGTTTTTGAGATTTTATAATCCGTTATTTTTAGTTCATGATTTTTTTGCAAAGCTTTTTGAATCAAATCCTTTAAGATAGGATTGATTTGTTGTCCTTGTGTAGGTATTGTTGTTAAGCATAGCATCAGAAATATGCTTATGAAATTGTATAAAGTATTATCTTTATTCATTTTACATTCAATTTGGTTCAAAATCGAATGCAAAATTATAGCAGAAGTTTACCGAATCTTTTGACCTATATCAAAAAATGATAGTTGGACTAAGAAGCAAATTCATTTTCCGGCTCTGATGCGGCTTAAAGTTTCTTGGGTAATACCCAGATAAGAAGCAATATGTCCCAATGGCGCACGAAAGGCAATATCCGGATATTTTTTTATTAAAAAATTATAGCGTTCCTTGGCGGTTTGAAACTGTATAGCATTGAGTTTTTCAACCACATCTGTAAGAAGTTGTATAGCCAACAGGCGTCCAAAGCGTTCTATACAATGATATTTATCAAATAGTTGTTGCAGTTTTTGATTGCTTATATAATATAAAGTGCTGTCTTCCAAAAGTTCCATATGATACAAGCTCGGTTTTTGCTGAAAAAAACTTTCAACACTGACCATGATATTATTATCGCTAAAAAACCAAACGGTCACATCTTTGCCTTTTTCGTTGTAGTAATAACTACGGGCTAGCCCTTTTTCGATATAAAATAGTTTTTTACAAGTTTTACCTTGTTGCAAAATTTGGGTTCCTTTAGGTAACTTTGTAGGTGTAAAAACTGATAGCATTTCCTCTAACACTTTATCAGGCAAATTTACGACTGAAAGGATAAAATCTTTTAATTTCATAGTTTATTTTACAATTAGATACTCCCGTATTTTTCAAAATAATCTTTTTTTATCAAGTCAATACTTTTGATACTTTTTTCAAGCCATTGGCGGTAAATGATTTTTTGTTCTTGATCAGACAATTGCCAAGGAATATCAGATGCTCGTAATGATTCGGTGACACTATGCATGATAATGGCTGCTGCCACACTGATATTAAAACTTTCGGTAAAACCATACATGGGTATTTTTAAGAATACATCAGCTTGGTCCATCACTTGTTCGGACAAGCCGTCTTTTTCCACTCCAAAGAAAAAAGCTGCCGGTTGGGTATAATCAAAATCAGGCAAACTGACATCGTTGGTATGTGGTGTAGTGGCAACAATTCTATACCCTTTTTGTTTTAATTGATTAATGGCATCTTGCGTCTGTGTATAATGATGGATATCCAGCCATTTTTCGGCACCTTTGGCAATTGCGTGCGACAGTTTGGGATCATATTTTTTTTGAACAATATGCAAATCTTGCCAACCGAATATATCAGCGCTACGGACTACGGCACTGACATTGTGCATTTGGTATAAATCTTCAAGCACTGCCGTGAAAAAACGCGTGCGCTGCTGCAAAACTTTTTTAAATACGGCAATGCGATTTTCTGTCACAAAACTTTCCAAATAAGAAATGTAGTCTTTCATGTTACTTATGATTTCAATCGCAAAGATAATACCATTTTATCATTTATTATCTGAAGCATTTTGAGTTAAAGTTTAACAATTTTTTATGCCTTTTGATACAATAAATTTGCCCCAAATTCATTATATTTATAGCAGTTTTAAACAATTTATTCTATGGCAAGAGCATTTTATAATTATACAATAACCATTTTAGAGAAGGTGAGTTTTAATCCAGAATTATTCTTAAAGGAATTGGAAAAATCATATAAAACCTTATTGCCTTATGAGCAAAAAGAGCTGCGAATATGGTTGCGGCAATTTTTATCTCAAAATCCGCAATTAGTTGAGCAAATAAAAAAATCTCCTATTTTTTTGGAACAGGAGATTAATGAAGTTTCTTAATTTTCTACGAAAAATTATTTTTTATAAAAATAATCACTTCTTATAGTGTGACTATTACCATCAGTACTGTAAATACTATACTCAAGATAATCGTTAGTTAAAATATTGATGATTAATTCATTAGTTACATTTTGGTTATTCCCTGAGGCAGAAGGATATTGTACTAACACTGAAGTTGCATCAGGATTATTCATCCAATTCCAACTACCATCGATAACAGTAGAACCATTAACGGTTTTAACAAAATTTCTTTCAGTATCAAAGCGAACAACTTCATTAGTGTTGTAATAACCACCTTGTTCTCGGTCATTGATAAATTGGGTTACACTGACGCCATGCCATTTATGGGCAGTCAACAGTTTAATACTTGTTTCTTTGTCTAAAGTTTGATTTTCATCTTTCATGGTACAAGAAAAGATGCTCATTGCCAGAAGCAACAGAAGAACATAATTTTTCATGATTGTGTTTTTTAGGTTAACGTTTACTTTTGACAAAGTTACAAAAGTTGCTTAAAAAATCATGAAAAATTATACAAACAGCTTAATTTTTTTTATAAACGACATAAAATGCTTGATAAACTGCATTTTTAGTAATAAATACAGGGTAATGTTATATATTTTGTAAACATTGTTTATGTTTATTAATAAAATATTTTTGAAAATAGAGTTAAATTTATTAATTACATCTTGAATAATATATAAAATTAGGAGTTATATTTAGTAATACTTAACGGAAATATTATTTTTTATCAAAAAAAGTTTTTAGCCCTAATCGGACACTACCTGTTTTTAAAAGTAATTGTCGGGCTTCTTCGTATGACAGACCGGTTTCATTCATAATCATTTTAGTACCGCGGTCCACCAACTTGGCATTGGTCAATTGCATATCCACCATTTTGTTACCTTTGACACGTCCCAGTTTGATTAAGCTACTTGTGGAAATCATGTTTAAGACCAGTTTTTGTGCCGTGCCGGCTTTCATACGGCTACTACCGGTTACAAATTCCGGACCGACAACTACGGTTACGGGATATTCAGCGGCTTGTTCTAACGGACTGCCGGGGTTCATAGTGATACAGCCGGTTACTGCTCCCATTTCACGAGCTTTTTGTATTGTACTGACTACATAAGGCGTTGTGCCGGATGCGGCAATACCCACTAGTACATCTCGGTTACTAAAATTTTTATCTAATAAATCTTGCCAACCTTGTGTAGTGCTGTCTTCAGCTTCTTCAACGGCTTTTCTAATGGCAATATCTCCACCGGCAATCATGCCTATAACCAAGTCGTCTTCTACGCCAAAAGTAGGCGGACATTCGCTGGCATCTAAGATGCCTAACCTACCACTTGTACCGGCACCAATATAAAATAATCTGCCGCCTTTTTGCAGTTTATCAACCACTTGTTCTACCAAAGCTTCTATTTGCGGAATGGCTTTTTCAACAGCAAACGGCACTTTTTTGTCTTCATTATTGATATTGACCAATAATTCGTGTATGCTCATTTGTTCCAAATGATCATACAACGATTCTTTCTCGGTTATTTTTTCAAAATTGTCTGCTTTCATTTTATAAAAATGCTAAATCGTTTATAATATTTTTTGATAGTTTTTATGGGTCTTTTCTTTAAAATATAGGGAATACGTTTGTAAAAACCAAAATGTGCTTTAACCAATGCCCAAGTATGTTGAGGTTTGCCTTGTGCCAAAAAAACAATACCGGCTAATCCGTCTAAAATCAAACGGCTAAAAATGACCGGAAAGATAAGAAATTTTGGTAAATTTTTGAGCAACATCAGCAGGTTATTTCTAAAATTTAAATAGGTTTTAAACGGACTTTGCGTATCTAAACTGGCGCCGCCTAAATGATACACTTCAGATTCGGGTATATATTTTATTTGTTTACCGGTATGTTTGATACGCCAACACAAATCAATTTCTTCTTGATGCGCAAAAAAACTTTCATCAAATCCTTTATGCCGGTTAAAAGTATCTTTTCTGATAAAAAAACAAGCACCGGAAGCCCAAAATATCTCTTTGGGTTGGTTATATTGTCCATTATCTTCTTCAATCTTAAACAATCTTCGTCCGTTACAATACGGATAACCGAAAAAATCTAAAAATCCGCCGGCAGCACCGGCATACTCAAACATTTTTTTGTTTTTATAGTCTTTAATTTTGGGTTGGATGACTGCTGTATCCGGTTCCGTTTCAAAAGTTTTTAAAATAGGGGATAACCAATTTTCGGTGACTTCGACATCCGAATTAACCAGTGCGTAAATATCGGCGTCAATTTGCTGTAAACCACGATTGTAACCACCGGCATAGCCGTAATTTTGGTCTAATTGTACCAACTGTACTTCCGGAAAATGCCTTTTTAAATAGGCGACAGAATCATCTGTAGATGCATTGTCAATGACATAAATGCTTGATTTTGGCGAATATTTTACAACCGAAGGTAAAAAATTTTCAAGCAACTTCTGCCCGTTCCAGTTTAAGATAACTACTGCTGTTTTCATCGGCGCTTTTCAGGTAATTCTTTTAAAAATTGAAATTGATTGGTTTCAAAATTAATTTGGCAAATATAATGTTTCAAACCGTTAGTTAAGAATAAATAAGGGGCTTTTAGCAGCCAATTGTACTGATTGGCTTGATCAAAAGTTTTTTGATTAATGCTAATATGTGGTGCTTTACATTCCACTAATATTTCAGGTGTCATCCGATGGTTAAAAACAACTATATCAAACCGTCTTTTTGTTTGATTGATTTGCAATTCTTTTTCAACCGATATTAAATTTTTTGGATAATTTTTATTTTGAATTAAATATTGTAAAGTGTGTTGACGGACCCATTCTTCAGGAGTTAAGACATAATATTTTTTACGTATCGGGTCAAAAATCAGCCATTTATCATCTTGTTTTTTAAGTTGAAAATCATATTCCGGAAAATTGAGTTTTTGCATTTCAAACACCTTATTTTGTTGGTGTAAAGATATAAAATCTATTGGATTCTAAATAGCGTTTTCAACAATTCTCACTAACTTTGCATTTAAAATAAAAATATGCAAGCAAGTACCATTTTCTATTTATTTACCGGCTTTTTGATATTAGTTTTTTTACTTGAAAAATATTTGGATTGGCTTAATGCCAAACATTTTAATGATCCGGTACCGGACGAGCTGAAAGATGTGTATGATGCGGAAGCTTATCAACAATCACAAGCTTATAAAGCGGTCAATTACCGGTTTGAAATGCTTACTTCTACTTTGTCTTTTGTCGCTATTTTGATTTTCTTGTTTTTAGACGGCTTTGCTTGGCTCGATCAAAAAGTTACGGCAAGTACGTCTTCCGAATTTTGGCAATCCTTGCTGTTTTTTGGTATTTTATTAATTGTTTCAGCTATATTAACTTTACCTTTGTCATACTACAGAACTTTTGTGATAGAGGAACGCTTCGGTTTTAACAAATCGACTAAAAAGCTGTTTTTTATAGATCAAATTAAGTCGTTGTTTATCAACCTGTTGCTCACCGGATTGTTGTTAAGTGTGTTTGTTTGGTTTTACGGGAAATTTAACAAAAATTTTTGGTGGTATGCTTGGTTGTTCTTTGCGGCTTTTGTCATCTTTATCAATATGTTTTATACGAGTTTGATTGTACCCTTGTTTAACAAATTGACCCCTTTACCGGATGGTGAATTAAAAGAAAAACTGCAAGCATTGGCTCAAAAAACGCAGTACCAATTAGACAAAATATTTGTTATTGACGGTAGTAAACGCAGCACTAAAGCCAATGCGTATTTTTCGGGTTTCGGACCTAAAAAGAAAGTGGTTTTATATGACACGTTGATACAAGATTTATCACCCGATGAGATTACAGCGGTTTTAGCACACGAAATCGGACATTACAAAC
>Ga0256831_1001520_pt1 | contig 12210 bp, 11 predicted proteins | sample 132544metaG_FD_189087 | JGI IMG/M metagenome (GOLD analysis project Ga0256831, IMG submission 189087) | Hydrothermal vent microbial communities from Lau Basin, Pacific Ocean - 132-544 | ecosystem: Environmental > Aquatic > Marine > Hydrothermal vents | place: Pacific Ocean: Lau Basin | collected... | reverse complement strand
GCTAAGGTATTGTATAGATAATATATTATCTTATGACAACAACAATGATATTGGATTGATTCAATGTAGATGGAAAATATATCAAGAGAAAGAAAAAAAATATCATTTTAATCATCCTTTAGATTTTAGATTTAAAGATGGTAATAAGGTAATTGACTATTCAAAAGATAAAAAATTTTTACCTTCATCTATGCCTACCGAATTTTATAGATATAGCATTATCAAGAGGTTTAATATAAAATGTAATGTTGATATACAACCACATTTTGAAGATGGTTATTTTTCTGCAAAATATTTTTTATATATGCCTCAAAAACAAATAGCTTATGCTTCAGATTCTCATTATATTTATAGAAAAAGAGCAGAAGGTAATTCTACTCTTGATGGTTCATGGGAAAATGTAAATCGTTTTACTCTTGTACCTAAAATTGGTTATTTAGCATTACTAGAAGAGAGTATTGATAAAAATAAAAAAATACCTTATGCTGTACAGCGATTGATTATGTATGATTTGGTTTGGTATTTTAAAAAAATTATCAATATACCTCACTCCCTTTCCTTTTTAACTTTAAGTGAAAAAGAAGAGTTTAAACGTTTGATTTATCAAATATTCAAATATATAGATAAAGAAATTATAATGTCTTTTGAATTATCAGGATTTTGGTTTTATCATAAAGTAGGTTTTCTAGGTATGTTAAAAGGTGATAAACCATCTTATAATATGGTTTTTATAGATGATTGTGTTAAAGATAAAAATATTCTAAAATTAAGATATTTTTATCATGAGAATGCTTCACTAGAGAAGTTTTCTATAGATAATAAATATCTTTGTCCTGTTTATTCAGATATAAAAACACACTACTTTTTAGATGAAGTATTTGTACAAGAAAAAATAGTATGGTTAGACATTTCAAATCCTACATCATAGGTTCATTTTTTCTCTCAGAGTTAAAAGAGCCAAGCAGATAATGGAGATTGTTCAGAATTAATAAAAATGAAAAGTAATACTTTATAATTTAAGTGATTGTGTAGTTTAAAGTGGTGGCGCCAGACGGAATCGAACCGCCGACACAAGGATTTTCAATCCTTTGCTCTACCAACTGAGCTATGGAGCCACTCTTTGTGAGTACTTCGTGTTTGAAGTGGCTGAAATTATAGCCACTTAAACTTAAAATATTCTTAAAATATTAAATATTTCTAATAAATTTGAAAAATTCCTCTCCTCGGTGTTTGTAGGAGTTAAATTGGTCGAAACTAGCTGATGCAGGGGAGAGTAGGGCTACGTCATTTTGGCTTCGCTCTTTTGCGATTGTTTGGATGGCACTCTCTAGGGTTTCACACGCTGTAAAGTTGATATCGTGTTTATTTGAGAGGGTGGCTAGTTTTTCACTGTTTGCACCTATGGTATAGAGTTGAACCTCTTTGGTGCTTAAAAGCTCAAATAGAGGGGTTAAATCAGCACCTTTGTCATCTCCACCTACGATGAGATGTATAAATCTATCATCATACCCTTTGACGGCTTGGATTGTTGCATCTAGGTTGGTGGCTTTTGAGTCGTTTACCCATAATCTTCCTAGACTATCGGTAGTCTCCTCTTGACGGTGGTTGTCTAAAGTAAATGCGTTTATGGTCGCATAGTCCACCTCATCAAACAGTACTTTGGTAACAGAGAGGGCAAGTAGGGCATCTTCTAAGAAAGCAGATTTAAATCTAATCTTTGAGCTATCTATAGAGAAATACTCCTCTAAAAACTCTGATGAATCATACTCTACAACAAAAGCAGAGGTTTTTGGCAGATTAAGCCCCTTTGGCACTAATGCCATCTCTCCCTCTTTCATAGTAAGAAGAGGTTTTAGTTTATCTGCTTCATACTGCTGTGGTGTTCCATGCCAATCTAGGTGGTCAGGGGTGATTGGTAGAAGTAGATAGATGTTTGGAGAGGCGATGTTGGTGTGGTGTAGAGTAAATGAGCTAGACTCTAGTATCCAGATAGGGGCTTTGGGGTCAAGTTCTGCTAGAGGTGTGCCGATGTTTCCACCTGCTACTCCACCTCTTTTTTTTAGAAGATGCTCTAACATTTGAGTAGTAGTGGTTTTTCCATTTGTTCCACTAATCCAGATGCTAAAGGGCATATCTTTGGCAAAGTAGTCATATTCGCTCATGAGGTTACGAGCTGATTTAATGAGTGGATGATGAGGTGGTACGCTAGGTGTAGTCACCTCTAGTTGGCTATCTTGTGGGTCAAAAAGATGTGAGGGGAGGATTTGATTTCCCTCTTTGTCTGCATAGGGTTTAGTGGCATTGTCATCAAAAAAGATGCATCCACCCCCTAACTTTTTAGCAATGGCTTTGGTAGTTAGTCCATATCCGAAGAGTGTTGGTTTATTTAGAGTTCTATTTTGCATTATCGAATCTTTAGTGAGATAAGTGCGATGATGTTTGAGAGAAATGCAATCATCCAAAAGCGTACAATAATCTTATTTTCAGCCCACTTTTTCATCTCAAAGTGGTGATGGATAGGAGCCATGAGGAAGATTCGTTTTTTACGGAGTTTAAAGCTTCCTATCTGTAAGATAACCGATACAGTCTCCATTACAAAAATCAGACCTATCAAGACAAGAAGAGCTTCACTCTTACCAATGATTGCCATATAGGCTATAACCCCTCCAATGGAGAGTGAGCCTGTATCTCCCATGAAAATCTCAGCAGGATAACAGTTGTACCACAAGAAACCAAGCAGTGCACCTGCTAGGCTTGAAGCTAAGATAGTCACCTCTCCTACTCCTTTGATATTAGGTAGATAGAGATAGCCTGAAAATATAGCATGACCTGTTAGATAGACGATAATCCCCAAAGTTGCCAAAGAGATAATAGAGGGAACAGTAGCTAGTCCATCAAGCCCATCGGTTAGGTTAACAGCATTGGTAGTCGCCAAGAAAACAATAACCCAAAATAGAATGGCAAAATCTCCCATATCTAAAATTGGCTCTTTGAAAAAGGGAAGATAGATAGTGGTAGGAAAATCTGCTACATGGATAAGAAAAGTTGCGACTATTATACTTACTACGGCTTGAAGTCCTAACTTTCCTTTACCACTAAGACCTTGTAGGTTATCTCCTGTCAAGATTTTTCCTAAATCATCTTGAAAGCCTACCAGTGCAAATCCTATGAGGGTTATGAACCCTGCAATAATATATGGATTAAACAGATTGGCAGTGAGTAGTACAGCAATAAGAGTGGCAATTACAAAAACAGCTCCACCCATAGTTGGTGTATTTCTTTTACCTGCATGGTTTGGTACATACTTATTGATAGGTTGTTGAGCTTTTCTAGCAATTGCCCATGCCATAAATTTAGGCAGAAGAACAAGTGTAAGCAAAAAAGCGATAAAAAAACCAACACCTGCACGAAGTGAGATGTATTGGAATAGATTGATGTGGAAGAGTTCATAAAAAGAGTATAGCATATAAAAAAAATCCTAATTTAAGTAGATAGGTGGTATTTTACTTAAAAAATTATAAATATAGGGTCAAAACTTAAATGAAAGTTCAAAAAACTGTTTTAATTATCACAGATGGTATAGGATGTAAGCCTGATAGTAGTTGTAATGCTTTTAAAGATGCTGTTAAACCTACTTATGATGTGCTAATGAGAGATGTTCCAAAAACATTGATATCTACACATGGTCTAAGTGTAGGTCTTCCTGTTGGACAGATGGGGAACTCAGAGGTGGGGCATATGAGTATCGGTTCGGGTCGTGTTCTCTACCAAGACCTTGTAAAGATATCTCTTGCAATAGAGGATGGAAGCATCGAGAAAAATGAGGCACTAAGTAGCACTTTACAGAAGAGTAATCGAGTGCATATTATAGGACTTTTAAGCGATGGTGGAGTACATTCCCATATTGACCATATTATTGGGTTAGCACAACTCGCAGAGAAGCAGGGGAAAGAGGTGTTGTTGCATCTAATTACAGATGGTCGTGATGTCTCACCTGACTCTGCTTACCCCTATGTTGAGCAGATAGAGCGTATCTGTAGTGATACTGTTAAGATAGCAACTGTTGGTGGGCGTTTCTATACGATGGACAGAGATAACCGTTGGGAGCGTGTTGAGAGAGGCTACTGTGCGATTGCTACAGCTAGATGTTCTAGTGATTTATCGGCTAAGGAGTACATCCAATCCTCTTATGACTCTAATGTCTATGATGAGTTTATTGAGCCTGTAGCACTTAATGGGTATGATGGAATGCGTGAAAATGATAGTGTTGTTATGGCAAATTTTCGTTCGGACAGATTTCGTGAGATTACTACAGCATTAGGCGATGAGAATTTTAATGGATTTCAACGAGAGTTTATCCCATTAAATATCACAACAATGACAAAGTATGATGCCTCATTTGACTATCCTATTATGTTCTCAAAAGAAGCTCCTAATAATACCCTAGCAGAAGTAGTCTCTAATGCAAAACTAACTCAACTACATACAGCAGAGACAGAGAAGTATGCTCATGTTACTTTCTTCTTCAATGGTGGAGTAGAAGAGCCAATGATAGGTGAGAGTCGTGTACTTATCCCTAGTCCTGATGTAAAGACCTATGATATGAAACCAGAGATGTCAGCCCCTGCTGTTGGTGACGCTGTTCGTACAGGTATGGATGAGGCGTATGATTTGATTGTGGTTAACTTTGCCAATGGTGACATGGTAGGGCATACTGGAGACTATGAGGCGGCCTGTTTGGCAGTCTCTGCTGTAGATAACGAGTTGGGGCAGATTATTGCCAAAGCTAAAGAGAGAGATTATGCTATTGTTTTAACCTCTGACCATGGAAACTGTGAAGAGATGAGAGATAGTGAAGGGAATACACTTACCAACCATACGGTTGGTGAAGTATGGTGTTATGTTATGGCAAATGGAGTAGAAAAGTTAAGTGAGGGGGGTGGATTAAATAATATCGCCCCAACAGTGTTAAAGGTTATGGGATTAGAGATTCCTTCTGAGATGGATATTCCTCTATATTAAAGTATCTTTTCTAACCCAAGAAGAAAAACAATGCTAAGTAGTCCACCTGCTACTCCTGCTAAGATATCATCTCCCATAACACCCAAGCCACCCTTTACATTTTGGTCAATCTTTCCAATAGTAGAGGGCTTCCAGATATCAAAAAGTCTAAAGGTTGCAAAGCTAGAGATAACGGCTATCTCGTAGACGTAAGGGTAGTTAAGTGTTTGGGCTGTAGAGAGAGCAAACATAAGGGTTATCCACATTCCAGAAACTTCATCTATAACGATACTTTTGTCATCATGAGTGCCTGTTTTTGCCTCATATTTGTTGATTTCAAAGATACCCATAATGGTAATGAGAATGGTAAGCATAAAGAAGGTCTCCATAGGAATAACTTTCAATAGCAAAAGCCCCACTATAAGTGCTACAAAACTGCCAACTGTTCCAGGGGCTTTAGGTGCTAATCCTGCTCCTCCAAAGGTTACAAAAAGTCTATTTAAATCCATATTTTTTCTCTTTTATATTAATGATGAGGTTTGATAGAGACCCATTAGTTTAATATAGAAATCCTCTTCACTATGCTCCTCTATTAGTCCATCGTTTGGCATTAGTGTATCATAAAGTGCCTGTAGCCTCTCAAATCTGTTTGGAAACAACGCACTGATGATACTAGCAGATACCTCTCTTCGCACTAAGATAGATGGTGGCAATAACCCCTCTTTTATTAGGTCAAGAATAGAAGCAGAGTGGTAGCGAACATGGTGGTGTTGACCATGAGGACAGGTGTTGGTACTAACTAAGGCATGACATTTATTACAGTATACATGTGGTGGTATGGTACTAATCTCTATCTGAATATCCTCAGAGACATCAAATATAGAGTTCTCTTGGTCATCATCATAGTGTAGACCTAGACCAGCATGATTTTTACCAATAAGAAGACGTGTACACCCATAATTTTTAGCAACTAATGCATCTAAAACAAGCTCATTGTATCCTGAAAAAATATAGGAGTTTTCCAGTGGTACAATAATTACTTTATTTGCAGGTAAAAAATTGTCGATAACTATCTGAACAGCATCATGACGAATATCATAACGTAAAGCATTATTATGAAATGGTTTAAGTAAGAATAAAACCACCAAATCAGACTGGTCAATCGCTTGTCTAATAGTATGCTCATGTACCCTGTTAAATGGGTTTGCTGTTAACATTAAAGCTGATATATTTTTAGAACCTGTTGCTTTTATCTTCTCTCTAACAGCTCTCTTTGAACCTGAGATGAGTGGATACTCTACCTTGTACTCTCCTGCTACTGCTATGTTTCCTAATCTCTTTACTGTACTTTGAACTCCAGGGTGAGACTTATCTGCTGTACCAAATATACAACGTAATCTATCATCAAGGTTGATATAAAAAGTCTCATCTACTATCAACTCTCCCATAATTCTACCATCTGTTACTAGCTCTACAATATCGCCTTTTTGTAAACTTCTTAGAACACTCTCATTGGTTTTCCCACTAGGTGTTAAAATAAAATCAAAAGGGAATGAGACCCCTTTGTACATTTTAGTCTCACGTACCTCTTTCGCCTCTTTTTCATTCATCAGTTTTGTGATAGGTGCTAAGAGTCCCTCTTGGACTAGTGCTAGAGTAGATAGTGCCTCTGCATCTATATGGAGTTGCTTATTTTTTTTTGAAGATACCATATTTTTTCCTTTTTTCCCATAGACTTTTTCGTGAAATTCCAAGTTTTTTAGAGAGTTCTGTGTCTGGGAATTGATACTGAAAACTATTGACAATAAATTTAACATAATCATCAATAGTTAAAATCTCATTTTGGTCATAGAGTTTGTTGTCAGTGTTAATCTCGACAGTTGGAAAGGATGTCTCTATGTTTGTAGTAGTTGATATGATAAATTCACGATTCTCAATAAGCTTAAATAGTTGGTCTCTTTCAGCTTTTTTTAGTATCTGTAGCTCAGATATATAGAGGATATGTTTTGGATTGGCATTCTCTATCTTATCTTTCCAATTTTTCATAGCTAAAGGTATGAAAACTAAGACTCTATTGCTCTTTTTTGCATATTCAAATGCCAATTTATCTACTAGCTTAATGTAGTTTGTAAAAACAACAATAGGCGTTTTGATTGTTTTGATATCATTTACTATACTAATGTCATTAAGTAGATATTCACTGTACTCTTTGTATAAATTTTTATACTTTTTTAGTGCTTGAAACTCTTTGTAGTGTTGAATTTTTCGTTGAAGCTCCTCTATCATAAAAGGTTTAACAATATAATCATTTGCTCCTAGTTTAAGAGGTGAGGCTACGGTATCATTGTTGATGTAGCTTACCATTAAAATAATAATCTTATCCCTATATTTGGTAATAAGTGGATTAAAATTCTGCCCAGGTAGGTTGGTAGATAATAGATAGGCATCACCAGTGCTTGTCTCCATCGCCTCTTTTATGGAGGAGTAAACCTCTGTCTCATAACCAGATTGGCTCAATTTGCTTGAGATACTTTGTGCTAAATACAGCTCGTTTTCTATAATGGTAATTTTCATTATTCTCTCCAGTCGTAGTAGTATAGAGTAGCAACTGTCTCAACAGCAACACCCTCTTTTCGTCCTATCCAGCCAAGTCTCTCAGCAGTAGTCGCTTTGATATTGACAAGATTAGGGGTTAAATTTAATAGATTTGCTAAGTTAAAACGCATCTCTTTTTTATAGTTTAAAAGTTTTGGTGTTTGAGCGATAATAGTCATATCAATATTCCCAATAACATAACCAAAATCACTTAAACGTCTAACGGTATCCTTAAGAAGCTCTGATGAGTTTATACCTTTATACTCATCGGAGGTATCAGGATAAAACTCGCCGATATCTCCCAATCCTCCTGCTCCAAGAAGAGCATCTATAAGAGCATGAATAGCAACATCCCCATCGCTATGTGCCTTAAATCCAAAGGGGGAATCAATCTCAACTCCACAGAGCATCATCTTCTTCCCATCTTCAAATGGATGGATATCTATACCAAATCCTGTTAAAGCTCTCTTTGATGGAGGTTTTAAACATGGAAGTTTAGAGAGGTCATCAACTGTGGTGAGTTTATGTGCTTTTGTAGAACCCTCTACAAAAATTATCTCCCCACCTTGTGATGCGATAGCTGAACTATCATCAGTAAACTCTTGTTTAGTCTCCAATGCCTCTTTAAGTGTATTCGTACAAGAGAGTTGAGGAGTCTGAATAATCTTCACATCCTCTCTACTTATCGGAATATCCTTAAGATAGAGTGTATCAACAGGATTAAGTGTAGGAACTACACACCCTCTGTTCTTTTTTGCTAAAATGACACGCTCTATCATCTCCCTATCGAGACAGCATCTAGCAATATCTGAAACCAAAACAAAAGGTGTTACTACCTTTTCTAAAGCATTTCTTAAGGAGTCTTGTCTTGTAGAGCCACCCTCTACAAAAGTAAACTCTCCAAAGTTTGACATGCTCTGTATATCATCCTTAGATGATACTATAATGGTGTTTTCAAACCTATGTATCGTCTGAAAGTCATTTGTGACTTTAAGCCAAAGAGGTTCATTCCCGCTCCATAGCCATTGTTTTTTAGGGGGCAGTTTAAAGCGAGAAGCACTACCTGCCCCTAAAAGTATGAGTGTAATATCTTGCAATCAGTGTCCTATTTCTAAAAGTATTAGACCAATTATATATCAAGTAACCTTTTGTAACACTTTAATCTGTTATTTTTTTTCATAACAAATAGTTTTTTATATCTTTTTCTAATATTGTCTAATGTTTTCTATTCTCTCTTTGCTTTTGTTTTTATAATTTAAATTTAAGGTTGAGGAGTTTTTAAGACGCTCTGTAAGATATGATTTTGACAAATAAATACTCTCTTTTAAGCTCTTACCTTTGGCAAGATGGGTTGCTATAGCAGAGGAGAGTACACACCCCGTTCCATGTGTATGGTTGGTATTAATTCGAGGAGAAGAGAACACTTCTCTTTTTCCATCTTTTTCAATAAGTACGTCCATAGATGTAAGCTTATCTTGAAAATGCCCACCTTTAATAAGTGCTGATTTGATATTGAGAGAAAGCAGAGCATCCGAAATCCTCTCCTGCTCCTCTTGAAGCCCTAAAAAATCTGAGTTAGTAAGCGTGTTTATCTCCAAAAGATTAGGGGTGATAATATCCACAAGAGGAATAAGAGACTCTTTAAATATCTTTAGTGCCTCAACTTCCAAAAGTCTTTTACCACTAGAGCTTACAATCACCGTATCAAGCACAATATTTTTAAGATTATAGTTTAAAATAGCCTCTATCACCACCTCAACAATCTCCAAACTCCCCAACATCCCAATCTTAACAGCATCGACATGGACATCCGATAAGATAGCATCAAGTTGTGCCTTAACAACCAATGCATCGACCACATTTACAGAGCTAACCCCTTGTGAGTTTTGAGCTGTAAGAGCTGTGATAACAGTCAAAGCATACCCCCCATTGGCATGAATTGTCTTCAAATCAGCCTGAATACCTGCCCCAGCAGATGGGTCAGCCCCTGCAATGGTTAGTATTGTTGGTGTATAGTTACCCCTCATTAAATATCTCTATAAGCTTCTTAGTCTTCTCTTCTGATACCCTACCATCCTCATCAAGTACTCCTGTAATCATCGCCACACCATCAACAACACCACTACCTAGTACCTCTTTTAGATTATGCACCTTTATCCCTGCAATCGCCACAATAGGATAGTCCACCATCTTAGCCCACTCTTTAAGCCGAGGAATACCAACAGGAGAGTAGACCATCTTTTTTGTCTGTGTCTCATAAACAGGACCAATAGCCACATAAGATGGCTCAATATCAAGAGCTATCTTTATCTCATCGGTAGTATGAGTACTAATCCCAAGCCGAATTTTGGCCTCATAAATCGCTTTAATATCAGCCTCCAAAATATCCTCTTGCCCCAAATGGATACCATAAGCGTTATGTTTAATCGCCAACTCCCAATAGTCATTAATAAAAAGCCGTGCATTGTACTGTTTAGAAATTTTAATAGCTTGAACTATCTCATGTTCTAGCTCCTCACCTTTTAAATCTTTAACCCTAAGTTGAGTGGTAGTTATGCCACACTTATAGAGAGGCTCTAGTTTATCAGTTCTATCCACTACAGGGTAGATACCTAGTGGTGTTGTGCCACAGTTTTTGAATTTCATTTTTTTCCTTTTTTAATAGATATCTTTAGTCCAATGCCAATGAATTAACTATTGCGTTGGCTAAAGCCAACCCTACAAAATCATAATTTAAATACTGTAGGGTTGGCTTTAGCCAACATTGTATCTGTTTTAAAACTCTTAATTCAATGGCATTGGACTAAAGTCTCCGATTCCAAAGAGTTTACTTAAACATATTTTACCTAAACTAACACCAAAAATAAGTATAAGAACAGTAATAAAAAATTACAGTATAAATATCTAAAAACAGACTATTATATGCTAAAATATAAACTAATTATTTAAAAAGGAATAGTTATGATAGAATTTATGACTCCATACGATGTGATGGAAAAGTTTGCCAAGATGATTGAAAAAGAGCGAATTAGAAAAGAGATGACGCAAAAAGATTTATACAAAGCCTCTGGAATGTCAGCAAGTGCATATCGTTCTTTTTTAGATACTAAAAATACAAAATTTGAAAATATTATAAATCTACTCTTTGCATTGGATTTAACTTCTAAAATCGAGGAGTTAATAAAAGTAGAAGAGTTTATCTCTTTAGATGAGATTAGGGATGAAAAAAAACAGAAGGTTCGTAAAAGAGTAAGAAAGGCTAAAAATGACTGAAATCAATGCGTATATTTATGACCCTTTGAGTATGACAAAGCATTTATACTCAAAGGGTTTGCAAAACAGCACATCTCAACCATTGGTGGTAAAGCTCTTAATATAACGAGAGAAGAGATTTTAAAAGTTGCTAAAAGTCACTCTATTAAACTTGCATCTGCTCATAAAATTATTGATAGATGTATTGATATTGTTAGAGGTTTTGAGGAACGAGCTAAAAGTTTAGGGCTTGAAACTGAGGATATTGAAGCATATATGGGTAATATGGAGGGGCAGATTGGGCTTTTGGACTTGCAGTTGGGATGATTAGAATTGAGCTAAAAGTGGCTATTTATCACACGGTATTTAAGTTCTCCCTTTAATCTAAACATATTCATAACCAAAAACTTTTCGTCAAAACAAAACTCAAACAATTAAAATATAGGAAACGGCGTAGGTCGGTTTCCCCGATGCCGACACAAACACGCATAAAGTAAAAATTCAATGAAACAAATAAAAGTTCGCATATTAGATATTTATTGAACGATGAATTATTTTTGTATACCAATTAACGTCGGCATCGGGGAAACCGACCTACAACTGCCATCTTTTTGAAGAAATATGTTTTTAATTTTACTTGTTCCACAACTCCAGTTGTGTAATACTCATTGGAATAACAAAAATATAATAAAATCATTTATTCCCATATGCATGACGAAGCTGGAGCTTCGTCACGAGGAAACAGAAAAAGGGGAATTTTCGCCTCAAAATCAACTTCGCCTATGTCATCATTTACAATAAACTTGACATTTTCCCTATAATGTCCTATACTGTGTACAATATATGGAACATGAAGGAGTTTTTATGCAAGTAGTAAATTTTACAGAAGCAAGAAATAATCTCAAATCACTATTTGATTCAGTTTATGCAGATAGTGAAGCGGTCATTGTTAACCGTAAAAATGGAGAAAATGTTGTAATAATCTCACTTGAGAGTTACAACGCTATGAAAGAGACTAATTATCTACTTTCATCGCCTAAGAACAGAGAGCGTCTACTGAACTCATTAGCAAGTGCAAGAGCAGGAAAAGTCACACAACGAGAGTTACTTGACTAATGAATCTTCTTTTTACAGATGAAGCATGGGATGACTACTGCTATTGGCAACAATACGATAAAAAACTACTCAAAAAAATCAACAGTTTATTAAAAGAGATAAAAAGAACTCCCTATGAAGGAACAGGAAAACCTGAACCTTTAAAATATGAACTTCAAGGTGCTTGGTCACGACGTATCAATCAAGAGCATCGTTTGGTTTATGAAGTTTTTGATGAGCAAATAAATGTTCTAGCTTGTAGATTTC
>Ga0256831_1001519_pt1 | contig 12223 bp, 14 predicted proteins | sample 132544metaG_FD_189087 | JGI IMG/M metagenome (GOLD analysis project Ga0256831, IMG submission 189087) | Hydrothermal vent microbial communities from Lau Basin, Pacific Ocean - 132-544 | ecosystem: Environmental > Aquatic > Marine > Hydrothermal vents | place: Pacific Ocean: Lau Basin | collected... | reverse complement strand
GAGCAAGGCCCCCGGCGGCTCCGGGGGGATGAGGCCCACGCGATCCCCTGTGGGGGCCGCTTAGTCGAATGTAGCCGTTAACAGAATGCGGGTTACGAGCTCTTCCCCGGCGCCCCCGGGTTATGCAATTCTTTTTATTCTTTTTCCCAGATATATTGTCTTGAGCAAGGAAAACGACACGTGATATGTCCCCTTGTTTCTGGTGGTTGAGAGCCTTGCTTAAGGAGATTATATTCTATGGTAGGGGTGGTCAGGGAGGAGTTACTGCCGCCAATATACTGGTCAGTGCCGTGCTCAGGGAAGGCCTATATGGCCAGGGATTCCCGTTCTTCGGCGCTGAGCGTAGAGGGGCCCCCGTCATGGCTTTCAGCAGGATAAGCGATAAGCCCATACTGAGGCACGGCATGTTCTATGATTGTGACGTACTAGTAGTCCTGGATCCCAAGCTCGTCTCGCTCGGGTTGACCAAGAGGATAGAGGTAAGGGATCGTGGGGTAGTGGTTGTTAATGCGCCGGACAACATGGTGTTGGAGAAGAAAGCCTTCACGCTGAAGGGCTCCGCGAAGTTCTATAGAGTCAATGCGACCAGGATAGCGCTCGAGAAGAAGCTCGTCATAGCGGGGTGGCCCGTGGTGAACACATCGATGCTCGGCGCGTTCGCACGGGCCACGGGCCTGGTCTCCATAAACAGCGTCGCCGAGGCGATCAAGGAGTACTTCCACGGTCCAATAGGAGAAACCAACGCGGAGGCAGCCGTAGAGGCATATAAGCAAACACGTGAGGCGGAGGTGTGCTAGAATGGCCGGGCAGGACCTGATCATAGAGCCTATAAAGTACCGCGTACCTCTCTCAAGGCCCGAGAAGGGAGTGGCCGGCAAGACGGGTTTCTGGAGAACAGAGAAACCGGTGGTGGATAAGGAGAAGTGCGTCAAGTGCTGGCTATGCGAGATCTACTGCCCCGTCGACGTGATAAGAGTAGAGCCAGAGACGGGGCCAACCATAGACTACGACTACTGTAAGGGATGTGGTGTATGTTCAAACGTTTGTCCGTCAGGCGCGATAACAATGGTTCCCGAGGAGTAGAGGGGGTGAGATCTGGATGGGCAAGGTTGTACCCATAACGGGTAACTACGCGGTCGCATACGCGGCTAAAATGGCACGTGTACAAGTGGTGGCGGCATACCCGATAACGCCCCAGACAAGCATTGTTGAGAAACTGGCAGAGTTCATAGAGTCAGGCGAGCTCGACGCGGTCATGATACGTGTTGAGAGCGAGCACTCAGCCCTTGCAGCCACTTTCGGCGCAGCCCTGGCGGGTGCTAGGGCCTTCACGGCGACGAGTAGCCATGGACTACTATATATGCATGAATGGGTGCACTGGACGAGCAGGGCCCGGGTACCAGTTGTCATGGCAATAGTTACGAGGACAATCGGTACTCCTTGGAACATATGGCCGGACCACAGCGACTTCATGGACCAGAGAGATACGGGCTGGATACTGGGCTTCGGCATGGACAACCAGGAGGTATTCGACCTGACAGTGCAGGCGTTCAAGATAAGCGAGGATCCGAGAGTATATCTGCCGGTAATGATCGGGCTTGAGGGCTTCATCCTAGGCCACACAACAATGCCCGTTGAGCTACCCGACCAGAAGGAGCTGGACGACTGGCTTGGCCCGAGAAGACAGGGATACGTTATAGACGGTCGTGAGCCCCTAGCGATCGGGAACCTCGCTTGGCCCGAGGACACGGAGGAGATGTTCATGGATATTCAGAAAGCAATGGAGGAGGCGAAACAGGTTATAAAAGAAGTTGATGAGAGCTACGGCAAGCTCACCGGCAGGAAGTATGGGGGCCTAATACAGTGTGTTGGGTGCAGCAACGCTAAATATATAGCCATAGCGATGGGCGCGTGGGCGGGAGACCTGATAGAAGCGGTCCAGAAACTACGCGAGGAGGGATACCCTGTAGGCGTCGCCAGGATAAGGTTTGTGAGGCCGTTCCCAATAGAGGATCTCTGGAAGATAATAAATGGCGTCAAAGGAGTAATAGTGCTCGACCGCGCAATAAGCTTTGGTGCATGGGGACAAATATACACCGACTTAGTAGCGGGTCTGGCGCAGTACACGAGGAACCTACCAGTAATATCCAATATAGTTGCGGGGATAGGAGGAGTCAACGTGACACATACAGACTTCTACAAGCTCGTCAAGAACTTCGTAGATATAGTCGAGAAGGGCGAGCAACCACCTGTTTTCACATGGTACCACAAGAGGTGATCCCCTATGGCCCAGACCCGTCCAAAACCCCCACTACCCTATCGTATGAGAGACATAGTGCTCCCAGGAGACGCGGCCTGCCCAGGATGCCCGATACCGATGGCCTGGAAAGTACTAGCGGCAGTATTCAGGGATAAAATGATCCTGGTAATACCGGCATGCTGCTCCTCGGTCGTGGTAGGAGCTTATCCGGGCAACTCGATAAAAGCCAGTGTTGTACACGTGGCTTTCGCCTCAGCGGCTGCCGTGGCTTCAGGCATAGCGGAGGCGCTCAAGAAGCGTGGAGTAAACGATGTACAGGTGATAGCTTGGGCGGGCGACGGTGGAACGGCAGACATAGGCATGGCGAGCCTCTCCGGAGCGGCCGAGAGAAACCACGACATGATATACATAATGTACGATAACGAGGCATACATGAACACCGGTATACAGCGTAGCAGCTCAACACCTTTCGGCGCATGGACGACGACTACGCCTATCATAGGTAAGACTGAGCACAAGAAAGATGTGGCCAGGATAATGATAGCCCATGGAGTACCATATGTCGCGACGGCAAGCATAGCATACCCGCATGACTTCTACGCGAAACTACAGAAGGCTAGAAGGATCAGGGGCTTTAAGTTCATACACCTGCACGCGCCGTGCCCTACGGGCTGGAGGTTCGACCCGAAGTACACAGTAGAGATCGCGAAGCTGGCTGTCGAGACAGGATTATGGATACTCTACGAGTACTATGATGGCAAGATTCACTTATCGGGGCCGAGCAGGCCCTACATGGACCCGGCAAAGAGGAAGCCGGTAGAAGAATATCTGAAGCTTCAGGGAAGATTCAAGAAGATGACGCCTGAGAAGATCGAGGAGATAAAGAAGTACGCTGAAATGTACTGGGACTGGATCAAGAGACATATGTAGATCGTATCCATAATTACACTATATTTTTCCCATCTAGTCCAGTGTGCAGTATATTGCTTTAGAATCCTACGAGCTTCTGTAATACTATGACCGCAACAGTGAAAGCAATAGCCATTATTATTAGTACCTGTGGCTTCATCTTAATCCCTATATCGGCCTCCTCATAGAATCTAATGAGACCTGCTGCTGTGAAAGGTCCTGGCGCTTCTCTCTTACCCCTGCTCTTCCTCTTAGCTTTACTTTTAGGCATGGCTGGCACCTGTATAGGGATGCTTCTTGCCTGCTACCAATATATTCTAACCCACAATATATTTCATTCGGGCACCATTGATACTTTTTAGCGGGGTGCCTACGAATGGAGATCAGGGAAGCGCAAGACCTTATACGGAGGAGATATTATGAGCGAGACAATAGCAGGGGGGTTTTTGCAACATTTACTTGGCTCGTTGAAGAAGTTGGAGAAGTAGCAGATGCTCTCCTAAAAATGGATCGACGCAGCCTAGAGGAAGAACTGGCAGATCTATTTGCCTGGCTCCTAAGCGTCGCCAACCTCGTGGACATAGACGTCGAGGAAGCCTTCAAGAAGAAATATTGTGGAAAGACTAGCGATGAATAGCGGTTTTAACGGCCTCTACGATGCCTGCCGCGGCCTCCGGATTTTCTTCGACAATAGTGCCTGTCACAATAATGTCTGCGCCAGCCCTGACAATTTCGTGGGCTATAAGAGGTGATTTGATACCGCCACCTACGATCACAATGAGACTAGTGTATTTCTTTACTGTGCGGGGGAAGCTGGGCGGTACTGGTCTGCCCGACCCACTCCCAGCTTCTAGATAGACGTACTTCATACCCATGAACTCGGCCGCAAGAGCATACGCGCCTATGATCTCCGGCTTCCCCGCAGGTATAGGGTGTATTCTCCCAACATGAGCTACAGCCGTATCCCCATACACAACGATATAGGCTGTAGGGAGGACCTCTAGCCCGTACTTCTTAATTATTGGTGCGGCTGATACTTGTGCCTCCACGAGGTAGTAGGGATCGAGGCTGTTCATGAGCATCATGTAGAGGACCGCGTCAGCCTCAGGTGTTAAGCAGTTGAGATTGCCGGGAAATACTATTACGGGCTTACCCATCCCACGTAGGGTCTTAGCTACCTTACCAGCCTCCTCGGGTGTTACAGCCAGGCTCCCACCTATAAGGAACGCGTCTGTCCCTGCTTCTATCATTTTCTCTGCGATTCTCCTTAGATCGCCGGGCTTGTCCGGGTCTATGAGCGTAAAATGTAGTTTCTCTCCTGAAGAAAGCTTGTCCATGATGTACTTATGTACCTTCAGAGCTGATCTCCTCTTCCTCCGGCTTTCTGAACTCGGGTTCGATGCTTCCCTCTTCGAAGAGGTCAATGAACTTTCCATACACGTCGACGGGCTCAAGTATCTCCGGTACATCCATCTCGTAGTACAGGCCGCAGGTCCCGCAAGTGATCACTGCTTTTTTCATCCCTTCTACTTCGGATTTCCTGAACCTTATCGTGAGCGTCCTAGAGCCACAGTTGGGGCACTGGAAGATCTTTGGTATCCTTCTAACCTTCTTTACCACTTTCTTGTATTTTTTCCTGCGTCGACCCATTCTTCTTCCCTCCTATCCTACCTGATCCCTTATGTCTAGTTTTTTGTTTATATAATAATCTTCTCAACGTAGGGCTTATACCCATTCTGAGTATCTCAGTGAGTATCCTAATGTATTCGTTAATATCTAATACAACTATCCTGTAGACCCCGGTGATCTCCGATAATCGTTGTGCTAAGACATGCTTGCAGGAGAGGCTATGTCTTCTTGTCATAACCCTTATGGTGTAGTCTTTGCAAGTGCAGAAATAATGAGGGACGACTACATGGTCTCTTCTAGGAGACACATAGAACCATGCAGGCCCTTCCCCGAATCCGGCCAGTACTGGTTTGACTATTCTTTTTAGCGCCGAGATCGAGGATACCTCAGGAGTACTGGATAGTTCCTCGGCGCTCAGGCCAGCAATATACTTCACGGTCGTCCTAATATCCATTTCCAGCACCTAGAAAGGAATAAGAGGTGGGCCCGCGGGGATTTGAACCCCGGGTCACGGGGAGTTTCGCCCGTCCCAGCGGCGGGATCTCTCGGGTCCCGAACCCCGCATCCTAGTCCAAGCTAGACGACGGGCCCACCATATTTCAGATTGTTGAGGTAGAGAAATTATATATTTAACCTTCTCTCAACAACGTGTTTAAGGTTCTCGGGGAAGGGCGGTTTTACTATTCCTCTCTCAGTTATTATAGCTGTTACTAGATCAGGATCTGTTATGTCGAAGGCGTAGTTCAGTGCTTTTGCCTCCTCTAACGTAATTGGCTTTCCTAGGACCTTCTTGACTTCATTAGGGTCGCGTTCCTCTATTACGACATCGTCGATTGAAGAGTTCAAGTCTATCGTGCTCGTTGGAGCCGCGACGTAGAAAGGCACATTATTCCTCTTGGCGGCGAGCGCTATCATGTATGTACCTATCTTGTTTATGACATAGCCTTCCCTCGTTATACGATCCGCTCCAACGATCACTAGATCGACGAGCCCCTTACGTATAACGTACCCGGCCATGTTATCGGTTATGAGAGTCACGGGTATTCCTTCCCTCATCAATTCCCATACAGTCAGCCTCGCGCCCTGGAGAACGGGCCTGGTCTCGGTTGCTATTACCTTAATCTTCTTGCCCTTGTACCAGGCGACACGCATTATTCCTTCGGCAGTGCCGAAGGCAGCTGTTGCTAATGCACCAGCATTACAGTGTGTTAGGATTGTTGCATTGTCAGGGACCAGCTCGGCCCCGTATTCACCCATACGTATATTGGCGCGTATGTCTTCGTCCATTATTCTTATTGCTTCCTCGCGGAGCCTATCGGCTATCTCGCCGGTGTTCAGTCCCTCCTCCGCTGCTGATCTCAGTGTGTTGCGCATACGTGTTAGCGCCCAGAACAGATTATGAGCTGTAGGCCTGGTATTCCACAGTGTTTTAATAGCATCCTCTATCCTATCGATGAACTCCTCTCTACTGCTAGACGCTATTTTTATGGCGTAGGCGGCTATGCCGAGAGCGGCAGCAACACCTATGGCTGGCGCACCCCTTATCTCCATGGCGATAATGGCTCTGGCCAGTCTCTTAGGCTCATCTGTACAGTAGGTTTTCTCCTCGAATGGTAGTTTAGATGTGTCTATCCAGCAGACCTGGTTGTCCTCCCACCATACGGCCCTGATCTTGATTGGATATGGGTAATCCATAGACGGTACACCTGCAATAATATATTATTGTTGTAATATCTGGTACTCTAGGGAAAAAGATGTAACGTTGATCAGTGCTTGCGTGGTGCAGTATATGCCGAAAATACATAGGATAATCTTTGATACAGATACCTGCAAGGGGCTTATCAAGGACAACTACTATGATCTATCCAATAAGTGGTTCGGCAGGGAAACCAAGGAGGGTTTAGAGCTGAGTATAATCGAGACGGCATACCTACTGATCAGTGAGCGCGCAAAAATAGTCATATGTGATGAAGAGATATCGGGTCTCGAGGAATTCATGGAGAAAGCCTATAATTGTCTGCGAGAATTCTTTTGGCCAAGCCTCCTTGTCTACAAGGATCTAAGGGATCGGGGGCGGAGAATAAGGGTCATACAGGATGGTGAGTTTGTGATCAAGGATAAGCATGGTGCGCTCAGGATGATCAAGGTGCTTGAGGAAGGACATAGGATCACGCTTGACGGAATAGTTTCCAGTATCGAGAAGGCGGTGGATAACGCGTTGTCTCTCGTCATAGCGGTAGTTAGCCTACAGGGCGATATAACATACTATGAGGTCGGACGCATGGATCCCAAGAAATAATGTTAAGATAACAGTTATATGGCTGGCTGATAAGACATTGTCTAAATACATACCCTATAGCGTTGAGACCGGCGGGAATGGTGACTATTATGGTGGGGGATTTCTCTCTCCTACCGCCTCGTGGCATGCGGGACCTAGTTGGCGAGGACGCCGAGATCCTAGAATATCTTTTCAACGAGTTCAAAAACTATGCTAGGATAAACGGGTTCAAACCAGTTATACCGCCTACGCTCGAGTATTTCAAATTGTTTGAAAAGAAGAGCGGTGAAGAAATAAAGCGTTCTATGTACGTCTTCGAAGACAAGGCCGGCAGGTTATTATCACTGAGGCCGGAGATAACAGCAAGTATTGTACGGATATATCTTCGCCTCCTTAGAGGCCTTCCCAAACCCGTAAAGCTATACTATGTCGCCCAGTGCTTCAGGTATGAGGAACCACAGCATGGCCGATACAGGGAGTTCTGGCAGGCAGGCCTCGAAGTTATAGGTGTTAGGGGTGTTGAGGGTGATCTAGAGGCAGCGCTAACGGCTTCATCGTTTCTAGACAAGATTGGGCTCGAGCACTTCTACGAGGTAAGCAACGTATCGTTACACAGATCCATCATGTCAGGATTCGGGATCCCTGTGGAGACACAGGACCACGTGCTCCATCTAATCGATAAAAGAATGAATGACAAGGCCATAGAGGAGCTAAGAAACGTTAATAGCGACGCAGCGGATGCCATGAAGAAACTGATAGAGCTTAGCCTCGATGATGTAAGGCAGTATATTGATGAGTACAAGGATGTACTGAGTAATTATCTTGAAAAACTAGAAGAAGAACTGGATAGAACAACCAGGTTCATCGAAATACTCGGCGATATGGGATACAAGGCAGTATATAATCCCAACCTCGTCAGGGGCCTCGCATATTATTCTGGCCTCATATTCGAGTACAAGGCTATAGGAGGTTTAGAGCTCAGTATAGGCGGCGGTGGAAGATATGATGGATTAACAACTGTGTACGGCGGGCCATTTGAATATTCTACGGGCCTGGCACTGGGTCTTGACAGGATAGCATTGTCGATTAAAGGAGTTAAACCACCATATCGTCCTAGAGTGTTGATAATAGTCTTGGATCACAATCTAGTAGGCTATGCGTTCAAGATTAAGAGGATCGTTGAAGACATAGGGGCTGAATCAACATTATACCATCATAGCAAGATCAAGAAAGCATTGAGCACAGCGTCTAAAGCCGGCTATGATCTAGCATTGATCATCGGTAAGAAAGAGTTTGAGGAAAAAGTAGTAACAGTAAAGGATCTTAGAACCGGGCATCAGACACGTGTAGCTAGTGATGAAGTAGTCAGGGAGATCGTGGAGAAACTAGCAAGGATATAATCAAATATTAACAGAGTACTTTATACCTATATTAGCCTGTCCACTAATAGATATTCTAGGACAATTATTGGCTGTTTTGGATCAATAGATAATTAATAAATGGTCGGGTGAGATCTGATGAGTCATCATATGAGGTTAGAAAAGATTGGCGAATATGAGTACATGATACCGAAGGGTACTAAGCACTGTATGAGGGTTCCAGCCATCATATTTGCGGATGAGTATCTCCTTGAGAAAATGCGTAGTGATCTAACGCTTGTACAGGCTGCGAACGTGGCGTGTCTGCCAGGGATACAAATATCCATGTACGTAATGCCGGACGGCCACCAGGGCTATGGGTTCCCGATAGGTGGGGTTGCAGGCTTCGACGTAGACACGGGTGTTATCAGCCCTGGAGGTGTAGGTTACGACATAAACTGTGGCGTAAGGGTTCTCAAGACAGATCTTGATGAAAAAGATGTAAGGCCGAGATTGAAGGAGCTGGTTGACACACTGTTCCGAAACGTGCCAAGCGGTGTCGGTAGCACTGGTAAGATAAGGCTGAGCTTCTCCGAGCTGGATGAAGTGCTTAACCGGGGTGTCGAATGGGCTGTGGAGCACGGCTTTGGATGGGAGGAAGACATGGAATTCATAGAGGAACACGGTTCATGGAGAGCTGCGGATGCATCAAAGGTTAGCCGTAGGGCTAAACAGAGGGGGCACAACCAGCTCGGAACGCTTGGTGCAGGTAATCATTTCCTCGAGGTACAGGTTGTAGACAAAATATATGATCCGGAGACGGCGAAGGTCATGGGGATCACGCATGAAGGACAAGTAACAGTAATGATACATACTGGTAGCCGTGGCCTAGGCCATCAGGTTGCGAGCGATTATCTACTCATAATGGAGCGTGCTATGCGGAAATACGGTATCAGGCCCCCCGATAGGGAGCTTGCAAGTCTACCGTTCAAGTCCCCAGAGGCGCAGGACTACTTCAAAGCCATGGCAGCGGCAGCGAACTTTGCTTGGACCAACCGGCAGCTGATCATGCACTGGGTTCGCGAGAGCTTCAAGGCAGTATTCCATAAGGATCCCGAGGATCTTGGTCTAAAGCTAATTTATGATGTAGCTCACAACATCGCTAAGATCGAGAAACACGTTGTGGAAGGTAAAGAATACCACGTCGTAGTCCATAGGAAGGGCGCTACAAGAGCATTCCCGCCGGGACACCCAGAAATACCTGATAAATATAGGAGTATTGGACAACCAGTTCTAATACCTGGTTCAATGGGTACCGCTAGCTATATTCTCGTCGGCACAGCAAAGGGTGCCAGGACATGGCATAGCGCGCCACATGGTGCTGGCAGGTGGATGAGCAGAGGTGCAGCCATAAGAACATACAGGCCGGAAAGAGTAGTGGATGAGCTCGCTAGGAAGGGTGTAATACTGAGAGCTGCTACTAGGAGAGTTATAAGCGAGGAAGCTCCTGGGGCCTATAAGGATGTTGACCGGGTAGCCATGGTTGCTCATCGTGTTGGTATTGCTAGGCTGGTAGTGAGGATGAGGCCTATAGGTGTTGTCAAAGGCTGATGTAAAGGATGTGGCGTTATAGCGCTGTTGTTAGGGATGATCATGTTTGCTAGATAAAATGAGGCTAGTGTTACTACTAATAATAAAGGGGTTAGAACGCTATACAGGCTCTTACCACTAGATATTTTTGAAGCGATTATCCCTGCTATTAATGATATCGAGTATGTAAGCCCCACTGCTAGCTCGGGATCAAACATACTGTTTAGACTAGATTGTATAGTGGTCATACCTTTGATCATCACAATAGTTATGATGGGTAGCGTTAATGCATAGAAGAAATACATCTTTCCCCTTTCAGAAAGTATGCGTCGGAGCCTCACAATATAATCCATGATCTTTAAAGTATATCCTAAATGTTTTTCATGATACCTACTATACTCTAGAGGGGAAAAAGCTAGACCCAATAATTTCTTTGAGAAAGGCGGCATTCTTAGCTTCTCAAGTATAGATGGTATAGGGATGCCCAGTCTTAGGAGATCCCGAATTTTCTTGAGTGGATGTATCAGGTTCTCTTTCTTCATTAAGGCGTGGTCAATGGGTATGCCTTGTTTAGCCTCGCTGTAAAGGTCGTCAAGGAGACTAATAACATTGTTCTCTATATCTTCCGATGATTTTTCGATCTTCCTGAATATAAGTGTTAAGAAAATTATAAGGAACGTATATATGATCATCCCCCTAAGCCCTATATTGAGCATTATGAATGGTGTTATTGTTAATAGTATTAGTGAGATTAATTGGGACACTTGAGTCTCGTATCTGTAAGTCCGAGATGTAAGTGAAGAAGAGAGCATATATGCCGAGATACCTGTAATTGAAACAATGAATGCTATAAGTTCTTTTGGGACATAAGCTACGGGTATAAGCATGAACGTTATTATCGACATTAAGATAATTAATAATCCCTCATAGAGCGTGTCGAGGCCTGATAGACTATGGCTTATTCGTTGCTCCAGACTAGCCAGTTCTTCATCAAGTTTCGATTCAACATATGTTAGAGTATCATTCGTAGTCACGAGTATCTCTGTGTAGCCTCTGAAGAACCTAGATATTCTCTCACTAGGCACTAGTTTGGCTAGATATCTAAGCCCTGTATATGGGTCTGGATTTAACGTCTTGATAAGACTATATATTCTTGCTATGATCTCGTAAGCGGGTGGTAATTTCAATTTATGCTTCAGAGCTTCATCGAATACATTATCTAGTCTTAACCCGTTTGCTTCCATCGTAAGGTTTAGGGCAAGGAAATCGGGGAATTCTTCTTCAAGCTTTTTCTTGAATGATAGTCTTTTGGCTATAATAATGAGAGGCGGAGTTATAGGTATTGATACGCTGAGCAATAAGTAGTAGCAGTGGGTTGTAAGTGCTAGGATATCTAATAAAAGTGAAAATATGATAATCGATACGAGTACTTTTGGATTAATTATTTTCCTCAAAAATGCCTGGGCCTTCATATTCTTCCTCCTCCAAGCTATAGTATTCAATGAGTTTTTCGCCTAAGGAATAGATGTCGAAAACCCCTTTGTTAACAAGCATTTGTAGGAAAGCTGTCCTCGACGCGAGCTCTGATATTATAGTATCTTCATCCAGAATTTCTTTTAACCGTATAGTGTTTTCCGCTATTGTCTTCACACATGGCTCGATATCTTCATTTAACCCCGCGATTCTATGTGCTCTGGTCCTATGATCTATTTCAAAGATCTCTCTGACATGTCTACGGCCGTTGGTTGCATCCATAACGAATATGGACCAAATACTTCTCAGTAGATTCTTTGGTATAGATATGGGTGGTGCGGTCAGTCTTTCTATAACTGACTGTGCTGTGTCTGCGTGCATTGTCGCGAGAACGCCGTGCCCTAAACGTGATGCTTGCACTAAGAGTCTTGCCTCTCTCCCTCGTACTTCTCCTACAACTATGTAGTCTGCTCTCCGTCTAAGGCTGAATTTTAGTAGATCATACATGTTGATGCTGAGTTTGTCTCCGATGGTGCTTACTCTTTCAACGAGTGGATCCCATAGACCCGTTGTCCCGGTTATTTCTGGAGTATCCTCTATTGTCACAACTCTCCTTGTTGGTGGAATGAGTGTTAGTAATGCTTGGAGTAACGTGGTTTTACCAGTGCTCATACCGCCTACTATTAGTATTGAACCCTTGAGCTCCAGTACAAGCCAAGCATATGC
>Ga0256831_1001518_pt1 | contig 12223 bp, 9 predicted proteins | sample 132544metaG_FD_189087 | JGI IMG/M metagenome (GOLD analysis project Ga0256831, IMG submission 189087) | Hydrothermal vent microbial communities from Lau Basin, Pacific Ocean - 132-544 | ecosystem: Environmental > Aquatic > Marine > Hydrothermal vents | place: Pacific Ocean: Lau Basin | collected... | reverse complement strand
CCGCTTCATCATCGACCTCTACCACTGGGATAGGCACAGCCAGAACGAGAAGGGCAAAATCTGCCTCCAGGCGGTCCAGTGCTATGGACTCCTCCGCGATTACTTTACCGGCGGTGAGCTTGCAGTCACCTGGGCCAACGACGAGTTCAGAAGGATGTACCACGGCCCGCTCGACAGGATAACCGTTTACGATGGACCAACATCGGAGTTTCTGAGGGAGGAAGGTATAGGAGAGGTTGTTCTTCTCGATCCCTGGGCGGATGAGGTTCTGAGCGAGAAGGACTTTGACGCTAAGGCCTTCATAATCGGCGGCATCGTCGACACCGGCGGCACCAAGAAGAAAACGACTCCCAAAATCGGTGAAGAGCTTGAGAGGGCTGGCATAAGGGTCCGGAGAAGGAAGATCGTTCTCAAAGGTGACGTCGTCGGCGTCCCGGACAGGATAAACCGCATCCTCGGCATAATCCTTAAGATGATGGTGGAAGGGAAGAGCATGGACAGGGCAGTCTACGAGATGCAGGAGCCTCTGCACGCGCGCTGGCGCCTGAGGAAGGAGCTGCCGAAGCACGCTATCCGCTACAAGGTGGACGGGAGAACTTACCGCGTCGTGGAGAAGGAGCTTTTCGATGAATACTCGAAGTGGCTCAAAATCCGCTGGGAGGACTTCGTGAAGGTTCTCCGGGAGCTTGACCTCATAGCCCTCGAGCGGAGGAGGATACACCACCTCAACAAGATATCGAACGCGCGGATAATCAACGGCAAGGCCTACCGCGTCCTGCTCCTCAAGAAGGCCGCGATGCTGTGCTACAACTGCTAATGCTTTTTATCCCTAAATAGAGGGTAGAAAGGGAACAAAGGCTCAGAAGAAGAGAACCACGGCGTCTCCAACGACGGCCGTCTCTACCTCCTCGCCCTCGCTGAAGACTGCCTTCCTGAGCACTATGTCGTCCTTGGTCAGCTCGACCTTCTGGCCGTCAACTTCGAATTCAACTTTTCCGCTCTCCTTGAGGGCTTTCGCCACTTCTTCCGCGTTTTCCTTGAGGTAGGCGGTTATCTTGGGCACGAGTTTACCATAGCGCGGTCCAACGGTTCTGAAGTTCGGCTTTATCTCGATGATCCTCTCTTCAAGTTCCGGCTCTCCTTTGATAATCTCCAGCCTTTCGATGTTCATGGTCCCCGCTATGTCCCTCTCTATGGCCTTGAGCTTGTCGTAGGAATCGGTGGCGTAGATGGCAACGTGCTTGAGCTTGGCGTTCAAAGCGAGGCCGTGGCCGTTCTTGTAGCGCCTCATGACGCCGACTATTTCTCGGGCCAGCTCGCCGAGCTTCTCAGCTTCCTCGTCTATCTTCGCCTCGTCGTACTTTGGCCACTCGAGGAGGTGCACGCTCTTGGCTCCGACGTGCTCTTTGAACATCTCCTGGTAGAGTTCTTCCGTGATGTGCGGGGCGAAGGGCGCGAGCAGGAGCATCACGTTGTAGAGTAGCTCGTAGAGGGCCGCCCTGGCCTTGAGCTTGCTCTCCTCGTCGTCGCCGTAGAGGCGGTACTTGATCATCTCGATGTAGTCATCGGCAACCTCGTGCCAGACGAAGGTTATCAGCTCGCGCGTGAGCAGGTTGAAGCGGTACTTCTCCATCTCCTCTGTAGCGAACTTTATCAGCCCGTGGAGCCTGCTGAGAATCCAGCGGTCGAGCGGCTCAAGCTCGGCCGGAGCGTTCGCCGGGTCGAAGTCAGCCAAGTGCCTCTCGGCGAAGCGGTAGATGTTCCAGACTTTCTGGAGGAAGCGGTAGTTGTAGTCAACCGTCTCCCACTTGAACGGATGGTCCTCTCCCGGGGGAGCGAGTGCAGTCCAGAGCCTAAGAGCGTCGGCTCCGTACTTTGGAATGACCTCGTCGGGAGCAACCACGTTGCCGTAGCTCTTGCTCATCTTCCTCCCGTCAGGCCCGGCGACCATACCGTTGATGAGGATGTCGTGCCAGGGTTTTTCTCCGGTCAGAACCCACGTTCTGAATATCGTGTAGAACGCCCACGTTCTTATGATGTCGGTTCCCTGCGGCCTCAGAGCGGTCGGGAAGTTGTGCTCGAACCAGCGCTTTCCTTCCTCGTCTCCCCTTATCGCGTCGTACCAGCGGCTTATCATCAGAGCGCTCATGCTCGAGTCGACCCAGCAGTCGAGAACATCGGTTACAGGCTCCGGATCGCTTCCGTCGGAGCACTTCCTCGGCGGCTCGTCGAAGCGCGGGTCAACCGGTAAATCCTCCTCGTTGGGCAGGATTATCTCACCGTTCTTGCACACCCAGAAGGGGATGGGCGTTCCAAAGACGCGTTGCCTGCTTATGACCCAGTCCCAGTCCATTGACTCGGCCCAGTCCTTTAGTCTCAAGAACATGTCGCTCGGGTACCAGTTAATCTGCTCCGCCACCTTAACGATTTCATCGGTGAAGTCCTTGACCCTAATGAACCACTGCTTCTTCGGCAACAGCTCGATCGGAGCCATACATGAGCTTCTCTCGGTGTGCCTTAGAACGCGGTGCTTTATCTTCTCCCTCTTGTAGAGCAGTCCCTGCTTCTCAAGGTCTTCCGCTATCTTCTTCCTCGCCTCCTCCGTCTTCAGACCGGCGTATGGGCCGGCCCTCTCGTTCATCGTTCCGTCCTCGTTGATGGCAATGATTACCGGCAGGTTGTAGCGCTTCTGCCAGACGACGTCCTGCTCATCGCCGTAGGTACAGTTGTAGACCGCTCCGGTTCCAAAGGTCGGATCAACGTCGGCATCGGCTATAACTGGCACTTCCCTCTCGAATATCGGGAGCTTCACCTTCTTTCCTACAACGTCCTTGTAGCGCTCGTCCTCGGGGTGGACGAAGACCGCAACACATGCCGGCATCAGCTCGGGCCTGGTGGTGGCTATGGGAACGTGGCCACTTCCATCAGCTAAGGGGAGCTTGATGTAGTAGAGGAAACCGTCCTCCTCGACGTAGCCGACTTCAGCCTTCGCCAAACTCGTCCTGCAGCGCGGGCACCAGTAGACCGGGTGCTCGTCGCGGTAGAGCATCCCCTTCTTGTAGAACTCGAGGAGGGACTTCTGGACTGCCGCTTTGTACCAGTCGTCCATCGTGTGGTACTCAAGGTCCCAGTCGGCTGAATACCCTATGCGGATGAACTGATTGCGCATTGCCTCAATGGCCTGCCAGGTCCACTCGATGCACTTCTGGAGGAACTTTTCCGGCTGGTCCTTGCTTATTCCGAACTCCTTCTCGACCTTCAGCTCGGTCGGAAGGCCGTGGTTGTCGAAGCCCTGCGGGAAGAGCACGTTGTAGCCGGTCATTCTCTTATAGCGAGCCACGATGTCTATCCAGGTGTGACTGAGCACGTGGCCGAGGTGGAGCGTTCCGCTCGTGAACGGTGGAGGTGTGTCTATCGCATAAGCGGGCCTCTTCTCGTTCAGTTCGTATTTGTAAACCTTCTCATCGAGCCAGAACTTCTGCCATTTCGGCTCAATCTCGTTGGGGTCGTAGGTCTTGGGAAGCATAGCCATCACCTTTTCGGTTTCTTGAAGATGGGATACCCTCAGAAGGGTGGCTTAAAAACTTTGACGGTGGCGCTAGAATCAAGGCTAGCCTAAAAGGGCGGAAAGCCTGGAGTTCATGGTTCGAAACCAGCGCCACGGTGGACGATAGGCACCACCGGGGTATAGAATTGGGCAGGGGTTTAAAAATTTTGGGGTGGAGTGGTTTAGCCAAAAACTGCTCGCGCACTTTACAAATTCGTGTTTAAACCCAATTAGTTAACTTTTTAAACCTGCTCCATAAGTAGGAACGGAACTCGTGAGGCCTCCCCGATAAACGGCGGGTTTCCCGCCCGAGGGGGCCGAGGTTCGAAAGATTTAAAAAGCCATCCTACTCAGCCGGAGTAGACCAAAGTTTGGAGGTGTTTGAAAATGGCTAAGGAGAAGCCACACATTAACATTGTCTTTATCGGACACGTCGACCACGGTAAGAGCACTACCGTCGGAAGGCTCCTGTTCGACAGCCAGAACATCCCGGAGAACATCATCCAGAAGTTCGAGCAGATGGGTGAGAAGGGTAAGTCCTTCAAGTTCGCTTGGGTCATGGACAGGCTCAAGGAGGAGCGCGAGCGCGGTATCACCATCGACGTCGCCCACACCAAGTTCGAGACCCCGCACAGGTACATCACCATCATCGACGCCCCTGGCCACAGGGACTTCGTTAAGAACATGATCACCGGTGCCAGCCAGGCCGACGCTGCCGTTCTCGTCGTTGCCGCCACCGACGGTATCATGCCGCAGACCAAGGAGCACGCCTTCCTTGCCAAGACCCTCGGTATCAACCACATGATCGTTAGCGTCAACAAGATGGACATGGTCAACTACGACCAGAAGAAGTTCGAGCAGGTCGCCAACCAGGTCAAGAAGCTCCTTCAGATGCTCGGCTACAAGAACGTCCAGATCATCCCGACCAGCGCTTGGAACGGTGACAACATCGTCCACAAGAGCGACAAGATGCCCTGGTACAACGGCCCGACCCTCTTCGAGGCCCTCGACCAGATACCGGAGCCGCCGAAGCCGACCGACAAGCCGCTCCGCATCCCGATCCAGGACGTCTACTCAATCAAGGGTGTCGGTACCGTTCCGGTCGGCCGTGTCGAGACCGGTATCCTCCGCGTTGGAGACACCGTCCTCTTCGAGCCGGCCAGCACCATCTTCCACAAGGACATAAAGGGTGAGGTCAAGTCCATCGAGATGCACCACGAGCCGATGCAGGAAGCCTACCCGGGTGACAACATCGGATTCAACGTCCGCGGTGTCGGTAAGAACGACATAAAGCGCGGTGACGTTGCCGGCCACCCGGACAACCCGCCGACCGTCGTCAGGCCGAAGGACACCTTCAAGGCCCAGATCATCGTCCTCAACCACCCGACCGCTATCACCATCGGATACACCCCGGTCCTCCACGCGCACACCCTTCAGGTCGCCGTCAGGTTCGAGCAGCTCCTCGCCAAGCTCGACCCGAGGACTGGAAACATCGTCGAGGAGAACCCGCAGTTCATCAAGACCGGTGACTCGGCCATCGTCGTCCTCAGGCCGACCAAGCCGATGGTCATCGAGCCGGTCAAGGAGATCCCGCAGATGGGCAGGTTCGCCATCCGTGACATGGGTCAGACCGTCGCTGCGGGTATGGTTATATCCATCCAGAAGGCCGACTGAAGGCCTTCTCTGACCTTTCCTTTACTTCCTGAACCTTAGGAGGGACGGAAATGCAGAAGGCAAGGATTAAGCTCGCTAGTACAAACATCAAGGCCCTCAACGAGGTCACCGACCAGATCAAGCAGATCGCCGAGAGGACCGGTGTTAGGATGAGCGGCCCGATACCGCTTCCGACCAAGAGGATAAGGATCACCACTAGGAAAAGCCCCGACGGAGAAGGAACTGCAACCTTTGATAGGTTTGAGCTTCGCGTTCACAAGAGGCTCGTCGACATAGAGGCCGACGAAAGGGCCATGCGCCAGATCATGCGCATCCGCGTTCCTGAAGACGTCACCATCGAGATAGAACTCATCTCCTGATTCCTCTCATTTATGCGCCGGGGTAGCCTAGCCTGGGAAGGCGCTGGCCTGGAGAGCCAGTGGGCGTCTGCCCACCAGGGTTCAAATCCCTGCCCCGGCGCCACACACCAAACTTTTCTGGAGAGGAGTTTGATCAAGTTTGTGGCTCTCCTGGAGTGTGTTCACAAGGGGTTTTTTATCCCGGTCCAAATTTGAACGGGAACTCCGTTGGGATTTTAGAAGTTCACACTAAAGAGATGTCCAGATGGTGTAGGAGAAAAGTAAAACCCCTCACGGTTAAGTGCTTGATTGCTGGAGGTAGAGTGTGCCTGCGGGTTCAATGACGGAGGGCAAACTCAAGCACGGGGTCGGCCATGTGATATGTCACATTCCTTCCCCTAACTCTTTTCTCTATGAACGATGCCTTAAGGAGTGCATTGAGAAGCCTCGCCAGTGTGGCGTCTTCGACTTCCCTTTTCTCCATCCTCTCAATCTCCCTCTTCAGCTCGCTCCAGGTGTTCTTACCTGAGGCTATTGCCTGGAGAACCGTCAGGTAGCGCTTTCTCGCCAGCGGCCTCTTCTCAAGGAAGCGCTCAAGCTCCGTCAAAGCGAGCTTGGATGCTTCCCCAAGGACTTTATCGATGGACTCTTCTTTGAGACCCTCCCTGAGCGAGAGCGCCCCAAACTTCACGAGCCAGCCGACTATGCCGTCGAGCGTATCAACGGCCTTCTCCAGAAGTTCCTCTGGAGCATCAACGCCGGCTTGCTTAAAACCCCTCCTTAGAAAATCCAGGCTCTGCTCCATGGAAAACCTGGAAAGCCCTATCTCGTGGAAGACCCTTCCGTAGAGGGGAGCATCTGGATTCTCAACGCCGAGGAAGTCATAGAGAAGCCCGACTTCTGAGCCTGTCAGTATGAACGTTGTTTCTCCGTAGTCGTAGAAGTGGGCTATCAGGGAGGCAAGCTCCTTTCCGGCCGGCCCCCGGATTTCCTGAACCTCATCGAAGGCTATAGCAAAGCCCTCGCCTTCGAGTGCCGAGATGAGGGAGTACAGCGTTTCCGGATTCTTCCACGAGAGGGAGATGCCGATTCCCGAAAGGCTCACGCCGTCTATGATCTTGAGCTTATCCTTCAGCTTTGTGAACATGGAAGCGTTTTTTGAGAGGTACTCGTTGAGTGCCGCCTGAAAGCGGAGATACAGGTCGCGCCTTGAGTTCGGGTTTACCCCGCGGAGGTCGACTATTAAGTATGGGATCCTGGCCTCGTTGAGGGCTACCCTTAGGAGGGAGGTCTTCCCAAGCCTGCGGATTCCCCTGAGAATTATCAGTGGTCTGCGGGACTCAATTGAATCCAGCATCTCCTTAAGCTCTTTTTCTCTGTCGTATAAGTCCTCTCTCCTGCTCTTTGGTCTCTCATCAAAGTACAAACTATCACCCCGATAGTATACTATCACCCCGATAGTTAAAAGGATATTGCTCACGTCGCCCTTTTCTCACCCCTGGGGAACTTCCAGCTCTTTGTTATCCGCGTCACGTTCCTCAAAAGGGCCTTCTCTTCGGGGTTCCTTGAGGCAAGCTCCTCAAGGAAAGAAATCAGCTCGTCGTAAGCCGGTTTGTCAATTGGAAATGGAACCCTGTCCTTGCCGCCGACCGCGTAGCTGAACTTGAACGGATCTGGCGGGTGAGTTACCGGATCCTTCCAGCTCGGGTGGACGTCGTAGACCAGCTCAAGGACGAGCGATAAAGCCCTCAACGTGCTCGGCCCGAGGCCTTTCAGAAGCAGAAACTCCTCGTAGTTATCCACGCTCAGCTCACGGGCGAACTCGAGGGCTTTCCTGTTCAGCTCAGCTTTTCCAAGGCTCTCATAGCGCTTTAACAGGTCCTTTTCCCAGGGTTCACGGGGTTTGTAGTAAACGAGGGGCCTGTAACCCTTAGCTATCGCCTTCAGGCTCTCAAGCTCGCGCTCTATCTTCGCTGGTTTTTCCTGGATGACGTCAAGGAGCGTCTTTTGATAGTTCCTCGCGTCTTTTGAGATTGTGTTCAGTGCGAACTCCCGTCTAAGACCGGAAATGGCCTCGTGTGGTTCTAAGGTGAATGTTTCAGCGTCAAACCAGTGGAAGCGTCTCGCCATCTTCTCCCTCCCGTTCATCCCCTGCTGTATCACCGCCCAGTTGCCCTCCTCGTCGAGGAAGAAGACGTGATGGTAGAGCTGGTAGCCGGTTTGAAGGGCAACGGTGTCGACCTTGGCAACGAGTCTCGAAGTCCTGACGTACGGCTCGGGATCGAGGCCGTATAGCTCCGCTATGGTTTTCAGCTCTTCCGGCGTTTCCCGGCTCTTCTTCCCCTTTCCTCCGGCCGCTTTTATCCCAAGTTCCTCCCGCCAGAGGGCGTCCTTTATCATCCCGGCCGTCACTGTGGTCGAGCCGGAAGAGTCCCAATCCATCCCGATGACGTTGTTAAACGCTTGGAACCAGACCGGGTCGGAGAGCCTCTCAAGAAGACCTTTCGTGCCGTATTCCTCGACGGCTAAGATGAGCACTAACCTCGTCAGCTTCCTCATCCTCTGGGCGAGCCACGCTGGAACGTGGCCGCCGTGGAGGGGCAGGTCAGCGACGTTCCTCATGGGGGTTGTCTACGCTCTCCGGAGTTTTAACCCTTGTCCCCCAAAATATTCGAGTTTTCCGCGGATTTTCCGGAGGATGCCCGGAGCTTCCATTCCCTATGAAAGGGAAAGCCTTTTTATCCCCCGTTTCGATACCCGTCTGCAGGTCTGATGCTTACGGAGGGTTGAGAATGGGAGTTGAGAAGGTTCCGAAGTACGACATTCCGACGGTCAAGGTTGACTACGTTTTTATCGAGCTTGACAAGATGAAGCCCCACGAGCAGCTCGTCCAGAAGGAGCTTGAGGGGTTCATCGAGAGCGTCACAGGAAGCGGCATCTTCTGGAAGCCGATGCTCCTTGCCAAGGTTCCCGGTGGGGACATGTACTTGATAGTCGACGGCCACCACCGCTGGGCCGGCCTCCAGAAGCTCGGCGCCAAGCGCGCTCCTTCGGTCATCCTCGACTACTTCAGCGACGATGTAAATGTCTACACCTGGTACCCGGCATTCAAGGGGGACCTCAACGCGGTTCTTGAGAGGCTTAGGGGGGAGGGCCTTGAGGTTGTCGAAGACCCCGAGGCAGAGGAGAAGGCCGAGCGCGGGGAGATAGCCTTCGCCCTCGTCGGCGAGAAGAGCTTTGCCATTCCGGGCGGTCTCGACGAACAGAAGAAGGTCAGCAAAGTCCTTGACGAGATGAGCGTCGAGGGCAAGATCGAACTCATCTACTACGGCCTCAAGGAGGACGCGAGAGAGGACATGGACAGGGGCGAGATAGACTACGTTTTCATCAGAAAGGCGCCGACCAAGGAGGAGGTTATGGAACTCGTCAAGCGCGGCGAGGTCTATTCGCCGAAGACCACGAGGCACGTCCTGCCCTTCAACCCTGACAAGATAGACGTCAAGCTCGAGGAGCTGTTCTGAGGGCTTTTCTCCTTTTTCATATGCATCCGCACCTACATACCCACTTACCAAAAACGGATTTATACCCCTGCACCTATCCCCCCATGGTGGTAGAAGCGTGGTGCTGAAGGTGCTCGCCCCACTCCTGTTGCAGGTCTGGGGGAGCGCGGGTTCAAGTGCATATCTGCGATCGGGCGGCAGATACTTCAGGATAGTCCGCTCTCTTGACTCGGTGAGGGAGAGGGATGCGCTGGTCATCGGAAGGGCAAGAACCAAGGTCCCCTCTGGCTGGAAGCTTATTCCGGTCAGCGACGTTCCCGGAGCTGTTGGGCCGAGGGAGCTTCCGAGGCTCCTGAACGAGATAACCGGCAGTTTGAGGGAAAACCCCGACAGGGCCGTTGTTATAGCCTGTCCCGAGTACCTTGCCCTCCACAACGGCTTTGAGGCTCTTATGAAATTCCTCAACACGGTTCGAGACTACGCTCTCGTTCACGGGGGGAGGGTCTATCTCGTTACGGAGAGGGGCGCGTGGGACGAGAGGCAGTACGCCCTGCTGAAGCTTCTGGAGGGGTGATAGGCTTTTAAGCCCTCCCCCCTTATCTCCTCCGATGCCGATGCTTCGGGGTTTGATCTTCGACGTTGATGAGACGCTGGTTTACTACGAGGGCTACGACCACCGCGAATGGTACGAGACCTGGGTAAAGCCCGAGCTTGAGAAGCACGGCATCGACCTCGACTACGAGACCTACAGGAAGACCGTAACCGGTGAACTCCCGAGGAGCTACGTGGAGCGGTTCGGCATCGACCACGTCGAGTTCTGGAAGCTCGTCGACCGGGTCAACCTATCCTACCGTAAGTGGATGGCCGAACTCGGGAGGATAAAACCCTTCCCGGACGTTTCTGCACTCGAAGGGCTGAGAAACCTCGGACTGAAGCTCGCTGCCGTTAGCAACGCCTCCCAGGAGTGCACGGAGTTTGTGCTTGATCTCTTTAGTCTTAGGGACTACTTCGACCTCGTCTACGGGAAGGACTACTCCAACCTCGATGGGGTCAAACCAAGCCCCTACCTCGTCGAGAAGGCCCTGAGGGCGCTCGAACTGAGGCCGGATGATGCTTTGATGGTCGGTGACAGCGCCCACGACGTTTTAGCTGGGAAGGGGGCCGGTTTGAAGACCGTCAACGTAATCCGTTTTGGAAGGGTTGATGGGGCCGACTATTACGTGAAAGACCTGTGGGAGCTGGTGGAGCTGGTTAAGGATCTTGAGGTTTGACTGCATTTTCTAAGCTTTCCCTCGCAAGCCCCAGCAGATCTTCCGGCGTTAGAATCTCGATTCCTTCAGGTTTCCTCTCAAGGACTTCAGCACTCGGCACGATTAGAACCTTTCTGCAGCTGAATTTTCCCAGCTTATCCTCAATCCTTTTCACTTCCTCCCCCTTCACGCGGTTCTTCCACTTAACTTCACCCACGAGTTCAAGCTTCTTGAAACCTTCCAAAGCAACGTCAAGTTCAAGCTGCGGTTTTTCAATCCTAACCGGCCTGAGACCGTAGATTTTGGCGAGCAGGCTCTCGATAAAGTCTTCCACGTGCCTTGGAACCTTCTCATCCACGGTCTTCCGGATGAACTCCCGCGGTGTCTCGAGTTCGGTGTAGGCGTACTTTGCCTCAAGGTAGAAGTGGAGGTCGAGGAGCGGCGAGGCGTGCCGATAAACGAACTTCTTCCTTTTCTTTCCAACGACTTGGATCTTCCTGAGTATTCCCATGCCTGCCAAAATCGCCAGATACCTCTGGAGGACTCCAGGGTTGTCCTTCTCGATTAGACCGCGTGAGAACAGGAGGGAGGACAGCTCCGTGCTGGTTTCCTTGCCGTCGGCCACCCCCTTCATCACAGCCTCATAGATGGCCGTCAGCTCCCTTTCCTCCTCGGTGAAGGCCTCGCCTATCAGCTCCTTCACCATACTGCCAGAGGAGTGGAGGTAATCTGTTAAGAACTCCCTGATGGGTTTTTTGTAGATGGGGACAAGCAGCGGCTCCCTGAGGTAGGATGAGGCTTCAATAAGCTCCCTCCCGGCAACTTCCCTCGAAAGCTCCACGATGATCTCGCGCTCGTCTATTAATCCAACCTGAAGGGGCCTGACGATCCCTAAGAGGGGACTTTCACTGCCCAGTAGGGTTCTCCGCGCGAGCCAGAGGGTCGAGGTTATGAGAGTCATCTCTCCGGTGCCTGCGTGAGCGTGGAGAATGTCGAGGAATCTGCCCGGGAGACGGTGGAACTCATCCACAACCACGTTCCCGCCTTTCAGGAGCCGGGGAAAGAGGTTCATGAACTCGCCAACTGTGAGTGTTCCGCCGTTTATCCTGTCGTAGACCGTTCCATCTCTTCCGACGAAGAAAAACTCGTCGTAGTCGGTGAAGTTCTGGACGAGGAATGTTTTTCCCGTTTTCCTTCGCCCGTAGAGCATCTTCCAGCCGGGTCCCTCAACCCTCTTCAGCTCAATTTTCCTTCGAATTATTCTCATGGAAATAATTTGTGCAAAAATAAATTTAAAGTTTTGGGATCACTCCCCGTAGAACTCCTTCTCGAAGACGTCTATCCCGACTTCCAAGCTTTCCAGCCAGTCGAGGAACTTTCCGACATGCTCGTCCCTGAAGATCGCCCCGTGCTGCGGCGCTATGACCTTCGGCTTCAGCTTCCTGACGTGCTTGACCCAGGCCCTCAAAGCCTTTGTGGAACTCATGTAGCGCCTGTGGAAGCCCTCCATGTGTCTGACGTGGTCGTCGAAGTCCTCCACGAAGAGGTACCACTCATCCTTTGAGAATGCGGCCGCCCCTATGTCCGAGCTGAAGAGGATTCCGCTCTTCTCGTCGTAGAAGGAGAAGTTGCCGGGACTGTGCAGGTAGTGGCTGGGGACGGCTTTGATGGTCGAGTTCCCCAGTTTGAAGTCAGCCCCTTTGTCAGGAATTCCAACCGTCCTTCCCGCGCTGAGAACCGCGAGGTGTGGAAGGAAGCGAACCCAGAGGTCGGAGATAACGAGTTTCGCCAGCGGGGCGTACTCGAACCACAGGTTCAGTCCGGCAACGACGTCGGGATCCTGATGCGAGTAGAACAGGTACTTTATCTGCGTTGGTGGGACTATCGAGGAGACGTTCCTCAGAACCCTGGAGA
>Ga0256831_1001517_pt1 | contig 12224 bp, 9 predicted proteins | sample 132544metaG_FD_189087 | JGI IMG/M metagenome (GOLD analysis project Ga0256831, IMG submission 189087) | Hydrothermal vent microbial communities from Lau Basin, Pacific Ocean - 132-544 | ecosystem: Environmental > Aquatic > Marine > Hydrothermal vents | place: Pacific Ocean: Lau Basin | collected... | reverse complement strand
CCTCCGGATGGGGGGGAGTGGCCCCAGGGCAGGTGGTTTCTCATGGAGGGAAAGGCCGGTGGCGAAGACGCGGCCCTGGGAGTGGCCCACCTGGGCCTGCACGGTTTGGACTTCCGGGACGGCGAGGTCCGGGTCAGCGTCTTGCGGAGCGCGGCGTATTGTCACGAGAAGGGTTTCCCCCTGGAGGGGAAAGCCCCTCTCTTCATGGACCAGGGGGTCCACCGGGTCAGGCTCCTGGTCACGGCGGGGGCGCCGGAGGAGGTCCGCCGGAGGCTTCCCAGGATGGCGGCCTGGCTGGAGAGCCCTCCTTTCGCCCTGGCCCACCTACCCGGGCCTGGCGCGCCGCGGGAGATTCTCAGCCTGGAGCCGGAAAACCTGGTCTTGCTCTCCCTTCGGCCCGCCCCGGACGGGAAGGCCCTCCTGGCGAGGATCCAGGAGGGCGCCGGCCTGGCGACGAAAGGAACCCTGGGCCTTCCCTCGATGGGGAAGAAACAGGAAGTCCGGTTGGGTCCTTTCCAGGTGAGGAGTTTGCGGATCACCAGAACGTAGGGGCCGCCGGAGGCCTTTCCAAAAGTCGTGAAGAGTCCGCCGGAGCCTGCGGAGCGGAGCGACGCAGGCGAACGTCGGACAATGGAGGAGCCAGGACTTTCAGGGGGATCGGGGAGTCCTGGATTTTCCGGGCACGACCTTCGGGAGGCTTCGCCTCCCTCGGGCGTGCTCTTCACGGCTTTTTGGGGGTTTCCTTTCCTCATGCGAAGAGTCCGCCGGAGCCTGCGGAGCGGAGCGACGCAGGCGAACGTCGGACAATGGAGGAGCCAGGACTTTCAGGGGGATCGGGGAGTCCTGGATTTTCCAGGCACGACCTTCGGGAGGCTTCGCCTCCCTCGGGCGTGCTCTTCACGGCTTTTTGGGGGGTTTCCTTTCCTCATGTGAAGAGTCCGCCGGAGCCTGCGGAGCGGAGCGACGCAGGCGAACGTCGGACAAGAGGGATCCCGGACTTTTCGAAGAATCCCAGGCTCATGGGTTCTTCCAGGCACGACGTTCGGGCGCCTGGAGCGCCCTCCGGCGTGCTCTTCACGAGGTTTGGAGGGTGAAAATGGGTCGTGGGTAATTCCGGGAGGTGGAGCTTCAGCCCGGGACGACCGTCGGGCCGGCGTTTCACGCCGTCCCTCGGGCGTCCCCTACACCGGATGTTGGCGCGGGCCCGATGAGCCAGACGGTTTCTTCCGCCAGGGTGCGGGCGAAACGCCCGCCTTCGGCCTGGAGCCGATTCCACTCCGCCAAGGTGTAAACCAGGATGGAGGCGGGAACGGGGAGTCTCTCCAAGGGCCAGCGCCGGGCTCTTTCGATGAAGGGAGCGTTTTCCTCTTCCACCACTGCCAGCAGGTCCAGGTCGCTTCCCGGTCCCCAATCCCCCCGGGCGTAAGACCCAAAGAACCCGAACCCCAGGAGGCCGGGCTTTTTCTTTTTCTGTTCCTGGATCCAGCTGCGGAGGGCCCGGACCACTGTTTCCTTGTCAGGCCATCTGAGAACGGACGAATTCAAGGATCTCACGGGCATACCGGATGGCCTCTTTGCTTTGCAGTTTGCCGTAATGGACGAAAGGAGGGCCTTCGGGGTGACCGTTGGCGTACCGGGTGGGTACGTAATAGCCGTCCAGGACCCGGCCCTTGTCCACCATCTCCTCTTCCATCTGGAAAGGGAGTTCCTCCAGGAGCCGGGCGACGGAGTGCCCCCAGGCTTCTTGCTGAAGGTGGAGGTGCAAGGCCTTTACCGCTTTTTCCGCTCCTTGTTGGGCCGCGAAGCAGGCCCACTCGTGGCGGCCCGCGTCCCGGGAGTCTTGGGCCTGCTCCAGGTCCCTCTCGGCCTGGGCGAACCAGTCTTTCGCTCGGTTGGGCATGGCACCAGGATACTCTGGAACCTTGGATGCCGCACCCATCCCGGTGAAAGGAAGAATCTTACATTCCCCTTTCTTTCTGGCCCTTGGACCGGGAGCGGAACGATCTTGTGATAGGCTCCAATTTTTCGAACCTACCCTTTCCAGGAGAACCAACGCAATGGGCGCGCGTCCTCTTCGAACCGGCTTACTCTGGCTCCCTGTCCTCTTCCTTACTCTTCCCTGCCCGGGGCAGACCCCTCGCCCCGTGCCGGGCTGGCCCACCTATCGCCACGACATCGCCCGCACTGGGGCGTCGGCCGCCACGGTCCGGCCCCCCCTGGCCCTCCGCTGGGTCTTCCGGCCGGGCCACAAGCCCAGGCCGGCCTGGCCCATGCCCGCCGAGGAGCCGCCCCGGATGCACGAGGACAACGCCTTCCACGTGGTGGCCGTCAAGGGGCTCGCCTTCTTCGGCTCCTCGGTGGACGACACGGTCTACGCCGTGGATGCCGCCTCGGGAAAGCTGCGGTGGCGATTCCGGACCGATGGGCCCGTCCGCTACGCCCCGACCTGGAGCGCCGGGAGGCTCTATTTCGGTTCCGACGACGGGTTCGTCTACTGCCTGGAGGCAAGGAGCGGGCGGCTCCTCTGGAAAACCCGCCTGGGGCCCCGCCCGGAAAAGGTCATCGGCAACGGCCGGATCATCTCCATGTGGCCCGTGCGGACCTCGGTGCTCGTGGACCGGGGCCAGGTGCTTTGCGCCGCCGGGGTCTTCCCCTTCGAAGGGCTCTACATCTGCGCCCTGGACCCGGTGAAAGGGACTTTTCTCTGGAAGAACGACACCATCGGCGACCGTGCCCACGACCTCTCCTTCGGGGGGATTTCTCCCACGGGATACCTGGTGGCCTCCAAGGACACTCTCTTCGTCCCCTCGGGGAGGGCCATGCCCGCCGCCTTCGACAGGAAGACGGGGAAGTTCCTCTACTACGCATCTCCCAAGGGCAGGCGCGGGGGGACCTGGGCCTTGCTGGACAAGGACACGCTGATCGCCGGGGTGGCCGACCTGGGGGACCTGGAGAAGGACGCCTACGATGCGCGGACCGGGAAGTTCGAGGGGCCCGCTTTCGCCTGGTTCCAGGGACGGGACATGGTGGTCACGGCCCGGTCCTCCTACATTTTGACCCCCAAGGGAGTGTATGCCCTGGATCGCAAGGTCTACGCCAAGGCCGCCGTGGAGGCCGGGAAAGCCGAGGCGGAGAGAAAGCGCCTGAGGGGACGGCTGGAGGCCCTCCGGCGAAGGCGCGGCGCTCTCCGTGGGGCGGCGCGCGGAAAAGTGGATGCCCGTATCCGTAAACTTTCGGCGGAGATCCGCAAGCTCAGCGCCCGGATCGTCGGGGCGAGATCCAGGTCCACACGCTGGTCCCACTCGGGCCGGGGTCTCCTCTGCATGGTCCTGGCGGGACGCTATCTTTATTGCGGAGGAGATGGTTTCATCTGCGCCCTTGACGGCCGGACGGGCAAGGAGATCTGGAAGGGCAAGGCCGAGGGGAGGATCGCGGGCGTCGCCGCCGCGGAAGGGAGGATCTTCGCCGCCAGCGACGCCGGACCCGTCTTCTGCTTCGGACCTCCGGGCCCGAAGTCTCCCGTCGTCCTCGGCCCGGGAGCGAAGGTGTGGACTTCGGCCGGAGAAGATGGCCGCCCGGCGGCCGAGGCGGAGAAGATTCTCGAGATTGCGGGGATCCGCAAGGGATACTGTCTTCTCCAGGACTGCCGGGACGGCCGCCTTGCCGTGGCCCTGGCCCGCCGGTCGGACCTCACCATCCTGGGCCTGATGAAGGACCGGAGGAGCCTCGCGGCGGCCAGGAACCTGGTCCAGGCGGCGGGATTTGCCGGGAACCGGGTGGCCCTGGAGGCATGGAACCTGAAGGACCTGCCCCGCTGGTCCGCCAACCTGGTGGTCTGCCGGGACTCGGGGAGGAATTCCCCGGACCGGGATCTTCTCCGCGTGCTCAGGCCTTACGGCGGGGTTCTTTTGATCCGGAGAACCGGAGAAGATGGGTGGGACAAGTTCGTCCGGCCCCCCCTGGAAGGCGCCGGGACCTGGACCCAGCTCTACGCAAACCCGGCCAACACGGCCTGCTCGGAGGATCAGCTCGTGAAAGGACCTTTCGGGCTCCAGTGGTTCGGGGAGCCTGGCCCCCGGGGCATCGTGGACCGGCACGCCCGCTCCACGAGCCCGGTGGTCATGGACGGGCGTTTCTTTCACGAGGGGGGGGAGTTGATCCAGGCCTTCGATGCCTTCAACGGGGCCTTTCTCTGGAAGCGTAGGATTCCCGGGGCCGTGCGGGTCCGGGCGGACGTGGATGGAGGAAACCTGGCCCTCGCCCACGACGGTCTCTACGTGGCGGTCTTCGACCGGTGCCTCCTCCTGGACCCGGCCACGGGGAAGACCCTGAAGGTCTTTCCCATCCCCAAGGACGCGCTCCGGGGGAGGCGGCGCTGGGGATACATATCCCTGGAGGGGAACCTTCTTTTCGGGACCGCCGCCGATCCCCTCAGGAACCCGTACGCCGCCGTCTGGAAGAAACTCCTGGCCAAGGCCGGAAAAGAAGGAAAAGACACATCCGCCCTCGAGCCGAGCCAGGCGCTCTTCGAGAGTCTCCATAGATCGGCCCGGCTCTGGACTCCCATGGGAGGGTTTCCCTCCGGCGGAAGCCAGAGGTCTCCCCGGGGAGCCTTGACCTCGCGTCTCATGGCGGGCGACGCCCTCTTCGCCGTGGACAGGCATACGGGAAAAAAAATATGGATCCACCGGGGAAAGCGCATCCCCAACATCTCCGTCTCCATCGGGGGAGGGAGGGTCTTCTTCGTGGACGGTCCCCCTTCGGCGGAGGAACGGAAAGCCGCCCTTGCGGAGAAGAAGGCGCTCCTGGCAAAGAAGGTCTACCGGGCCGGCGAGGAGGCCAGGCTGGTGCCTCCCGGAGAGGAGGACGTGCGGGTGGTCTACGCCCTGGACGAGAAGACGGGAAAGGTCCTTTGGCGAAGGCCCCTGGACGTCACCGGCTGCGGAGGGGACAAGATGGGCTCGGCCTACGCGAAGGGGGTGCTTCTTTTCTACGGGAATTTCAGCAACCACGACACCTGGCTCTTCCTGGGGAAGAAACTCACCTGGAGGCGGGTGACCGCCCTGGACGCGAAGTCGGGCCGTGTGCTCTGGAGCAAGCCCTTGAATTACCTGCGGAGGCCCCTTGTGGTGGGCAGCAAGATCATCATCGAGCCCAGGGCCTGCGATCTCTTCACAGGCAGGATTCTCAAGAGGCTCCATCCCGTCACGGGGAGGCCCGTGACCTGGGAGTTCCTCAGGCCGGGCCATTGTTGCGCCATTACTTCCGCCTCAGCCCATACCCTTTTCTACCGATCCTTCTACGCGGCGATCTACGAACTCACCGGCGACAAGGGGCTCAACCTCTTCGGAGCGATCCGCCCGGGCTGCTGGCTGAACATGGTTCCCGCCTGCGGGATGATGGTCATGCCCGAGGCGAGTTCGGGGTGCACCTGCTCCTTTCCGATCCGCTGCTCCCTCGCCCTGGCGCCCAGGCCCGGCAGGATCCGTGGGAACTGGACGGTGTTTGTCTGCCACGGCCCGACCAGGCCCGTCAAACACCTCTCCCTCAACCTGGGCGCTCCCGGGGACCTGCGGGACAAGGACGGCACTCTCTGGCTTGCCTGGCCCCGGCCCCGGGCGGTCTCCAACATCGGGTACGGCCATTACGCCATGAAGGTCTACCTGAAGGACCGGTTGATTCCAGGAATGGGATATGATCGCCGGGACGACCGGGGCGTGACGATGGAGGGGACCACCCGGCCCTGGCTCTTCACATCCTGGGGGCTGGGCCTGCAGTCCATGGAGATTCCCCTCCTGGACAGAAAGAAGGGCCGTCCCCCCGTCCCTTACACGGTGCGGCTCGGATTCCATTCCGAAAAGGGCGAAAGGCCCGGAAAACGGGTCTTCGATATACGCATCCAGGGCAAGATCCTGCTCCGGGGTTTCGATCCCGTCCGGGCCGCCGGCGGCCCGGGAAAGGCCGCGGTTCGGGAGTTCAAAGGGATCCGGGTGAAAGACGCCCTGCGCCTGGACTTCCTTCCCCGCGAGCGCCGACCCGGGCGGGACGCCGCCCCGAGGGTCGATTTCGTCCAGGTCCTGGCCGCCCAGGAAGGGAAGAGATGAGGCAAGCGGGGAAAACACCGGGGGTAGGGAACCGGGAACGGGTAGAGTAAGGGGCGAGCCAAGGAGGTTAGATGGGCGGCATTTCCTGGACCTATGTGCTGGGCCTCTACATCCCATTGGTGGTCTCCCTCTCGATCCACGAGTGGGCCCACGCTATGACCGCGTGGGTCCTGGGGGATTCCACGGCCGAGGAGCATGGCCGCCTGACCCTCAACCCTTTGCCCCACCTGGACCTGATCGGGACGGTGGTTCTTCCCCTGATGATCCTTTTCTCCCATTCCCCTTTTCTTTTCGGCTGGGCCAAGCCCGTCCCGGTGGACCCGACCCGATTCCGGCGAGGGGTGAAGATGTTCCCGGGGATGCTCCTGGTTTCCCTGGCGGGGCCCTTCTCCAACCTGGTCCTGGCCTTTCTCTTCGCCCTCTCCTTGAAACTCTGCGACCGCTTTTCCTGGGGGAACGACGCCTTGATTCAGGGGCTTTACATGGGCCTGGTTCTCAACGTCCTTCTCGCCATCTTCAACCTGATGCCCATCCCTCCTTTGGACGGGCACAGGCTCCTTCCGCCCGCGGTCCAGAGAAAGCTCCTGCCTTTTTCCGGCATGATTTTCATTCTCTTCCTGGTCGCCATATGGCGTTACCAGGGGATTCTGGGCGTTCCAGTGGAATTCTTCACCAAGGGGATCCTGCGGCTGGTGGGCCTGCTCGTCTGAAACGTGGGAAGGATCCTGCGTATCCAGGGGAGCGGCGCCTTCGGCGGCACGCCGGTCCTGGTGGACGGCATTCCGGGCGCAGCCATGGGCCGGCTCGAGCGCGGGCGGCCCCTCTCCGAAAAGTAGAGAAAGATTCCGCCGGGCGTTTCACACCGCTTCGGCGCCCTTCTCCAGGGCCTTCAAGTTTCCTTCGTAGAACCTCTCCTTGGCCCCGGAGAAGACGTGGTGCAGGGCCTCCTTGACGGAGTCGAGGGAGACGAGGCCGCTCTTTTTCACAAAGGCCCCGAGCATGACGATGTTGAGTCCCCTGGGGTTTTCGATCTCCGTGGCGATCGTATTTCCTTCCACGTAAGTGGGGAGGATGTCGGTGCGCTCCACCTTCCTGTCGATCAAGGCGGAGTTGACGACGCAGTGCCCGCCGGGCTTCATGGCCGGCTCGAACTTGTCCAGGGAAGGGCGGTTCAGGACCACGATGTGGTCCGGGTCCGGGACGATGGGGGAGCCCACGATCTCGTCGGAAAGCACCACCGTGCAGTTCGCCGTCCCCCCCCGCATCTCCGGGCCGTAGGAGGGGATCCAGGCCACGTTTTTGCCCTCGAGAAGGCCCGCTTCGGCTAGGAGCTTGCCCGCCATGAGCACCCCCTGGCCTCCGAAACCCGCGAAGATCACCGACGTGGAAGTCATTTCTTCCCTCCTTCCTCCGCCTCGGGCTTCTTGAATTCGCCCAGGGGGAAATAGGCCATCATCTTCTCCTTGCCCCACTCCAGGGCCTCCACGGGCGTCATGCCCCAGCCCGTGGGACAGGAGGAGAGAAGCTCCACGAAGGTGAAGCCTTTTCCCTCGGCCTGGAGCCGGAAGGCCGTGTGGAGGGCCTTGCGGGCCTTGCGGACGAGCTGGGGCGTGTAGAGGGCCTGGCGGGTCACGTAGACGGGCGCCACCAGCGTGGACAGCAGTTCCGCCATGCGGATGGGCCATCCGATCTGCTCAGGATCGCGGCCGTAGGGGGAGGTCGTGGTCTTCTGGCCCACCAGCGTGGTAGGGGCCATCTGGCCGCCCGTCATGCCGTAGATGGCGTTGTTGATGAAGACCACGGTGATCTTCTCTCCCCGGTTCGCGGCGTGGATGATTTCCGCCATGCCGATGGATGCCAGGTCCCCGTCGCCCTGGTAGGTGAAGACGATGGTGTCCGGCCGGCCGCGCTTGATCCCCGTCGCCAGGGCCGGGGCCCTTCCGTGGGCGGCTTCCTGGAAATCGCAGTTGAAGTAGTTGTAGGCCAGGACCGAACAGCCCACGGGGGCCACGCCGACGGCCCTCTCCCGGAGCCCCAGGTCGTCCAGGGCCTCCGCCACGAGCCGGTGGGCGATCCCGTGGGGGCATCCCGGGCAGTAGTGGGTGGGCCTGTCCCTGAGGGCTTCGGGCCTCTTGAAGATCACTTCCACGGGAACGCTCATTTCTCCACCTCCTTGCCCAGGCGCTTCAGGACCTCCCGGACCACCTCCTGTGGGGTTGGAACCACCCCCCCCGTGCGGCCGAAGAAGTGGACCGGAATCCTTCCCTCCGTGTAGAGCTTGACGTCCTGGACCATCTGGCCCAGCGACATCTCCACGGTGAGGATGAACTTGACCTTCTTGGGATCCAGGGACTGGATGGTCTTTTCGGGGAAGGGGAAAAGAGTGATGGGCCTGACGAGCCCCACTTTCACGCCTTTTTCCCGGAGCCGCTCCATGGCGGTCCGGCAGACCCGGGATGTCGTCCCGTAGGCGCAGAGCACGACTTCGGCTCCGTCCAGGTCGACCGTCTCCACCCGCACGTCCTCGCGTTTCATTCTTTCGTATTTTTGCTGGAGTTTCCGGTTGTGCTCCTCCAGCTCGTAGGGATCCAGAAGGAGGGACTTGACGATGTTGGGCTCCCTCCCCTTGCACCCCGTGGTGGCCCAGGGCTTGTCCACCAGGGCGGGCTCCCTCTCCGGGAATTCCACGGGCTCCATCATCTGGCCGATGATCCCGTCGCCGAGGACGAGGACGGGGTTGCGGTACTTGTCGGCCAGGTCGAAGGCGTCCATCACCAGCTCCACCGCCTCCTGGACCGTGGAGGGGGCGAGCACCATGGTGTAGTAGTCGCCGTGGCCGCCGCCCCGGGTGGCCTGGAAGTAGTCCGATTGGGCGGGCTGGATTCCGCCCAGGCCGGGACCGCCCCGGACCATGTTGATCACCACGACCGGAAGTTCCGCCCCGGCGATATAGGAGATCCCCTCCTGCATCAGGGAGATGCCCGGCGAGGAGGATGAGGTCATGACCCGGACTCCCGCGCCGGCGCAGCCGAAGAGCATGTTGATCGAGGCCACCTCGCTTTCCCCCTGGACGTAGGTGCCGCCCACCTGGGGCAGGCGGCGGGACATGTATTCGGGGATTTCGTTCTGGGGGGTGATGGGGTAGCCGAAGAAGTGCCTGCACCCGGCCTTGATGGCGGCTTCGCCCACGGCCTCGGCGCCTTTCATCAGGACGCGCGTCATGACTTGCCCCCTCCTGTCTTTACTTCCTTGTAGACCGTGATGGCCACGTCGGGGCACATGTCCGCGCACATCTTGCACCCGATGCAGCCCTCCTTGAACTGGACGGCGAAGTTGTAGCCCTTGGTGTTGATCTTGTCGCCCAGCTTGAGGACCTGCTTGGGGCAGACGGAGACGCAGAGCCCGCACCCCTTGCAGAGTTCCTGGTTGACCTCGATGTAAGGCATATCATTCTCCCTTGTTTTCGGGAGGGGCTCCCTCCATGAGGGACCTGCGGTCCCTGTAGGGGGCGAACCTCCGGATGTCCTCGAACCACGGGGGAAGCATGAAACGGTCCATGGGAACGGCGGGGACGTCCCCGCAGTCGGGAACCCATGAACCGAGGAATTCGGGAACGAAAAAAAGACCCCCCAGGGGGAGCCCGAGGCGGGCGGCGCCGGCCAGGACGATCTGGTGGCCTTCTTCCACGACCTGGGGTGTGGTGAGCTGGATGAGATGGGGGTTGCTCAGGACCGCCGTGGCCCGGAGCTTGGAAGCCCCCTCGATCTCCCCGAGGGCCGTCTCGATCTCTTCGGGCGTGGAAACGAAGGGCCTGTTGGGGTTGACCACCAGGAAGAGGGCGTAGCCGACTTTCTCCAGGGAGGGGGCATAGGATCCAAGGAGCCTGGCCCCCGCCGGGTCTCCTCCCACGTCCACCACGATCCGCACTTCAGGGTCGGCCAGAAGGCGCTCCATGTCGCCTGTCAGGGCCGGCAGGTCCGCCTGGGCCAGGTGGCCCCGCGGGGCCGCCACCTGGATGCCTTTCCTCTCGAATTCCTCCCTCAGCTCCCGGGAGCGGAAGTAGGGATTGACGATGTCCAGGTCCACGATGGCCGCCCTGCCTGCCCGGCCCGCGGCGTAGGCCCGGTTGATGGCGATCTCCGTCTTGCCCGAGCCGTAGGGGCCGGCCAGGATCGTCACCCTCCTCTCCCTTTCCAGGGGAAGGATCTCTGTTTTTTTAAGGAGAGTCATCTAGGGAGCGGGCTCCTGGAAACAAGGGAGGCCCGAACCGGGCCCTTCCTGGAACCCTGCCGGGGTCCTTCGAGTTTCAGGTCTTTGCCTTGAGGAGCCCAGGCTTTCCTGGGATTCTCCCTGGGGGAGAGGGAGCCGGAGAGAGGGGAGGCGTCCATGGACCGGCCCGTGATCCACTTGATCTGCAACGCCCACCTGGACCCGGTCTGGCAGTGGCGGTGGGAGGAGGGCTGCGCCGAGGCCCTGGTCACTTTCCGGACGGCCGTGGAGCTTCTCCAGGAGGACCGGACCTTCAAGTTCAACCACAACGAGGCCGTCCTCTATCGCTGGGTGGAGGAGCACGATCCCGAACTCTTCGAGGAGATCCGGGCCCTGGTGGAGGAAGGGCGCTGGTGCGTGATCGGCGGCTGGGACCTCCAGCCCGACGTGAACCTCCCCGGACTGGAATCCCTCTACCGGCACATGGAGGAGGGGCGGCGCTACTTCCAGGAGGCTTTCGGGGTGAAGCCCCGGGTGGCCTGCAACTTCGACTCCTTCGGCCATCCGGCGGGTCTCCCCCAGCTCCTGCTCCAGGGGGGCTACTCTTTGTATGTCTTCATGCGTCCCTCGCCGGAGGAACTGGAACTCCCAGACCACCTCTTCCGCTGGCGGGGCCTGGAAGGAAGCGAGATCCCGGCCCTCCGGGTCCCCATCGGGTTCTACCACTCCGAGAGGGAAGACCTGGACGAAAAGATGGCCCGCACTATGGACCTGGCCCTTCGCCTGGGCCGGGACGTGCCCCTCTTCTGGGGCCTCGGGGACCACGGGGGAGGCGCCACCAGGGAGGACCTGGAACGGATCCGCCGGTGGAAGGAGCGGGAGACCCGGGTGAGGGTCGAGCACAGCACCCTGGAGAGCTACCTGGAGGCCGTGGAAGAAGCGGCCCGGCGGGCGCCGGTCTTCGAAGGAGGGCTCCAGCGCTCCATGACCGGGTGCTACACCTCCATGTCCCGGCTCAAGCGGGCCGCCGCCCGGAGCCTGGGTCTTCTGGTCCAGGCCGAATCCCTGCGGGCCGCCGCCTGGTGGGACCTGGGGCTTTCTTTTCCGGAGGAGGACCTGGCCCAGGCCTGGCGGGACCACTTGTTCAACGATTTCCACGACATCCTTCCCGGGTCGGGCACAGAAGAGGTGGAGCGGGACGCCCTGGCCCTCTACGGCAAGGCGGAGCACCTGGCCCGCCGGGCCCGGATGGGTGCGGCCGCGGCCTGGGCCCGCTCCGGGGCCGGCCGGGGAGAGCCCCTTCCTCTCGCTTTGCTCAATGGAGTCCCCCTCTTCCGTGCGACTCCCGTGGAGGTGGAATTCATGGTGGACTACCGGCCCCTCCCGGCGGGGGAGTGGCACGCGCGCCTCTTCGACGCTTCGGGCCGGGAGATTCCCTGCCAGGAAGAGCCTCCCCTGGCCATGCTTCCCCACAACGGCTGGCGCAGGAAGGTCTCTTTCGCGGCGGATCTCACCAGCCTCGGCGCCCTGGGCTTCCGCCTGGAGGTGCGGCGGGGCCCGGCGCCTCCGGCGGGGTCCTTCCGCCCGGCCCTGCCCCACGGAATCGATCCGTCCACGGGCCTGGTGGGGGACCTCCCGTCCCCCGGGGGGAAGAACCTCCTGGCCGGCCCGCTCTTTCTGCCCCTGGTTTTCCGGGACGAAGAAGATTCCTGGGGCATGGGGGCCTGGTCCTGCGGGGATCTCCTGGGGCCCTTCCAGGCGGATCCCGCGAAGGCGCGTCTTCTCCTGGAAGGGCCGGTCCGCTCCATCCGGGAAACCGAATTTTCCTTCGGGGCGAGCAGGATCCTGGCCCGGGTCATCGCCTACGCGGAGTTTCCCGTCCTGGAATACAGGTTGCGGATTCACTGGAAC
>Ga0256831_1001516_pt1 | contig 12224 bp, 9 predicted proteins | sample 132544metaG_FD_189087 | JGI IMG/M metagenome (GOLD analysis project Ga0256831, IMG submission 189087) | Hydrothermal vent microbial communities from Lau Basin, Pacific Ocean - 132-544 | ecosystem: Environmental > Aquatic > Marine > Hydrothermal vents | place: Pacific Ocean: Lau Basin | collected... | reverse complement strand
TCAATAAAGGTTCAGTTTCTGCAAACCGTTTATGGCTAAATTTAGTGTCGGTAGAAATCGCCAACACTTCGCAACCCAGTCTGTCATGAATATCATTTAAGCTGGCATTCATAGCTGCAATTTCCGTGGGACACACAAAAGTAAAGTCAGCCGGATAAAAACAAACTACTGTCCATTTACCTTTAAAATCATCCGAATTTACATCAACATAATGCCCGGTTGCTGCATTATAAGCTTCCAGTTTAAATTCGGGCATGGGTTTTAATACTAATACGCCGCTTTGTTCCATTTTTCTATTTTTTAAATTAGTAATTTAATATGTAACTCGATATTCTTCTCTGAAAAGAGACTTCAAAAGTAGGAAAAAACTTTTCTAAGTTTCTGGTTTTAATGTTTTTTAAGAAAGCTATCGAACTAAAAGCAGGTTTTGCTACAAACAATATTTACCAAACAATATGAGACTACTTCATACGAATTCATATCCATAAATAAAGCCGGGAGTTCAATACCTAAAAAACAAACCGGTAAACCAATTTTACTGCCGCATCGGTAGTTTGAGGCTTAAGGTATTCAATCTCTTTAATCCTGTCTTCATAGCCAAGGTTATAAACAAGGTAGAAGTCAGAACCCACTTTGGGTATCCAATGCAAACGGAAATTATAGAGCATTACCTCATCCAAATCGTTATACTGGGCAAAGAGTGAGAAATTGAGTTTAGTGGTAAAAGCATAATTAAGATAAAGCGAAATTTCGTTGGTGGTTATATCACCTTCGGGTAAGCTCACAAAATTGATTGTATAATTACCATTAAGATTTAAATGTTTGTTAATGTTCAACCCCAATTCCGACTCAAAAGTTTTAATTTTTCCGGTATAAAAACCACCCCAGTTGTATAGTAGAAAAGCCCACAGCCTTCGTCCCTGAAAGGTTTCAAATTGAAGTTCATATTTATACATCCAATACTTTCCAACAGGAACCGAAATATGATCGGTCAGGTCAAACGATTCGTCAAGCCGATCAAAACTTTGAATAAAGTTCACTTCAAACCTGTCGCCCGACTGAAAAACAGCCCCCAACGGGCGGGTTTCGTTTCTGAAACTCTCCAACTCACCCGTTGTATGCGTGTAATAAGCGGTAAATCCCCAAGGTTTTAAAATCAGCCGTTTAACACCGTACTTTGTAAATACACGGGGTGCCAGCCGGAAGTACCACGAATAAGAATCGTAATTGGTTCGGCGGATATAACCCAACTCAGGATTAAAGTTTCCCTGCATGCTTCCAACAGCCATAAAGTTATCAATCAAGTCGTTGGGATAATCAATAAAAGCCCGGTAGGTGATGGCATTTTTTTGATATTTAAAATGCTCGGTGCTGGCAGTAAAAGAACCGGAAACAACAAGGTTTTTGTTTTTTAAAAAGTTGGAGGTTTGATACGCAGCATCAATACCGAACACCTGATTGGAGGTGGTGTTGTTTATTTTGTTGGTAAAAATACCCCCAATGTACGATTGCTTACCAATATCGCGTTTGTAGCGAAAAACCGTATTATTGGTTGATGAAACCGAATCGGTTTTACCCTCCTGAATATTTAAAAATCCGATGTTGTTTTTTCCCACTTTTCCGTACAGTCTGGCTCCTGCAATAATGGGAACCTGTTCCCCGTCTTCAACACCAATCTGGCGGGAGTAAAAGGCGTTATTCCGGTCGCCAAGATAGTAATTGTACATATCGTAACCTTCGAGAAAAAACTGCCTTTTTTCAGGATAAAAAACACTAAAGCGTGATAAGTTTACCGGAATGCGGTCGGCTTCAACCTGTGCAAAATCGGTATAACTTGTAAGGTTAAGTTTTAAAGTAGGCGATAAATATACATTGAGGTTTGCACCTATTTTTAACGGGAACTTATCCTGTTCACCATCGCGATGTTGCCATCCGGCAAGCCCATAAGGTTTCAGTTCAAACCTTTTGGCAAAAGCGATATTTTTTAAACCAACCAACCTGCCTGCATTGTTAACGGCAAAAATCGAATAATCCCTCGACCATCCCTGCCAAAGTGCCTGCTCGTTTTCCGAAACAATATCGCGTTCAAAATTAATAGCCCAATTTAATACCGAGCCTTTTTTAAACTGCAACGTGGTAAAAGGAATATAAATTTCGGCAAACCACCCTTCATCCGTAATGGTTGTTTTGGCATCCCAAACGCCGTTCCAGTCTTTGTTACCATCTTCGCCACCATATACCTGCACATCTGCTCTGGCACCATTGGGATTTATCACAAACAGGTACCCGTTACGGTTGTCGTTAAAAGGGCTGATTATTATCTGAAAGTTATCATCAGTTTCATAATCGAAGTCACGATTCAGATTTTTAGCAACAATTTTTGAAGCATCTTTCTGATAACACCAAATACCAATATAAAGGGTGTTTTTGTCGTAAAGCACCGCGGTTTCAGTTCGCTCGGAAACAGGTTCTCCAAAATTCAGGTCGCGCTGGGTAAAATTGGAAATATGCATGGCTTTTTGCCATACATCTTCGTTTAACACTCCGTCAAATTTAATATTCCGATCTATTTTATAAGCTGATAAGGTACTTGGTTCCGAATGCTGCGAAAAAATTTGCCAGGGCAGCATTGCTATAAAAAACACCAAAAACGCAAACTTCTTCATGTGCTCAAATTTATTTAACAGATTTCTTCACATGGCAAATAGTTGCCTGCTGATGAGAGATTGCAAAAAAACTCCGGCAAAAATAATGAATAATCACAGCTGCGGCATTAAACGGCGGCTTCAATTACACAATGGACGAGAGCAACATTCCTGCCTCCTCAACACAGCTTTTATCAACTCCCGTATTGGCTTTCTTTTCTTCAAAAAAATCAATCAGGAGTTGGGTATCCATATTGGCTACCAGCTCTTTTCCGGTCATGGGGCAGCCGCCCATACCGCCAATTACCGAATCAAAATTTCGTACACCGGCATTAAAAGCAGCTTCAATTTTTGCCAACCGCTCTTTGGGTAAAACGTGCAGGTGAAACCCGAAATCAAGATTTGGAAAGGTGCTAAACAAGGTTTTATAAACAGTGCTGATGGTTTGGCAGGAAACCTCTCCGGCAATATCTGACAATGGAAAATAGTTTAATCCTTTGGATGCCATCATCTCCACCGATTTAACCAGTTTCTCCACACTCCACGGATCGCCATAAGGGTCGCCGAACCCCCAGGAGTAATACACCACTACCTCTTTTCCATGTTTTTCAGAGATGCTGATTATTTCATCAATGGTTTGCTCCGCCTGATACACTGTTTGCTTGATGTTTTTCAGCAAAAAAGTTTCCGAAAGCGAAAACGGATAAAATATTTTATCAACCTGTTCAAACTCACAGGCCATCTTAGCTCCTTTTGCCGTAGCCGTCAGCACCGCAATTTTCGACTGAACAGAGCTAAGGTCAAGCGCCTTTAAAACTTCTCCCGTATCGGCCATTTGAGGAATTGCCCGCGGAGACACAAAACTCCCCACCTCCACTGTGTCAAACCCACAATGCAACACACGGTTGATATATTCAACTTTCCGCTGTGTGGGAATAAACTGCTGCAACGCCTGGAAACCGTCACGGGGAGTTTCTGTTATTTTAATACCTGATGGCATAACGAAAACATTATTTACTTAACAAAACGATATTAGGTACCAGGTTGATAAAATATTTCATAAAAGAAATTTAAAAAAATATGCATTGTCACATTGAGCGTAGTCGAAACGTCATATTGAGCGTAGTTGTAATGTCACATTGAGCGTAGTCGAAATGTGGCTATTTTATTATCATACACATTATTAATTTCCTTTATCAACACCTATTTCCTTCCACTCAGCTCTTTAGGTATCCTTCCCTGACGGATGGTTTCGGAACGCAAACGGCGGCCAACAATTTTCTCGTTCATGGCACCTATTTTCAGAATGCGGTCGATGTCGAGGTTGGTTTCAATCTCCATTTCGTCCATCATTACCACCATATCTTCGGTTGATACCAATCCAACACCATGGGGGTCTTTATAATAGTAATCGCCTGTACCTGAAACGGGGGATCCGGCCACAAAGTTAGCGGGCTGTCCGCCAATACCGCCAAAGGTAGATTCAAAATTGGTAACACCCGCCTGCAAAGCCGCCAGCACATTGGCAAGGCCCCAGCCACGGGTAGTATGAAAATGCGCGATTTGCTTATGAGGATTATCAACAGCATCCATCAACATGGAAAAATATTTATAAACCCTGTCGGGTGAAGCTGAACCGTCATGGTCGGCATGTTCAACATCGTTGGCACCAATATCAAACCAGCGTTTGGTAAAAGCTACTGCATCTTCCATTTTGGTTGGGCCTTCAATGGGGCAACCCCAAATGGTGCTAACGGTTCCGTTAACCTTTATGCCGGCAGCATGGGCTTTGGGAATCCACTCTTCGGCCATTGCCCAGTACTCTTTCAGGGTTAATCCCGAGTTTTTCTTTTGATGCGACTCGCTGGTGGAAACCATTAACAAAATTCTGTCGGGGCCGTAGCCCTCTTTTTTGGCCTGAATAGCCCGTTCGATGGCTCTTTCGCGAATGGTAACAGCCGTTAACATCACATCATCCAACATACCTTTAACCCGTTTGCTGTTTCTTATTCTTTTAAAAAGCTCGTCAGCATCTTTAAACTGCGGCATCCCTTTGGGATTACCAAAGTTGGTTACTTCAAGGTGTTTAAAGCCTGCCAGAATCGACTCTTCCAGCATCCACACCTTGGCCTCGGTAGGGACAAATATTTCTTCGTGTTGATATCCGTCACGCACAGTGATATCACCAATAACAACTTTTTTAGGGTAGTTCATATAATAACGATTTTTATTTACTCTTTTTTAAGCGTTGCTAAAATACTAAAATAATAGAACCTTGAACAAATCGGAAAAACTAAAAAACAAAGGCTAATTCCTATTTTGATGTGATAGATTAATTATATAGATGTCCCGCAGGGACAAAATATTTCTAGAAAAATATCATAAGAGACAAAAAGTCCCGTCAGGGACGGGATAATAGAGAAATGGCTTACCTATATCCAATTGAATATTCAATTTGTTTTTTCAATTCAGAACCGGGCTTTATTGGTTCTTCCCATATGGAAAGGCGAGCTTTATGAATGCACAACAGGAATAGCACAAAACAATAAACATAAGCTTATAGCGATGGTTTAAAATTGATTACGAAGAACTTACGTATTAAATGACAAAAACTCATACATACCTGGCCAGTTAGGCAGATATCGTCCCTGACGGGACTGTTATATGTTGGTAAATATTTTTCTGGAAATATGGCGTCCCTGACGGGACTAATTGTCATTTATATTGAAATTGTTTAACGTTTATTTGATTCGATAAAATCCTTTTCACATCAAAATAAGAATTAGCCTTTTTTCTGGTTAAAAATATTAGAGATGAGTTACTAACAGGGTTGATTGTCCGTTTTGTTGTTTTCATGTCAGCCAACTTAAAAAATTGTCTCTGTTAATTACCTCGAAACTTGCATTTTGATAGGTATCAAGCCATTGCTGTTGGATTTTAACTTTTTTAGGGTTCCATTTAAACTCATATCCGTAAAGCCTGCCACCTCGCTCTTCCACAAGGTCAACCTCTTTTTTATCGTAGGTTCTCCAAAAATAATTATTACTGAATAATTTATTATAATGCTGGTATTTTAACCGCTCCATCACCATAAAGTTTTCCCACAACATACCGATATCATTTCGTTCGTCAATAAGGTTAAAGTTGTTGATGATGGCATTTCTTACTCCATTATCGAAAAAATAGTACCGATAAGTTTTAGTCACTTCTTTCCTGAGGTTGCCCGAAAACCCGCCAATTCGTTTAATAATAAAGGCTTTTTCAAGAAGGTCGAGATACCTGGCTATGGTTTGCTTCGAAAGTCCAAGGGCATTTCCCAGTTCGTTCAGTGAAACTTCATTGCCAATTTGATAAGATAAAAGGTGTAATAAATCGTAAAGTTTGTCAGAATTACGGATGTTTTCCATTTCTAAGATGTCTTTTAACAAATAAGCGTTTCTTAATTCATGCAGGTACGAAATTTTGTTCGTATTGTTTGTTTTGGTCAATACCTCGGGATACATACCGTATATTAAATACTGTTCCAGATTTTGCAACAGATGCATTCCGCCAAACTGTTTTTTTAACTCGGTAACCGAAACCGGAAACAAAATATTGGTAATGGCTCTTCCCGTGAGGGGTGCACCTACCTGTGAGATGAGTTTAAATGATGATGAACCACTTGCAATAATGGTTTTTTCCGGAAAATTGTCGATTAGTATTTTTAGTCCCCAACCTATTTTGGAAATTCTCTGAGCCTCATCAATAAAAATAAACTCATAATCGTGAAAAGCAGTTAATATTCGTGTTTTATCTTCTGAGTTTAAAATTCGCCGTAGCTGAATATCATCCCCGTTTCCAATAAAGACAGCATCCTTATTTTTTTACAACTTTTCCTGTAAAGGTCTGTCCGTTGAGGGAAATACGGTACACATAAACTCCCTGTTGAATATTGGTTTCGTCAATACTCCAAAGGCAGGCATCTGCATTACCGGTTTTTTGGCGAATCAATTTTCCCGATAAATCGAATATTTTTATTTCATAATTGTAAATTCCGTTCCATTTAAAGGTGGCTTTGTTGCCAACGGGGTTTGGATAAACGGTAACCTGTTTTGGGATATCTGTTTGAGCAATGTTATCAATCAACGCCGAATCAATCATTAAAAGTTCCTTATAGGTTTTATCCGGGGTTTCAATGTACATGGTGTCGTAAACGATTTCGCGGTTTACAATCACATCCACATAAACGGGCAGTGTAAGGGTATCGTATCCGGCAAGCTGATAAGGGAAATCGGGCATATCGTCATCATAAATATACCACGAAAAGGTTAATCCGAATTGGGTGATGGAATTGATGATTACACTGTCGCCGGTGGCATTGATTATATGCAGCGGGATGCCTTCAACCATTTGATTCTCATCCTGAAACCAAACGGTATCGGGGTCGAAATGGAGTGCCTGCTCGTTAACCACAAACCGATGCGGGTCGGGCAATCCGATAAAGGGATGATTAGCGTGGTGGCCTGAAGCATCGGCAGCAAAAAGGTAATAATTAACGGTGTCTCCCGGTTCGGCACCGGTAATATCTCCTGAATAGGTCATGGAGTTGCCTGTTTCGGGCGACATTAAAACGGTATCGAAATCACCTTGATTAATCTGATAAATAATAAACACCGAATCCTGATAAACAGGTTGTCCGCTATAATTATATAAGGTAGCTGAAATGGGGTAGCTGTAATCAAAATCAACATTGCCAAGGGTGGGCAGATGCCAAATGTACAGCTGGTTTATATCGGCAATGCCTTTGGTGCGGCAGTGCAGTGCGTCAGTATTGTACCATCCTGAATAATAAATTCCTTTTATTTCGTAGCCGGGCATGGCCTCTTCGTAAGCCGAAATGGCATCGTTATCCCAGGGGCTTCCGGTAATGGGGACCAATACTTTTTTATTTAATATCAGCGAGTTGGTGTAGGGTGTTTCCTGCGGCGTACCGGGCGTAAAAACCCGATATACTTTGTAATGGTCGCCGTAACTGCTTATCTGATTTGCAAAAAAGGTTGCCACCGCTTCAAAATCGCCATAGCGGGGGTCGGTTGACGCTACCTGGCCAATCATAATTTTATCGGGGGCTAAAAATTTTCCCCAGCAGTCGATGTGTTTAATGTATTCGCCCAACGGGTCGAGGGTGATAAAATAGGGGGCGTTTCCCAGGTAATTTTTAACAAGGGTATCAACATCCTGTTCCGAAAGTGAGGGGTTTTCTTCCAGCACCAAATCGGTTGAAGCTGCTTGTCCCATGCCGTTGCACATGTAGTTACCTCCGGTATGGGTAAGGTTCATGCCAAAAAGGTTAATGCCAAGATATTGCGCAATTACGGAAGGAATATTGTTATCGTTGGGACGTGGACGGTTGTAAGGAAAATCGACAATACCCGCCTGATTGTTACCATCAAAAATAAAAACCGGGCCGTAGTCACGTGTCCAATACGAATCGGTTTGGGCAAAAACAAAATCACACTGCGAGGTATCAACATTGTTGGAAACATAGATACCGAGCACACTTTGCTTTTGTTGCTGATTGGCTACTATGGTCAGCACGCGGGTGTCCTGTGCCATTTCGGCAATAAGCGAAACGGGGATACCAAACGGGTAGCGAACCATAACCGCCTGCATTTGGTCGAACTCGGCAACATTGCGAATAAATCCTTCGGGTGGGTCGGTGGGGGTAAAATCGCGTTGGTTGGCATTGGGCTTGCTCATCTCCTCTTTTGAGAGGTAATGGAGCCTGCTAAAATCTTTTTGTTGTTGGCCAAAAACTGACGAAACAAAAACGATAAATAAAAAGGTTAGCGCGTAATAATGTTTCATAATTAACCGGTTTTGGGAATAAAAATCCAATTTACTGACAAGCCTTTAAAATAAAACGTTGCCAACCTGTTTCATTGAGATAGATAATCTATTATCTTTGTCAGGAAATTAAAATATATGATTATGTCGATGCTTAATATTCTTAGTATGGGAACCGCACAACTTGCGGGCTGGTTTGGCGGTTATGAAGTTATTTTAATAGTAGTGGTGGTTTTATTGCTTTTTGGGGGTAAAAAAATTCCGGAGTTGATGCGAGGCATTGGCAAAGGGGTTAAAGAATTTAAAGGAGGCATTTCGGAAGATTCCGATAAAAAAGAGGATGATAAAAAAGAAGCTGACACCAAATAATTTTGAAAAGCGAATAAAAAAACCTCACCTGTTTTGAGCGGGTGAGGTTTTTTTGTTTCTTGTTTTCAGGGCTACACCACAATATATGAAACATATATTGCAAAACCGAAGGAAACAATTATTAACAACCACTTTAATGTTGAGTTAACATCATCGGTTTCAGGATTGTAATCATATTTTGAATTGTGTGTTTCTTCCATTTTACTAAGGTAATTTATCCAATCTGCCACATTTGTTAAAGGCAACTACAAAGGCATCGTAAATACCATTAACGTTACGAATTACATTTCTGCGGTCGCGTGCTTCGTTGTAGGTAGCGTACGAGCCAACGGTATAAATATAATAACCATTGTGGCGGTCTTCCATAATTTCATCAATGGGAATGTTATACTGTACACTCAGTTTTTCGCGCGACAAAGGTTTACCGTATTTTGCTTTAATCTGAACCCTGTATTCCGGGTCCGGTTTAACAGGTTGTTTAGGTTGTTGATCCTGAGCAGCCATAGAAGTGGTATCGGAAACCACTACAGGAGGTGCTACGGGCTGTTGTTCTTCAATTTGTAATACCTCAACCTGTTGTCCGGGTTGAACAGGCTCCGGCGTTATCATATCCTCGGTTTGCGAAGTGGTGTCAGTGTTGTAATCATCGTAATAAGGTGTTTCTTCACCGGTATTGTGATATGGGGGTGGTTTTGTTTTGCCAACACCAAATCGCCACGACAGCCCCAGCGAAGTGTAGTTGTAAACGTCAAAAGGAAACCCCTTTTCCCAATGGTCGTAAGCATCCGAATTCATGCCTCTGTTTACCGATTCGAGGGTAACATGAAGGTTGTCGTTTATTCTTAAATCGGCACCCATTCCCACGGTTAAAATACCTTCCAATGTACGTCCGCCAATACCTTTTCCGTAGCCATTTCCAACCATGGCAACAGTTTTGTTTGTTCCGAGTTCGTAAACGGTGGTGTTATATTGTGTAAGTCCTACTCCGGTAATCATGTATAAATTAAAAAACCTGTCTGATCGTTTAGCGCCAAAGATATTGTTAAAATTTACCGTAAAATTAAGGTTGGTTTCAATATAATCCGACTGAAAGTACCGTTTCCACTCGCGTTTGGTTCCGGCCAGTTGTCCGTATAAAGCCTGACCCCTGACCCCGAAAACATACGACAGTTGACGGCCAAACTGTAACCCCGCACCAAAACGCCACTCGTTTTCGTTGTTTGATACGGGCACCCATTGATATTGTTTTATGTCTCCGAAAAAAATACTTGTTCCACCGTTAAGGTTTAACTCCCAGTACGATTTATCCTGCGCCTTTAAACCGGAGGGTAAAAACAAAACAAAGGTTAAAATGGCTGTAAAAGCAATGGTAAGTATATTCTTTTTCATAGATTTAGCGTTTTAACTTTTAACGAATCATCCGATTATAAGTTTCAGGTAAACCTTCGTTGCCTTAAAACAGCCCTAAAAGTATAAAAATTTTGTTAATCCTCCTCCAACCATTTAATAATTTCATCAATTTGAATGGCAGGAATGTTTAGTTTGTTTTTTTTACGATATCCGTTGAGCTTTTGTTGGATAGCTGTTGCTTTACTTTCTTTAAGCAATGCCGGCGAAGCAAACCCGGCAGCCATAATGTGTTCGGCCCATATTTCGCTCACGCCCATTTTTATAAAGTCTTGGGCAGTAACGGGTTTTGCTTTTTGTTCGGGTTTCATTTGCGGAAAAAACAAAACTTCCTGAATGGATGGTTGATTGGTAAGCAACATCACCAGCCGGTCGATACCGATACCCATTCCCGAAGTGGGCGGCATACCATATTCGATAGCGCGTAAAAAGTCGTAGTCGATAAACATGGCTTCGTCATCTCCTTTTTCAAGTAGCTGAAGCTGTTCTTCGAAACGGGCACGTTGGTCGATGGGGTCGTTAAGCTCGGTATAAGCGTTGGCAAGTTCTTTGCCGTTTACCATTAGCTCGAAGCGTTCGGTAAGTTCTTCGTTTTTGCGGTGGCGTTTACAAAGCGGCGACATCTCCACAGGATAATCCATAATAAAGGTGGGTTGAATGTAGTTTCCTTCACATTTTTCGCCGAAAATTTCATCAATCAGTTTGCCTTTGCCCATGCTTGGGTCGGTTTCAATATCCAATTCTTTCGCCACTGCTCTTATTTCGTCTTCCGATTTATGGGTAAGGTCAAATCCGGTAAACTCCTCAATGGCGCCTAAAATGGTTTGTCGTTTAAAAGGTGCTTTAAAGTCGATTTCGTTTTCGCCCACTTTAATTTTTGTGGTTCCGTATAAATCGGTTACAATTTTTTCAATCATCTGTTCGGTGGTTTCCATCATCCAGAAGTAATCTTTGTAAGCAACATACATTTCCATTTGAGTAAACTCCGGGTTGTGGAACCTGTCCATTCCTTCGTTACGAAAATCTTTGGCAAACTCAAAAACACCTTCGTATCCGCCCACAATAAGCCTTTTCAGATAAAGTTCGTTGGCAATACGCAGGTACAACGGCATGTTAAGGGCATTGTGATGGGTAATAAACGGACGGGCGGCAGCACCACCCGGAATGGGTTGTAAGATAGGTGTTTCCACTTCGAGATATCCTTTGCCCGACAAAAAATTACGCATGGACTGTATAATTTGTGCCCGCTGGACAAAGGTTTTTTTAACATGATCGTTTACAATCAAATCGACATAGCGCTGACGGTAACGCTGATCGGGATCGGTAAAAGCATCGTACACCTTACCATCTTTTTCTTTAACGATGGGCAGGGGGCGCAACGATTTTGCCAACACTTTATATTGGGTAACGTGAATGGTAATTTCACCCATCTTGGTAATAAAAGCAAAACCTTTTATGCCTATAAAATCGCCAATGTCGAGCAGTCGTTTAAAAACGGTGTTGTACATGGTTTTGTCTTCGCCGGGGCAGATATCATCGCGCTTAAAGTAGAGTTGAATTCTACCTGTGTCATCCATTATTTCGGCAAAGGAGGCTGCTCCCATCACCCGACGGTTCATAATACGGCCGGCCATCGACACCTCCTGAAACAGGGTGTTGTCGCCGGGAAATTGTTCAAGCACCTCTTTGGCGTAGGCCGATACTTTAAACATTTCGGGAGGATAGGGGTTGATGCCTAATTTACGTAACTCTTTCAGGGCTTCCCGCCTTACTATTTCTTGTTCGCTTAATTGCATAATTGATGTTTCAAAAAAAAATTTTTGCAAAGGTAAATCAATTTCTATCACAATGAAAAAAGTAAAAGGGTATCGGATAATTTGGAGAAAAATTATCTTTGCCGATAAACTCCTAATAATTTTATTATGGTAACCATAAAAGAGGTATTTTCACCTAAAGATATAAAACAGTTTGTCGATT
>Ga0256831_1001515_pt1 | contig 12234 bp, 14 predicted proteins | sample 132544metaG_FD_189087 | JGI IMG/M metagenome (GOLD analysis project Ga0256831, IMG submission 189087) | Hydrothermal vent microbial communities from Lau Basin, Pacific Ocean - 132-544 | ecosystem: Environmental > Aquatic > Marine > Hydrothermal vents | place: Pacific Ocean: Lau Basin | collected... | reverse complement strand
TCGTTCCGATGACCTCTATTGCCCCGACGTCGCCCGGGCGCACCAGGTAGTTGAACCCGGGCGGGACCAGGGCCGAGGGGACCCGGAGGACGGGGAACTTGCCGCCGGCATACCAGGCGTCGCCGTAGGCGCGCGTCACCGTTTCGGCCAGGACGGAGTTCACGACCTCCTCGGGCGGGGCGTCCACCCCCGGCGTCCCGACCGTGAACTTGACCAGGGCGTAGCGCCTGAGAACGTACTCCAGGTTGGCATAGAGTTCTAGCAGGGCGAGGGCCGGGTGCTCGGAGGCGTAGACGATGCTCTTATTCAGCCCTGCGGTGTGCCAGCGCCCGCTTACGAAAGAAGCCCCCTCTCTGGAGAGGGGGTCGAAGCCGGCTTTGCGGGTGTAGGGGCGATCGGGGTCGTAGGCGCGCCACAGGTGAAGCTCAATAGATCCCATAGACACCCCGCTTGGCGGTTTCCAGGACCCGCTCGTAACCTTCCAGGCTACGCAAGAGATCAAGCGGCCGCTTGCGGCCCAGGGTGAGGTTGGGTCGTAGGAGCCAGTTGCGAACGTCTTCTTCGTCGCCGAAGAGCTCGATTAGGTGTTCGTAGGCGAAGGGCAGGAACTCGGCGAGCGCCGCCGTGCCGGCGTCGACGCTGGTCGCTTTGAGGTGGCGGAAGTAGGTGCTCCGCGACAGGTTCAAGAACGTCGCCTGTTCGTCACGGCTCATCCCCAAGATACTTGCTACCTCCGCGAAGCGCGGTAGTGGATTACCAGATTGCGTCGAAGCCGAGAGTGCCAAAACGGAACCTCCTAAGTATCAGAGTAGCACGATCCGCGACTGAGCATCGTCACGATCCCCCGTTCATCCGCACTTCGAATACTCGCATACCGGACATTTGCTACACCCTCCTCTATCACCATCGGGGCGCCGCACGGGCGGCGGCGCGGGCGCGACGGGTCACCTTCCGGGGCCTCTTGGGCCGCGTTCTCGACCATGACCGCGGCGGCGAGGGTGGTACAGGCTCTGTCGAGTTAGCTTACTACTTCGAAGGTCGCTCTATGAGGTTCGTGCATGGACTCCTCCTTGTTACGGTCGGCTAACGTCTTGGGCAAGAAGGGTGGGATTCGTCGGCGTAAAAGCTACCGCGCGCACGCGGCAGCAGCCGATGGCCAGGGCCTCTTCCCTGCTTGGCCGCCAAACGTCGATCTGGAGCCTTTTGCGGCGGTGCATCCGGTCCTGCACCTCGAGCACCTTCCCGACGAGCTCACGGGCAGCGGGACCGCAAGAGGGCCCGCCGACGGCGGTGACGACGACCTTACTGCCGAAACGAAGGCCGAGCCTTTCCAGGTCCCGGCTGACGGCCACGACGCCGTCGCGCACGCCATGACCGGAAGCGGTGACGAAGGGGGTGTCGTCGGTCTGGTCGGGGGTGCTCGAGTATGCCGTCATGGTGAGATCGAGAACCAGGGCTTCGTCGGGTAGCCCGGAGGGCACCATCACGGGGGTCGGGACCGGGCGTTCGACAACTACGGGTTCGGGCTGCCGGCTCCAGGCCAGTAACAGCAGGAACAGCACACCCAGAGAGAACGAGAGCAAATGCCACTTCATCTTGTCTCCTTTCGCTATTTGCAGGGGACTATGGCGAACAGGTAGCTGTCGTATTCCTTACCGGATCGCACGATGACGCTCCACAGCGCTACCTCGCCTCCCTCGAGCTGGTTGACCCCGGATTCCCGTAGCAGCTCGAGCGCCAGCGCGCGCAGCTTTCCGTATACCTCGTCAGCGACTCTTTGCCGGTCGAGGGGGAGGATCCTTATTACTCGTTGGTGTGCGGGTATCCCCGCTTCAAGCTGAATGCGCGCGTGCTCGAGATCGCTGGCTTCGTAGCCAAAGCTCTTCGCGACGACGCGGGGATCCTTGGAGCCCGCAACGTCTCCGACTATGATTCCGCAGTATTCGTCCATCACGAAGGTCCTTAGTGGTTGCGGTTGGAAAATCACTCGAGGAGCGCGCGCCGCTCGGCTTCCAATTGATTGAGGTCAATACCAAGGAATTCGGCGATCACCTCGTCGAGGACGATGTTGGCAGGGTCGAGGCGGTCGCCGTAGTACTCGTCCCAGCGGGCAAGCTCGACGCCGCGCTCCTTTCGCAGCCGGGCGAGGAAGTCGTTGATGGCTTCCCGCTGGCACGCGGTGTCCTCGAAAAGATCGAGCATGGAAGCGTGCTCTTCAGGCTGCGGCATCTTCGTCCCCCTCGAGGTGGGCGCCGAAGTCGCGTAGGGCCCACTTCAGGGTCTCCAGGGCCTCGTCGTCGACGGGCTGGGCTTGGGTGGTGGCCTCCTCGATGGCCCGGACAGTTGCGAGGAGGTCCGCGGGGCCCTCGAAATAGAGCGTTTTGGCGCCTGCGGGGGTCACCACCCTCGCGAAGTTCTCAGCGCCGGACTCGGTGCCGTAGGTCAGGGCCACGGCCCAGGGGAGGCGGTTCGCGAGGGCCGTGCCCCACGACTCCTCGAGCTCGCCCGCCAGGGCGAGCTGTGCCAGGCGGGTCCCCTCCACGCTGATGGGTTTGATGGCGAGGGCCTCCACCCCGTCGCCAAAGTATTCAGTGACGAGATCGGGATCTTCGGCGAGCTTGTGGATACCTTTGGCGTCGGTGGTCACGGTGATCTTGGATGCTCTGTCCATAAAAACCTGGGCGCAGGGGACCGCCTGCTTTAGCTGGGGGGGAATGCGCCGCGGGGATAGCCTTATCGTTAGTTTTAGCATCGTAGTATAATCCTTGCATGGGGGCCAGCCCAGCCCAGGCCAAGCAGCTGGGGGAAAGGTGGCGCAGGCACCACGGAGGGGTGTGCGAGCTGCGGTACTACCTGGTGTGGTGCCCCAAGTACCGCCGCCCCGTTCTGGAGGGGGCTGTGGCCGAGAGGTTAGAAGCCCTCATCCAAGAGCGCGTGAAGGAGCTGGGGGGAGAGGTCATCGAGCTGGCCGTACACCCCGAGCACGTGCACGTCTTCCTTCAGGTGGATACGCCGTACCTCTCCCCTTCGCAGATCGCCTTTGCCCTCAAGGGGTACACGAGCAAGGTATTGCGCCAAGAGTTCCCCCACCTCCGTTCCCGTCTACCCACCCTGTGGAGCAGGTCCTACTACGTGGGCACTGTGGGACAGGTCAGCAGAGAAACGGTTGAGCGATACATTGCAGATCAGAAGGGCAGGTAATCGTGGGTGGTGAGAAGGTTGTAAAGCTCGCCTACCAATACCGTCTGAGGCCCACCAAGGATCAAGAGAGGGCGCTAGAGCGCCTTCTCTCTCTGGCCTGCGATCTCTACAACGCCGCCCTCCTGCAGAGGAAGCTCCTTTGGAAGCAAAGGAGAATGCCCTTTGCCTACAAGGACCAAGCCGGGGAACTCAAGAGGCTTAGGAAGGAGATCCCCGAGTTTTTGGCCCTCAACTTCAGCGCTTCCCAGCACGTCCTCAGGAGGCTGGACAGAGCTTTTTCGCGCTTTTACCGGGGGTGTAAGACTGGACAGAGGGTGGGTTACCCCCGGTTCAAGAAGCCCTTGCGCTTCAGGACGCTGGAGTTCACCTACGGAGACGGGGTGAAGCAGATCCCGGACGGGAGGGGCGGGTACGTTCTCAGGGTCCAGAACGCGGGCCACATCCGCCTCGTATGGCACCGGGACCTTCCCCCAAAAGCCAAGATAAAGCAGGCTTGGATCACCAAGAAAACGGACGGCTGGTACGTCGCCTTCGCCCTGGAGGCTCCGGTGGAGGCGGTGAGGAAGCCCTTACCCCCCACGGGGAAGGCGACGGGGGTGGACGTTGGCCTGGAGAACCTGCTGGCCCTCTCGGACGGCAGGCTCGTGGGCAATCCCCGCTGGCTGAAGCACGCGGAGAGGGAGCTGGCTGAAAAGCAGAGAATCCTGAGCAGGAAACCAAAAGGCTCCAAGCGCCGGCGAAGGCTGGCCAAGCAGGTAGCGAAGCTCCACCTGACGGTGGCCCGAAAGCGCAAGGACTTCTACTTCAAGCTGGCTTGGGATCTGGTTAGGCATCACGACCTCGTAGCGGTGGAGGACCTGAACCTCGAGGGCCTTTCGGGAAGCGCCCTAGCCAAACCTGTGCACGATGCAGGGTGGGGGATTTTTCTCAGGGCGATCCTTCCCTACATAGCTTGGAAAGCTGGTAGGGAAGTCGTCCCCGTAGACCCCAACGGGACTTCCCAGACCTGCGCCTCGTGCGGAGGGCGCGTTCCCAAGTCCCTCTCGGAGAGGCTTCACGTCTGTCCTTCTTGCGGACACACCGCCCACCGAGACGTAAACGCCGCTCAGGTAATCCTGCACCGGGCCCGGAGCGGGCCCACGGGGTATCGGTGGGGACCTTACCTGCCGGTGTCGTGCCCGTAAGAAGCTGACGGCTTTAGCCGTCAGTAGCTCACTACTCTTCCTCCTCTGCTAAGCTGCTTTGGCTAGGGCCCCGTCTGGATCGAGATCTACCAGCCGTCTTTGTAACACGACCGTGGAAGCGTTCGTCGGGGAGTTCGGTAACGTCTGCGGCGACGACTTGTATTTTGAGGAGCTCTGCGAAATTGTCCACGCACGTCTCAAGACAGGGATCGTCTGCATGGGCGACGAGCCCCGACGACCAGGTGTTCGACTTTGGGCAGCGGATCAAGTAGATGGCGTCTCCTTGGTTCTTGAGTTCGTGGACGGTGGGTTTACTTGTGGTCGTGTCTTCGCCTCCGTTACTTGGGTGACGAAGGTGCTTAGAGCGTTGTTGTCTTTAGGGGGACAAGCCCCTTGTCCCCCACTCCGGCAAATCTGAGCTTTGCCAATAGACTGCATGATGGTGCTCTGGGGTCGGCGTTGGTGTGAGCAAGGCTTGCTCCGCTGCAACGACGTGGTGGTGGGTCATATTTGCACCGCAAGCCAAGACGGGTGTTTTAAGCTACATAATGGGTGATGACAATGAATGGTGTTGGGAACGTACGTTGGTTCGTAATCGGTGTATGGCTGTCCATGGCTGCCTGGGCGAGTGTCAGCATAAGCACCGGTGTGGTGCTACCGGGCTGGGATAGGCTTTATTCTGGTCCCCTGGTTGAAAAGTCCAAAGAGATCGCACGGGACTACGCCTTGCAACTGAACGGGGTGTACTGCATAAGCCCGGAGGTCCACTTCCACACCGGTGGAAGTCTGCTTGCGCATTCTGTGTACGTAGACAACTGGTTCGAATCGAGCGGGAAGATCGTTCCCTTGCTCGAAGACCCTGACCAGTACGTCTTCCTTTTCATCCCCAACCTTGGTATGGGTAAGAACCTCGTAGTCGTGTTTGGTTTGAGCGACGGGCTCCTCATGGTTGTTTGTTAGCGAAAGGGCAAAGCATGGGTTGCGTAGCGCGGCGGCTTCGATGATTGCTACGGTGGTCCGCCTCTAGCGCGCCGTTACCTGGCGTTGAGGGAGTATTCTGGCAGCGGCGACGCCAAGGTCGCTCTTCAGCCGGAAGGCGAATATCGTCTTGGTGGGCGCGGGTAGAAGCTGCCGCTAAATGGCATGACGCCGTTTCTTCCGGAGGGGTGGTCAGGGCCGTACTCGGCCCTGTAGCCAACGCCGTTTGGCAGCAGACGGTCGTTGGAACCGAGCCTTTATCGACGGCCGCTCTTGGTCACGAAAACTAGTTAGGGCGGTTTTCCCTGGCTGAAGCGCGGAAGCTAAGCCGGGGGGCTTTTCTCATACGTCTCGTTGGTTGGTTTGATCAGTTCCCAGGAAAGCGGCAACTTCGTGTTTGGGCAGATGATGTCGAGAACGGGTGCCGCCCGTGCCGCTCCCTCTCCCCAGCGGCGCCAGAAGGCTGCTGAGGGGCGCACGATCCCGTCGTACCCTTTCAGCAAGGCCTTCCACCCCACGCGCTGGGCAAGGGTCATCTTGGGAAGCAGGCGACATGACGCGTGCTGGGCAGAATATGGATGAACGAACGGACGCAGCTCCTCGGTCGGAAGCCGGGTTAGGTCGAGGACGCGCTTCAAGCGGACGGTGATCTTGAAGAGCTGGTAGCGGCCGCGTTTGGCTTCCTCCAGGGCCAGGGTTGCCGTTTTATTGGGGGGCAAGCCAGTGGGAGGGTCCATGATTTCCACGGCCGCGACCTTCGGGTGCAGGGCGGTGTAGAGGATGCCGTGGAGCCCCTTGGCGTTCGTCCGCCTGCCCGTGATGTACGAGCCCGCCGAAGCGCAGTCGTTGCGCGAAGGGCCGTGGGCAGGCAGTGGGTACTCGGGAAGGATGAACCGGTAGGCCTCGATGGGCAAGCGAAGTTCGCGGCCAAGTTTTATAAGGTGCTCGGCTATACGGTCGATTTCCAGTTGCATGGGAACTCCCAAGCGAACAACGCCGCGCACCTACGCGCGACGTTGCAGCGTGATTCATTTTGCTTCGTTAGCGGGTGCGCGCAATGTGGTGCCGGATGATCCGCGCCAGCGCTTCGTAGTTGCGAGGCTTGGTGTTCCAGTAGTAGGCAAAGGATCGCTCCCCGTCGCCCATGTAGGACTTCCCGGGATCCCACTCCGGAGAAATTTCACGCCTCTCCTCTACGAACTCGAGTACGAAATGCTTGGGATCCTCGTCAGTCTCGGCGGTAACGGCGTTTGCTGCCGCGACAAGGACCTCGGTTGACAGCGGTTCGCCAAGATCCAGGGGGTCATCACCATAAAGCCAATCGTGAGCAGGGTTAGGCAGACCATCGCGCACCTCGATAGATCCTGACTCGAGGGCCCTGCGGCTGACGAAGACCCGCCTCTCGCGATCAATAGGAATGAGACCTTTCTCGGGTTCGGCGTCCCCCTTTTTTGCGCTGGCGGACGATACCAGGTACCGTCTTTCGCGCTCGGAGTAATCCTTGTTCATCTCAAGACCAGCTCCTTAGTAACTCACTATATCACAGGGACCGTGGGTTTCGTGTTAGATTCATGCCGCGCTCCCCGCAGTTCGCAGCCAGGTCCAGGTGCTTTCGCAGCAGGGTCAGGGCTACATAGCCCAAGTTTGGCTCCTCAGGGGCCGCGGGGGTTTCCCGGATCCCAGCTCGTATGTCGGGAGGCCCGCCCCCGATTGTCCGGTTTGGCCAGGTGGGTTCGCACCCAGCACCTCGGCCGGACTTCGACCTCGTACTCGTATTCGGCCTCCTCTTCGCCCGGGCCGCAGAGCACGATGCGCTCCGAGCCGCGTTCGGGGAAGATCATCTCGACCTCGCGTCCGAGGCGTTCGGACAGACGCTCGGCGAGTTCCTCGAGCGAGGGCTCGCAAAGCCCCTCGGCGCAATACTCGGGGTCCGAGCATGATCCACTTTTTCTCTTCATACGAAGCACCTCCATGTAAACGCGCCGTGGAAGACCCCGGCATGGACAGGTAGGGAATTGCTCCCCTGGTCTGACCAGCTTTCGGGCAGCGTGACGGGCGATACTTGCCCCACACCGTGTTTGGTTCGTGGTGTAATGGGTCCATCATGCCACGTAGCGACGGATTCCAAGAGGCCCTTCGCCATTTTGCCGAGGCCCTGAAGACCACCTTCTCGGTTCCGGGCGGTGTCGGCGACCCAGAGGATCAGCTCAAGCCAGCGATCAAGTCCCTCTTGGAGAGCTTTCCCGACGTCATCGCCCAAACCGAGGCCCGTATCGAAGAAGGACGTCCCGACGTGGGGGTATACCAGGGGCGCGCGCTCGTTGGATTCGTCGAGCTCAAGGAGCCGGAAAAGAGTATTGCCCCATCGAGTTTCAGGGGGCACGACCGCAAGCAGTGGCGGCGGTTCAAGGACCTCCCGAACCTGATCTACACGAACGGGCGCGACTGGACCCTTTACCGCGAAGGCGAGGCCGTTCGCCGTGCGTCGTTGGCGGCCGACCCCCTCGAGGCCGGAGCCGCTGCGGCAACGTCGGCGGCCGCCAGGGATCTAGAGGATCTTCTCGACAACTTCTTCAACTGGGCGCCGCGAGTGCCCAAGAGCCCCGAAGCGCTAGCGGAACTACTCGCCAAGCTGGCGCGAATCGTGCGCCGCCGCGCCCGGGAAATCGTCGCGCGGTCGGGCTCGGGCATCGAAGACCTCTGGAGGACGTGGCAGTCGACACTCTTCCCCGAGGCCAACGAAGACCGTTTCGCCGACGCCTACGCCCAGACGCTTACCTTTGCCCTCCTGCTGGCCCGGATCGAAGGCGCAACCGACCTACACGACCCCCGCAAGGCCGCCGATGCCCTTCGCGACCGGCACGGACTGCTCGGTTCGGTGCTCGAGGTCCTGGCCCATCCCGGCTCCGACGCCTTCAATGAGATCAGCAGCGAATACCACCTGCTGGCACGTGTCCTGGAGGCTTTGGACCCGAAGGCGTTCGAAAACGGTGAGCCGCGAAAACCCAGCGACGATCCGTGGCTCCTGTTCTACGAAGACTTCCTGGCGGCCTACGACCCCAAGATGCGCAAGGACTATGGCGTCTACTACACGCCGGTGCAAGTCGTGAAGGCCATGACGCGCCTGACCGACGACGCCCTGCGCATGATGGGTAAGTCCACCGGGCTGGCCAATCACGACGTCTTGTTGCTCGACCCCGCGGTAGGAACCGGCACCTTTCCCCTGGCCGCCTTCGACCTGGCGTTGAAAGAAACGGAGAAGCGCTTTGGCGAGGGTAGCGTGCCTGCGAAGGCCGCGGAACTCTCCGGGAGGCTCTTCGCTTTCGAGATTCTCATCGGCCCCTACGCCGTGGCCCACCTCAGGTTGCAGCAGGCTTATCTGAGCCATGACGTGGACGCCAAGCCCAACGTCTACCTCACGGATACCCTCGAGGCTCCGGAGCTGAAGCCACTCGGCCACCTGGGCCTGTTGGAGAAGCCTCTCGTCAAGGAACACGTAGAAGCCATGGAAGTCAAGCGCGATGCTCCGGTTCTCGTCGTGATCGGCAACCCGCCCTATGACCGCCACGATGCCGACGATCCGAAGGGCGGCTGGATACGCTTCGGCTTCCAACAGCAGTCCGACGAAGAGCGGGCCAGACTCAGGAAGAAGCTGTTTGGCGCCTTCGTCGAGAAAAGGCCGCTTGACGACTTCCTCGAACCCGTCTTGAACGCGGGGGCGGGGAGCCACGTCAAGAACGCCTACAACCTCTACGTCTACTTCTGGCGTTGGGCGCTGTGGAAGGTCTTCGAGTCTCCGGGCGCCCCCGGTCCCGGGATCGTCACGTTCATCACCGCCAGCTCCTACCTGCGCGGTCCCGGCTTTGCCGGCATGCGCCAGTTCATGCGCGAGTCGTTCGACGACCTTTGGGTAATCGACCTTGGCGGCGACAACCGGGCGCCGCGCTGGGCCCAAGAAGACGAGAACGTCTTCAACATCGAGACCCCCGTGGCGATAGCGCTGGGAGTCCGCTATGCACGAAAAAAGCGCAGGGGGCTAGCGGAAGTCCATTACGTTCGCGCCAAGGGGAGCCGCGAGCAAAAGCTCGAGTGGCTCGACGGCCTCGCGAAGCTCAGTTCCCCGACTTGGCAGCGTGCCCCCGCCGAACCAATGGCCCCCTTCATACCGGGGGCGAGCGGCGACTACGTTCAGTACGCCCGCCTGGCGGACCTTTTCCCCTGGCAGCATTCAGGGGTCCAATGCAAGCGCACCTGGCCTGTCGCCCCCGATGTGGAAACCCTTGAAAACCGCTGGCGTAAGCTACTCGATGCCAACCCCTCGGAAAGAAGCGCGCTACTAAAGGAGGATCGCTACGTTCACGTTGGATCACGACGGACGGACCCGTTTACAAGGCGGCAGCTAACCTCGTTATACAACGCGGGCCCTGAAGAAAAACCCATTCTGCTGGGCCGATACGGGTTCCGCAGCCTGGATCGGCAATGGGCCCTCTTCGATCCACGCGTGTGTACCCACATGCGCCCCGATCTGTTGCAAGCCCATGGGCCTCACCAGCTCTACCTCACGACCCTGATGTCTACTTCTCACGGCCCGGGTCCGGCCTTGATGGCCACGGCCCTGATTCCCGATTTGCACCACTTTAGTGGCCGTGGGGGAAAAGATGTGCTGCCTCTTTACCGCGACCGCAACGGTGAAGCGCCCAACCTCGCCCCCGAGCTCCTGGAGGCCCTCGAGGGTGAGCTGGAACGCGAAGTCACCCCCGAGGACCTGGCCGCCTACGTCTATGGCGTGATCTCCCACCCCGCCTATACCGCCACCTTCGCAGAGGAGCTCGAGGCCGAACCGGGCCCGCGGGTTCCCATGACCCGCGACGCCGAGCTCTTCGACCAAGCGGTTCGGCTCGGTAGTGAGCTCCTATGGCTGCACACGTATGGGGAACGCTACGGCGATGGGCGGTCCTGGCCGCCTCCGTTCCGTGCCCGGGTCGTAAGTGCCATCCCCCACGACGAGGAAGGCTATCCTGAAGACTTCTACTACGACCCGGCGACCAAGACGCTCAAGGTCGGCGCAGGGGCCATCGCCCCGGTCTCGCTGGCCGCCTGGGAATACGAGATCTCTGGTTGGCGGCCCCTGGGCAAGTGGCTGAACTACCGCATGAGAGAGCCTGGCGGCCGCACTTCGAGCCCCCTAGACCAGATAAGGCCACGACGATGGACGGCGCAATTCACCGAGGAGCTGCTCGAACTGATCGAGGTCCTCGAGCGCACCGTAGAACTGAACCTCCAGCAAGCGCCCCTGCTCGAGAGTGTGCTTTCCTCGCCGCTCTTCACCAACGAAGAGCTGGGGCTGGACGAGGTGCCGGAAGAACTGCGCAATCCCCCGCCGCCCCCCGACGGGGAACGCCGCCGCCTCCTGTAGCCTGGCCGGCCGCCAACTGTCAAGACCCGGTGCGCGGACGGGTTCGCAGGTGGTACACCGGGACCCGTCTGCTGAAGCGACCCTTGCTGAAGGACCAGACTTCCACGGGCACGCCCCACAGGAACTCGTCGAGGAGCGCCTCGACCTGCTTCCTGGGCAACCGGCCCAGGCCGACCCCCGGGAAGTTCACCGCGATACGGAGATCGGGATTGGTGCGGGCGAACTCCCCGAGCTTCTTCGCGCCCAGGGCTATCAGGTTCGGATCGGCCTTGTCACGGTAGTGGTACTTCGTTTGGAAGGCCCCGAGACCCAGCTCGGGAGCGATCAGTAACCCGAAGACGTAGGCCTGGCGGTCCTCGTCGTACTGGAAGTCTCCCTCGCGCAGCATCCGCCCGAGCACCGCCGGCGCCCGGGGGTCGAGCTGCTTGGCCGCCTTGGCTGCGCCGGCGCCCATTACCAGCTCGCCGTTCTTCTTGAGCACCCCGTTGGCGGTGAAGAGACGGACGTCGGGCGGGTCGGGTAGGTTGGGATCGAAGAGGTTACCGGTTTCGTATTCCATTGGCTCCTCCCTTATGAAAAAAAGGGGACCCCTCCGGGCCCCTGCTTGCGTTTCGGGCCGTCGCCGGCTCAGGCGGCCTCCGCTTCGGCCTTGCCGGGGAAGATCCGCGCGAAGATCTTCTTGGCCACCTCGAGGGCCTTCCCCCTATAGGGTTCGGCCTTGCGCCAGACCACCCTGACGCCAGCGAGCTCGTAGAGGGCCAAGTGTACCGTGACCGGCGCGTAGTCGTAAGGACCGTAGTCGTCCTTGATGGGGGCGTAGCGGGTGCCGTCGAGGAGGGGGCCCTTCATGAGCAGGCGCAAGAGGGCGCCGTCGCCCCACTCGACCGAGCCCTTGACGTCAGTCAGCGGCAGGTCGTGCTCCTCGGCGAAGGCCTCGGGGTCGACGTGACCGCGGTTGTAGAGCTCGCTGCCGTCGTCGTAGTGGATCACCTCTTCGCCGTGGCCGAGGCTTACCAGGGTGGGCTGCCCGTCTTCTTTGGACATCGTTTTCCTCCTCCTTTGGTACCGGGTCGCCCCGGCGCAAAGAAACGGGCCGGCTCGTGGCCGGCCCTCCGGTAGTCGCGTTTGGGTCCGTGCGGCGGTCTCTAGCAAGGACACTCGCCCAAACCGGGCGAAGAGGCCGCAGTGGTAGTGTATTCCCGTACCTTCTCGTAAATGGCGCGGTAGCGTTCGCACAGCTCCTCACAACTGCAACCTGGCTGATTCGGCGCTCCCGGGCATGCGTCGACGTTGCTTTCGAGGCCATCAAGTGCTCGAAGGGCCCCGTTCAAGACCGCCTCGTTCTGTTGCAGCACCTTCTTTCCGGTCTCGTCGCCACCGCTCTCTGCTCCCTTCGACAGGCCCTCCTTGGCGCCAGCGAGACCACTCTCCACCGCTTTCGTAAGTTCCCGAACC
>Ga0256831_1001514_pt1 | contig 12237 bp, 8 predicted proteins | sample 132544metaG_FD_189087 | JGI IMG/M metagenome (GOLD analysis project Ga0256831, IMG submission 189087) | Hydrothermal vent microbial communities from Lau Basin, Pacific Ocean - 132-544 | ecosystem: Environmental > Aquatic > Marine > Hydrothermal vents | place: Pacific Ocean: Lau Basin | collected... | reverse complement strand
CGCCCGAAATTACGGCGAGCATATCTTCGGCTCTGTCGGAATATTTGTGAGCGTTTCGTACAAGTTCCATTCCACGCTTGGCTATTGCCTCTCTTAACTCATCATTCTCGAGATAAAAATTAACTACATTACCGATGTTCACATCTTCTTCATATAAAGCGTAATCTTCATTTTCAACGAATAACTCCCTCTGTCCGCTATTGGTTGTTTTATCGGAAAGGAGAAGCGAGCCGGTTGACATCGCTTCGAAAAAGCGCATATTCAAATCATTCCGGACGGCATTGTTAAAAACAATCTTTGATTCGGAAAATATTTTTGACATTTCTTTCAGGAAAGCTCTTTCGTAATAGAAATCAAAATTTGACTTTAGATACTCTAACAGTTGAACTCTCCGCTGATTGCCGATAAGCGAACCGACAAATCCAACATCATGAATTCTAGTTTCGGAAAATTTATCATGCGTTTCCGGATCAGCGCCGAGGGGTAGCCAAAAAACTTTTTCGTTGCCGGCATTTATAAAATCTTTTAGATATTCTTTTTGTGCAATAAAAACAAAATCAAAATTTTTTGCCAGTTCAATATGGTTTTGCAAGTGCAGGTGGCTATCAATTAAGTAACACGCCGTTGGAATTGGCAATGAGTTTGTATTGCGCGGAATAATTCTTCCTACGGATTCTATCCAGATAAATGCTTCCGGCTGTTTATATGGGGGAGTATCGTTAAAAATTTGCAGAATGTCCGGTTCAAAATCGGTGGGAATATCCTGAGGTAAAATCGGCTGTTTCAGATTTTCGAGCTTCCACTTTGTGATATATTCGGAAGGAAGCTGTGGCCCGATTGTAGTTACATCATATTTTTTTCTGAAAGCTTTTTCAAAATAAACCGCGGTTGTCGCGGGGTAAGAAACATAGTAAAGCCAAATCTTTTTCATTCAAAAACTCCGAATTAATAAAACATTTTCATGAGTTTGAAATTCCTCGCGCGGAAGCGGATTTTATCTATCCGCATTTGGGAATAACAAACTTAAAAAATCAGATAAATATCTTAGTTAATATATCAAAGTTAACGCATCAAAAAAAATACCAGAAAAAAGTTTGATTCCGGTTGGTATTTGGAGTTTATGCAAAAAAAGTGTGGAATATTAACCAGCTGTCCAAATGTTATATTTTATAATCAGCATGTTGTTGCTTTTCCAAATCGCTTAAAAACCTTGAAACACTCTAAAAAGAGTAAAAAAACAGAGGGAAAATATTTTGGCCCGATAATTGAAAATTGTGTGCAAGGAAAAATATCAAGAATTGGTAGAACAACAGGAACATATCGTTAAAAAGGAAAAACTCACAACCGAAGAGAATTTCGAATATTATTTGGAACTCGGGAAAGAGTCTATTCGCAGAAAAGATTCGGCGCACGCTTCCGAAGCGTTAAGAAAAGCCGCGCAGTTTCGGAAAACCGGCGAGCTTTATCTGCTGCTCGGCGTAGTGCATGAGGATTTACACAGTTTTGAAAAAGCCGCCGAGTATTTTAAAAAAGGGATTGATATTGATTCGAGAAATCCGGAGCTGTTTGTTGAACTCGGGACTTTATATTACAAAACGGGGAAAAAAGACGCCGCCGAATTTTACTACGGCGAGGCGCTTGCAATTCGTCCGATGAACTTCAGCGCAAACTTTAATATGGGAATAATTCATCGCGATAAAGGGAACTGGGCGCGGGCTATTGAATTTTTGAAAAAAGCGGAACTTGTAAGTCCCAATAATTTCCTTACGCTTTATAATTTGGGATTTTGCTATCAACAGTTGGGTAATTCGGAAAAGGAAGCGGAATATTACAGAAAAAGCGTGCATGAAAATCCCGTCAGTCCGGAAGCAAATTTTGCTTACGGAAATGTTTTGAAAGAGGATAAAAATTGGGAGAGAGCAAAAGAATATTATAAAGCTTCACTTCGGATAAAACCGGACCAGCCGAAAGTTATGACGAATCTCGGAATAGTTTATCATTATATCGGCAAGTTTGAGGAATCGAAAGAACTGTTGGAATCCGTGATTAAGCTGGAGCCTGATAATTTGGACGCGATTGTTAATCTTGCCGCTAACTATTACGAGCTGGGTGATTTTGAAAAATCAAAAAAGTATTATGAGAAAGTTCTGAACAAAATCCCCGACGATGCGGTAACTCATTTTAATTATTCGCTCCTTCTGTTTACAATTGAAGAATACGACAAGGCGCTTAACGAATATGAATGGAGACTTAAAACATGGGGAAAAGAAACTGCGCTTAAAGATATTCCCGATTGGCATGGAGAAGAGCTTACGGGGAAGAGAATTTTTGTAATTGCCGAGCAAGGATTGGGCGATGCGATTCAATTTGTACGATATATTAAGGAAGTGAAGTCTCGCGGGGCTTATGTAATCATGCAAGCAAGAAAACCTCTCGTTGAACTTTTTGAAGAGAGCGGAATCGCCGATGAAATTACGCCCGATATTGATGAAAAGCAAAATGCAGATTATAAAATACATTTGATGAGTATTCCGAGCGTTATAAAAAAATTTCCGCTTGAAGTTGAAAAGCCATACATTAAAGTAAATTCGAAGAAAAGTAAATTAAGCGAAACAGCTTCGGATAAAATAAAAGTCGGAATTACCTGGCGCGGAAACAGCAAGCACATGTATGATTTTAAGCGTTCGGTAAAACTTAAATATTTTAAGAAACTGTTTGTCAATCAAGAGGCGGAGTTCTATTCGCTGCAGATTGATCCGACTGAAGATGAAAAGAAAATACTGGGCGAATATGGCGTGGCGGATTTATCTTACGAGCTTCATTCCTTTTTGGACACAGCGCAAATTATTAATGATTTGGACCTCATTATTTCCGTTGATTCTGCGGTAGCGCATCTTGCGGGAGCAATGGGGAAAGAGGTTTGGCTCGCAATTTCAAAAGTTTCCGATTGGCGCTGGGGAACAAGCGAAGGTAAAACAGCTTGGTACAAAACGATGAAATTGTTCCGTCAGCAGGAGCCGAAAGAATGGGGCAGAGTTTTTGAGAGAATCGGCAACAAACTGAAAAAGAAAACGGATAAAGCAAAAAGAGCGGTAGAACAGGAGTTAGCTTTATTAAAACTTTACGGCGTTGACGCTTATGAAAAAGGAAAATTAGGACAAGCGTTAATTTATTTTGAAAAATATTTGGAGAAATTTCCGAATGACGAAGCGGCGCTTTTAATGGCGGGAACTTTGGAATACAAGCAGAAACAATTTGATTCCGCAGAGAAGTTTTTGAGAAGGCTGTTGAAAATTAATCCCGAAAGTTTTGACGCAATTGAAATGTTGTCCGAAATATATTTTTCAAAAAAAGATTTCAAAAAAGCAATTGAGTATTGCAAGATGAGTCTGGAAATAAAAGAAACTCCTGAAATACTCAATAAACTTGCTCTTTCACTTCAAAGCCTCGGCAGATATGAAGAATCGGAAAAGTACTTAAGAAAGGTATTGAAGTATGAAGTTGTTGCCGGCTATTATATTAATTACGCCAACACGCTCTATTTTTTGAAAAGGTTTGACGAGGCTATTCAATTTTTCGATAAAGCGATTGAGTTGGAAAATCCGGTTGCCGCGCATGTGGGGAAAAGTTTCGCTTGTTTGGCGCGGAAGGATTTTAAAAACGGTTTCCGAGAATATGATTGGGCGATTAGAAGCGTCAGCAGTTTGGAAAATCCGGTTCGGGAGTGGGACGGGAAAGAAGCGTCCGGGAAAAAAATATTAATTTACACCGAACAGGGACTGGGCGATTCGATTCAGTTTATGAGATTTTTACCGAAAGTTAAGGAAAAAGGACCGAAGATAACCGTAGGTACGACTCCGGCATTGGCACCGTTTTTTGAGAATTCTCCTTTTGTCGATAAAACGACAGTGCGGAAAGAATATGATTATGATTTTTCCTGCTCGATAATGAAACTGCCGAAAATACTCGGTTTGGAAGAAGAGGAAGATTTTCGTCTCCCTGATAATTTATTCTCGATTGATGAAAATATTTATGGTCAATGGAAGAATACTCTTTCGCGGAACAGAACAAATGTCGCTGTTATGTGGCATACCGATTCTCCTACTCCGACAAGCGGACAGCGTTCGGTTGATTTTGATTCGCTTCAAGAATTGTTTAACAATGACGATGCTGATTTTTATCTGATTGAAAAAAACAGGGATGAAAAATTATCAAAAGAACTTAGCAAAAAATTTAAGAACGTAATAATTATTAATGAATCTTTATGGAATATTGCTTCGATTGTCAAAGCGATGGACCTTGTTATTTCAATAGATTCTTCAATTCTTCACATAGCGGCTTCGCAAAAGATTCCCGTTTGGGTTCCGCTTCCCAAATACTGCGATTGGCGTTGGACGTTTGAAGGAGAAAACTCATATTGGTACCCGAGCGTCAAGTTGTTCCGTCAGACCGAAGAAGGAGATTGGAGCGATGTTATACGGAAGATTTCCGGAAGGCTTAAAGAATTCGTAAAAGGTAATAAAAACAATTTTGATCCCCTTAATGAAGTTTTGCTAACCGCCGAAAACTTTATCTCCGAAGGAAATTTTACCGGCGCGGAGAAACTGTTAGATGAGTTTTCGGAAAAATACGGCGACGAGGAAGAGCTTAATTTCAAACTCGGATTTGTTAAACAAAATCTAAGGAAAAACGAGGAAGCTCTCCGATATTACGGAAAGGTTTTGCGGAGCAATCCTGCAAATTTGAATGCAATTAATAACGCCGCCGTTGCCTTAAAGGATTTAGGCAAGTATAAAGACGCTGAAAAATTGCTGAGGATTTCGGTGGAAGCTTCGCCTGAAAATTTCAGCGCATATAATAATCTCGGAATTATTGTCGATGCGACGGGAAGGTTTGGAGAAGCTGCAGATTTGTTTAGGCGCGCATTATCGATAAAGCCGGAATATTCGGATGCGGAAATTAATCTCGCTAATACCCTTTCTACCCTTGGCAGATACGAGGAAGCACTTGAAGTAATAGATAGATTGCTTGAAAGAGAACCGGAAAACGTACGCGCAAACTTTAATAAAAGTCTCCTCCTTTTTGCATCGGGGAATTACAAGGATGGATTTAGGTTTTACGAATGGCGGAGAAAATTGCCGGATTATCTTAAACGTGATTTTTCAAAGCCCGAGCTTAACGGCGAGCCGGTAGAAGGGAAAAAGATTCTCCTTTACGATGAGCAAGGATACGGCGATACGATTCAGTTTTCGCGATTTGTGAAAAAGCTGGCTGATGCCGGAGCGGAAGTAATTTTACAAACGCACGGAAGTCTTTCCGGATTGATGAAGGGATGCGGAGGCGTTTCTCAAGCAATCCCGAGAACCTCGCTCGACGACAAAGGGATTGAGTATGATTTTCATCTGCCGCTTTTATCTTTACCCCGTTACTTGGGGTTGGGTTTTGAAGATTGCCGAATGGAAAAATATTACTTAAATGTTGAATCCGATAAAGTTAAGTCCTTTAAAGAAGATTATTTCTCGACCGATAAAATAAAAGTCGGATTGGTTTGGGAAGGGAAAACGCCCTTGTTTAATGCTCACCGTTCGGCAAAGTTAAGCGATTTCTCCTCAATAGTAAGATTAGGCGGATATGAGTTTTATTCGCTTCAAGTCGGAGATGTGGCGGAAAGAGATTCGGCAATAATGAATGAAATGGGAATTACGGATTTATCTTCCGCAATAAAAGATTTTTCGGACACAGCCGCGATATTGGAAAATCTCGATTTTCTCATCTCTATCGATACCGCAGTGGCTCATCTTGCGGGAGCGTTAAATGTAAAAACGTTTTTGCTTTTATCGGAAAAAGCAGACTGGCGTTGGGGACGCGGTGAAAGAACAATCTGGTACCCGTCGATAAAAATTTTCAGGCAGTCCCGTTTCGGAGAATGGGGTGGAGTTATTAACAAAGTTTTAGAAGAAATGAATCCGAGAAATGGAGTTCAAACAATAACCAATAACAAAAAAAGGAGTTAAAAAATGGGCTTTCGTATTAACACAAATATCGATGCTTTAAGAGCCTACTACCAATTGGCAAGAGTAAATCAAGATACTACTCAAGCGCAATTGAGACTTGCCTCTGGCAAAAAAATCATGCATGTAGCCGATGACACGTCCGGATTTAACGTTGGAACATCGCTGAAAGGAAAAATATCCGTAATGAAAGCGGCTAAAGGCAACGTAAGCGCCGCAAAGGATATGATGGCTACCGCCGAAGGAGCTTTGCTCGCGGTTAACGACTTACTCGTTAAAATTGACGGAAAGCTTTCCGATTCCACAAACCCGACAGCCGATAGAACTTCGCTTGCAAGCGATATTCAGGCGCTCGGTAAAGAAATTGATAAAACAATTAGAAACGCCAAGTTCAACAATACATCATTATTGTATTCTACAGCCGGGTCCGGATTTGTTTTTCAGGTCGGAGAATCTTCGGACACTCTTAATTTGAACTTTGCTTCTTCATTGGCAAGTACAGGCGGCGGTGGATATGCTTCCGGAATTTCCGCATCTCTCGGCAGTTTTGCAAATGTATCCGCATCAACCTTGGCGTGTACTTCCGGCTCTTCCTCGATAGCGGCATTGCAGACAGCATTAACCAGTTTGAAGACAGCAGTATCCGGTGCGTTAGGCGATATAGGTAACTTTACACAAAGATTGGATATTAAAGAAGAAACATTGAATGTTGCGATTACAAACGCCGAAGCAAGCGTAAGCAGATTGTTCGACGCCGATATGGCGATGGAACAGTTGAAAGCGACAAGAGGCAGTATTTTAGGACAAGCTGCGACGGCAATGTTGGCGCAATTGAATATGTCTCCGCAACAGGTCTTACAATTATTTAAATAATAGATGAGGAGAACCGAAATGAATGCTTCGAATTTAGCAAAAGGAAATAAGGAAAAAGCGAACGCTTATTTCGTAAAAGAAATAATGGACGCACTTCCTCATGAGTTATTGTTTAGAGTATATGATTTTGCAATAACTCATTGCCAAAGACATGATGTGGAGAAAACAAATCGCGCAATTTCCGAACTGATAAACGCTCTTAACTTTGATGATAGACAAACTCGCGAGCTTTCCACTTCATTGTTGCAGCTGTACCAGTTCGCACAGGAGCAAGTCCGGCGCGGAAACTTCGATATGGCGATGAAAATTCTTACCGGACTTAGAGATACTTGGCAAGAATTATTTGATACGCTTTTTAATTCTTTACCTACGGCAAAAGCCAATTAAATTCTACTATAAAAAGCCGTCTCCTTGCAGAGGCGGTTTTTTCTTACCTAATAAAACTAAACTTTCCTCTTTTTTTTCCGATAATCTGAATGTGAATATTATATCTCAAATGAAATTGCAGTAAATATCAAAAAATTAAAAAGCAGGTTGTAAATGAATTCAGCGGGAACTAATACATATCAAAGAAAAAGCGATCGCGCTACGGGACGAGCGGGAAATCCCTATTTAACCAAGGAAATTATGGATGCTCCGCAGGAAAAGCTACTTCTAAAAACTTATGATTATGCGCTGTTGCATTGTAAAAAAGGGGACGTAAATAAAACAAACAGGGCAATAGACGTTTTGCTTGGCGGATTGGACCTGCAGTTTGAAATCGCCCGTGAGTTATACAGCCTTTATATGTTCTGCAAAGATGAGATGATTAAAGGAAATACCGAAATTGTTTATGTGATACTTTCCAATTTAAAGGAAAGTTGGGTTACTGCATTTAATAAAGAAGCAATAGCGGTCTAAAGGTAAAAAAATGGCTGGCTCAAGTTCAATATTGACAACAAGCGGAATAAATCAAATGGTATCGTCGTTTAAGACGGTGCAGGAGCAGCGCCAGATTTATCCGCTGAAAAATAAAATAAATACTTACTCCAATTTATCTTCAACGTGGAGTTCCTTAAGCACATCCCTCTCAAGTTTGAAAGATATTGCTTATACGCTAAAATACAGCGGGGACAGTTCGGTTTTTAACACCAGTTCCGCGAAACTTTCCGATGACTCCTTCTTTTCGGTAACGGCTTCGAGCAACGCAACGCCCGCTTCATACGCGATTAGAGTTAATCAGCTTGCCAAAAGCGATATTGCCGTTTCCAATACAATGGCTTCGGACACTGCCGTTACTTCGATGGCGGGAACGCACAAAATTCAGATTAAAAGCGGCGATTACACAAGCAATGTTGACGTTACGCTTACCTCTTCCGAGACAAACGACAGCATTATGGATGCGATAAGCGATGCGATTAATAACGATTTCGCTGTTGTTCAATCGACGGCTCATACCGCTACCGATACTTATACCGGTTCGGGAACATTCAAGATAAACATAGACGGAACAGAGACTTCCATTGATTACGATTATTCCACCGGTTATACGTGGGATGATGTAGTCTCGGATTTAGTGAGTAAAATTTCATCAAATGTTGACGGCGTTACCGCCGAAAAGGTTACCGATGGTACGGATGTAAGCTTAAAAATTACGGTTAACGATAAAAGCCAATATATCACAATGGCAGCCGCAGACGATTCCGGAACTTTGCTTGATTCGTCAAATTTGAATATCGATGTTACCAAAGAAAAATCAGCGAATGCGCTCGCTTCGGCGTCGGTGTTTGCCCCGACAACCGGAAATTCCAAGTTGTCCATTACGGCTAAAAATTCAGGATACGACAACAGATTAATTATGTCCGATACTTCGGGAAGCGCTCTTGATTTTGTAGGGCTGACGTCAACTATTTTGACTGACCATACCGTTACAACTACCGATACCGATGCCGGATTTATCTACGACGCGACAAATTCGACAAGCAACGAATTAAATTCAGTGCTCGAATTTAACGGCATTCAAGTCCAGCGGGATTCCAACACGATTACGGATTTGGTTTCGGATTTGACCATTAATTTAAAAGCCAAAATGGAAAGTACGGACACTACCGTAACCGCTACGGTTGGAAAAGACGTTGACGAGATAAAATCGAAAGTAAATGATTTTATCTCGAAGTTCAACGATTCGTATCTCTATATAAAAAATCGTTACTACTCCGGGGATTCGGGTAGAGGAATTTTCGCGGGCGATTCAACCGCATATTCATTAATGAAAAAGCTGCAGGATATTGCAATCGGAAAAGTTGACGGTTTAACCTCCGGCAATTATGCCTACCTTTCGGAAATCGGAATTACATTTGACCCGAGCACCGGGCTGTCAATGTCGGATTCCAGCGCTTTTGAAACGGCTTTGCAGAATCATCCGGACCAAGTGGAGGATCTGTTTAATTCCACAAACGGAGTAGCCACGTCCCTTTATAACTCTTTGGATTCGTATGTAGGTACCGACGGCTCGATAGCAGATGTAATAAATTCTTTGGACAATAACGTAAGCTATTTAAATGACAGAGTTGATTCAATACAGTCAAGTATCGACAAACAGGCTGAAAATCTTAGAAAACAGTATGAATCCCTGCAGCAGCAATTAGCGCAGTTATTAATGAGTCAGCAAATGTATTCGCAATTCGGAGGAGGATTCTTTTAATGGAACCGGTACAAGGAATTAAGAGGATTGAGAAAAATTTCTCGGAAGTTTTATTCCTTCTTGATAATATTGACGATGAAAATTTTAACGGGAAAATCAGTAGGATAAATTTCCTTTATGAAGATATATCAAAGCAGAAAGAGATTTTGAAATCAAATTTCGGACTTGAAGAACTAAAAAAATATAATAAATTTTTGACCGATAAAGCTAAAGTAATAAAAGAAAAGTTCGATAATATTATTGCAGAAAAGAGTGAAAAAAGCATATCTTTAAAAAAAGAGTTATTTTTAATTAATAATAAAAAGAAATTAATAAACTATAAATAGGTAAAAAGTGGACGTAAAAGGGGTCAATAACGGTTATGTAAATCCGAATTTGGTAAACGCTTACAATAATAAAAAAAGCGTCTCAAAGGAAGTTACAAAAAAGTCCAATAAAATTAATGATAAGTTAGAATTATCTTCCGCAGCTAAAAAGTTAAAAGGGACAGAGATGGATAAAGCCAAATTGTCGGAAGTTAAAGAAAAAATTAACAGCGGTTTCTATAATAGCGAAGCTGTTCTTAATAAGGTTGTGGATAAAATCTATAAGGAAATAGCAGGTTAATTTAAGTTCTTTTGAATTTTAGTTCATACTAAACTTTTCCGAATTTGTTCCGATAGTATGAGTGTAAAAAGTAATAATAAGGTCAAGTAGGGAGACTTGACTAAAACCATAAACAAATACATGGAGGTACACAATGGCTTTTAAAGTCAACACAAACATCAGCGCATTGAAGGCTTATTATGAATTAGCCAAAGTAAATGCACAAACCACCAAAGCCCAATTAAGACTTGCATCCGGCAAAAGAATTATGCACGTAGCAGACGATACGTCCGGATTCAACGTAGGAACTTCCCTTAAAGGGAAAGTAGCAGTTTATCACGGAGCACAAAATAACATTGCTTCTGCAAAAAATATGCTTTCCACGGCAGAAGGTTCGTTGCTCGGAATTAACGACCTGTTGGTAAAAATTGACGGAAAACTTTCCGATTCGACAAACCCGACAAACGACCGTACCGCATTGGCAAACGACATCAAAGCTCTTGCCAATGAAATTAACTCCACATTGAAGAACACAAAATTTAATAATACTCAGTTGCTTTTCTCTGCCGCAGGTTCGGGATTTACATTCCAAGTTGGCGAAGCTGGCGACACATTGAATCTTAATTTTGCTTCTTCATTGGCAAGCACGGGAAGCACAACCGGCGGTTACGGTTCCGGAATTTCCGCATCGCTCGGCAGTTTTGCTAATGTTACAGCTTCAACTCTTGCATGTACTTCCGGTTCAAGTTCGGTAGCCGCATTGCAGACAGCTTTAACCAGCTTAAAATCAGCGGTAACAGACGCATTGGGAGATATCGGTAACTTCTCGCAGAGATTGGATATTAAATCGAGCACGCTTGACGTAGCCGTAACGAATGCCGAAGCCAGCATAAGCAGATTGTTTGATGCGGATATGGCGATGGAACAATTAAACGCAACGCGCGGCTCGATAATCGGACAGGCTGCAACGGCAATGTTAGCACAGTTGAATATGGCTCCACAGCAAGTATTGCAGTTATTCCGTTAAGCTTCAAATTATTGGTAATTAATATTGTTTGAATTGTAAAAGCCAGCCTCTACCGGTAAAACGGTAGAGGCTTTTTTTATGCAGATAGAAAAAACAAAAACGGATGTAAATTAAACCCAAAATTGTCATTAGGGAGAAAGCGGGTTAACTTATTGGAAAAATTTTTAATGACAATTTTTTTGTTAAACTTTTTTTACTTCCTTCCGATAATGTGAGTGTAAAAAGTAATATTAAGGTCAAGTAGGGAGACTTGACTAAAACCATAAACAAATACACGGAGGTACACAATGGCTTTTAAAGTCAACACAAACATCAGCGCATTGAAGGCTTATTATGAATTAGCCAAAGTAAATGCACAAACCACTAAAGCTCAATTAAGACTTGCATCCGGCAAAAGAATTATGCACGTAGCAGACGATACGTCCGGATTCAACGTAGGAACTTCCCTTAAAGGGAAAGTAGCAGTTTATCACGGAGCACAAAATAACATTGCTTCTGCAAAAAATATGCTTTCCACGGCAGAAGGTTCGTTGCTCGGAATTAACGACCTGTTGGTAAAAATTGACGGAAAACTTTCCGATTCGACAAACCCGACAAACGACCGTACCGCATTGGCAAACGACATCAAAGCTCTTGCCAATGAAATTAACTCCACATTGAAGAACACAAAATTTAATAATACTCAGTTGCTTTTCTCTGCCGCAGGACCGGGATTTACATTCCAAGTTGGCGAAGCTGGCGATACATTGAATCTTGATTTTGCTTCTTCATTGGCAAGTACAGGAGGCGGCGGATACGCTTCCGGAATTTCCGCATCGCTCGGCAGTTTTGCTAATGTTTCCGCTTCAACTCTTGCTTGTACCACAGGCGCAAGTTCGGTAGCCGCATTGCAGACAGCTTTAACCAGCTTAAAATCAGCGGTAACAGACGCATTGGGAGATATCGGTAACTTCTCGCAAAGATTGGATATTAAATCGAGCACGCTTGACGTAGCCGTAACGAATGCCGAAGCCAGCATAAGCAGATTGTTTGATGCGGATATGGCGATGGAACAATTA
>Ga0256831_1001513_pt1 | contig 12238 bp, 10 predicted proteins | sample 132544metaG_FD_189087 | JGI IMG/M metagenome (GOLD analysis project Ga0256831, IMG submission 189087) | Hydrothermal vent microbial communities from Lau Basin, Pacific Ocean - 132-544 | ecosystem: Environmental > Aquatic > Marine > Hydrothermal vents | place: Pacific Ocean: Lau Basin | collected... | reverse complement strand
CTGTAATTATAAAATATTGACGAAAAAAATTATTGCCTTAGTTGAAGAGCAAGCATTTGATTTATTAGAAAAAATGGCGGGAGACATTATTGATCTGATTGCTGATATTGGTAAGATTCAGTATGCCAGTGTCGAAATTGATAAGCCGCATGCGTTGCGCTTTGCCGATTCAGTCTCTATTAAAATGGACTATCAAAAAGCAAACTGTGAGCGTGTTAGCTAGGTCAAAAGGTAATTCTTCATATCTAGGCAACAAGCTTTTTATTTTATTTAGAGACGTACTTATTTAAAAGCTTCTATCAACAGAGAAGTTAGCCAGAGTGATTAAGGCTTCTTTATAATCGGAGTTAGGGATGTTAGCCAGTTGTGCAATGGCTAAGTCCGCTTCTTCACGGGCAATATCACGGGTATAATCTAACGCACCAGTAGTTTCAATGGCTTGAGTTATGGCCTCAATCTGCTCCAAACCACCTTGTTCTATGGCTTCTTTAATGAGTTGCGCCTGTTTATCGCTACCATGAGCCATGGCATAGATAAGCGGTAGCGTTGGTTTGCCTTCAGCCAGATCATCACCGACATTTTTTCCCAGTTCCTCGCTATCGGCGCTATAATCCAAAACATCATCAATTAACTGAAAAGCGGTGCCCAAATGCATACCAAATTTTGCCATGGACTGCTCGGTTGTCTCATCCTGAGCCGTAACAACAGCACCTAATTGCGCAGCAGATTCGAATAACTTTGCCGTTTTATAGTGAATAACTTCGATATAACGCTCTTGTGTTGTAGAGGCATCATTGCAATTGAGCAATTGTAATACTTCGCCCTCAGCAATTGTGTTAGTGGAGTGAGAAAGAATATTCATTACTTTCATACTCTCGACACCAACCATCATTTCAAAAGCACGAGAATAGAGAAAATCACCGACTAAGACGCTGGCCGCATTGCCCCAAAGTTCATTGGCTGTATCTTTACCACGGCGTAACTCAGACTCATCAACGACATCATCATGTAGTAGGGTAGCCGTATGAATAAACTCAATAACGGCTGCTAAGGTAATTTGATGCTCATTAGCCGATGAATGCTTAGCGCTTGCAAAGGCATTCGCACTGAGTAAAACTAGGACGGGACGAAGGCGTTTACCACCGCTATTGATAATATACTGACTTATCTGATTAATCAGTACGACTTCAGAATGCAGGCTGGTTTGGATTAAGTGATTGACTCGTTCCATGTCACCCTTAATTAAGGTGAAAACGTCTTCAATATTCATAGCTAGTGTTCATGAGTAGGATTTATCTAATATTAGTCGCAATTGTTTTTTATAAGCATCTTTTATAAACATCAAGGGTATAAAACTCATGGATCGTATGTTTAGAGTCTGGCGCTGTCAAGCTTTTACTAGGTAAATACCATGTGTTTAGTAAAAAATTAAAATAAAATAGGCTTAGGTTTGACAAGGAACAATAAAACAAGCTAAAATTGATCGTCTTGGATTCATGGTTTTTGCTTGATTTTTATTAGTGTTCTTTTATCTATATCTGCAAAGTATATCTGCAAAGTAAAGATAAACGATTATCTTGATAATATCATCGGTAAAAGTCTTTTTATATTTACTTTAGTATGTTTGGAGTATGCGTATGTACGCAGTAATTAAAACTGGCGGTAAGCAGTATAAAGTAAGCGAAGGTCAAACGCTTAAAGTTGAAAAGTTGGACGCCGAAGAAGGTGCTAGCATTGATCTAAATGAAGTCTTAATGGTTGCCGATGGTGATGATATTAAAGTGGGTGCACCTTTTATTGATGGCGGCAAAGTGACAGCAACTATTGCCTCTCACGGTCGTGGCAAAAAAGTAATGATTGTTAAGTTTAGACGTAGAAAACATCATCGTAAACAGATGGGACATCGTCAGTCATATACTGAACTTAAGATTGAAAAAATTACAGCTTAAGACTTACGACTTAAGAGACAAAAGGATAATATAATGGCTCATAAAAAAGCAGGTGGTAGTACCAGAAACGGGCGTGATTCGGTATCGAAACGTCTTGGTGTTAAGAAATTTGGTGGTGAAATGGTTGTTGGTGGTAATATTCTTATCCGTCAACGTGGTACTAAAGTTCACCCAGGTCTGAATGTTGGTATTGGCAAGGACGATACGTTATTTGCTAAGGCAGATGGTCGTGTTTTATTTGAAACAAAAGGCCCAAAAAACCGCAAATTTGTTAGTGTTGTTGCAGCGTAACTTTTGTTTGCTTCTTAGCTTTATCTTTGGCTCTTACTTTGTCTAAGTTAAACAGAATCTAAAGTATTAGTGTAAGCACACAAATAGTATGCAAAATACAAAATAAAAAGGCTCTACCAGTTTCTGGCAGAGTCTTTTTTTGTTTATATAATCCTACATTCATCGCCACTACCTAGTTATTTAACGATAGAGATAAAAAATGAAATTTGTTGATGAAACAACGATAAAAGTAGAATCAGGACAAGGTGGCAGAGGTATTGTCAGCTTTCGCCGTGAGAAATACATTCCCTTTGGTGGTCCCGATGGTGGTGATGGTGGTGATGGTGGTTCGGTCTATCTGAGAGCCAGTGAAGGTCTGAATACCTTGGCTGATTTCCGTATGACACGTTTTTATAAAGCACAAAATGGTCAGTCAGGTCAGGGTAAAGAGAAAACCGGCAGAGGTGGTGATGATCTCTATATTGATGTGCCGGTTGGTACCAGCATTATTGATATAGAAACAGAAGAAAATTTGGGCGATCTTACTCGGGCTGGACAAACCTTATTAGTGGCTCGGGGTGGTTTTCATGGCTTGGGTAATACACGCTTTAAAAGCAGTGTCAATCGTGCTCCAAGGCAAAGTACTCTAGGCACGCCAGCTGAACGTCGTGAGTTAAAGTTAGAGTTAAAAGTATTGGCAGATGTTGGCTTGCTTGGTATGCCTAATGCGGGCAAATCGACCTTTATTCGAGCTATTTCTGAAGCAAAACCCAAAGTGGCTAATTATCCTTTTACAACACTGATCCCTAACCTTGGGGTGGTTAGTGTGGTACCCCATCGTAGTTTTGTGGTGGCTGATATTCCCGGTGTTATTGAAGGTGCTTCTGAAGGTGCAGGCCTTGGTATTCGCTTTTTGAAACACGTGGCTAGAACAGGCTTACTTTTGCATTTTGTTGATGTGGAGCCCTATGATGGCAGTAGTCCTGAGGACAGTTTTAAAGCAATTGAAGGTGAGTTAGAAAAGTTTAGCGAAATTGCGGATAATGAAAATGTCAGTAAATTAGTGGATAAAGAGCGCTGGTTAGTTATTAATAAAACCGATTTATTGTATGATGAGGAACGTCAGCAAAAATGTGAAGAGATTGTGCAGGCTTTAAATTGGCAAGGGCCAGTTTTTCAAATATCGGCTATAAATAAAGAAGGCACAAAAGAATTATGTTTTGCCATTATGGATTATCTTGAAGCACAGGTGGGCTTTAAAGGTTGTTCTAATAAAGATGATATTGAGGATGACTATGAGCAAATTATCAGTGGCTCATATGATGTGATAACCGGAAAAATTATTAAATAAACCGTATTATGAGAATACAACAACGCAATCATTTGCCTAATACTCGTCGTTGGGTGGTAAAAATTGGCAGTGCCTTATTAACCAATGAAGGCAGTGGTCTCGATTATGATGCTATTGCGCTTTGGGTCAAACAAATGGCGGATTTAATTCAACCACTTATTTGTGCTGAAAAGGCACTTGAAATTGTATTGGTGTCCTCTGGTGCCGTAGCTGAAGGTATGAAACGTATGGGCTGGGAGCAACGCCCAAATTCTGTTTATAAACTTCAAGCAGCAGCAGCGGTGGGGCAAATGGGCTTGGTACAGGCCTATGAATCGCAGTTTCAAAAACATCAATTACATACAGCACAAATTTTGCTCACCCATGATGATCTATCCAATCGTACACGCTACCTAAATGCTCGTTCCGTCTTATTAAAACTGATCACCTTGGGTGTTGTTCCAGTGGTTAATGAAAATGATACCGTTGTCACGGATGAAATTCGCTTTGGTGATAATGACACGCTGGCTGCTTTGGTGGCTAATCTAATCGATGCAGATCTATTGGTTATTCTAACGGATCAGGATGGCATGTTTGATTGTGATCCACGTACTAATCCTCAAGCACAGCTGCTAACGGAAGTTGATGCCTCGGATACTAATTTAGATGCTATGGCAGGTAATAGTAAGGGGGCATTGGGACGAGGTGGTATGGCCACTAAGCTAAGAGCCGCACGTCTAGCAGCACGCTCTGGTGCAGCCACAATTATTGCTTCAGGACGAGAAGAGAATGTATTAAATCGTATTCACTTGGGTGAACAGATTGGTACCTTATTGATGGCTAACCATGCCCCGTTGTTAGCAAGAAAACAATGGTTAGTAGGGCATTTACAAATGAAAGGTGAATTAGTGCTGGATAAAGGCGCTGCTGATGTCTTGAAGCGTAAAGGGTCTAGTTTATTAGCGGTGGGTGTTAAAGAGGTTATTGGGCAATTCTCAAGAGGTGATATGGTGGCCTGTGTTAATGAACAGGGACAGGAGATTGCTCGTGGTTTGATTAATTATAACCACCAAGATGCCATAAAAATTAAAGGTCATGCAACGCACAAAATAGCTGATATTCTAGGCTATATTGATGAACCTGAATTAATACATAGAGATAATCTAGTTGTTATTTAGGCTACGAAGCACCGAGGATAGCAAGTGAAAATTATTATCACGGGTGGTGCAGGTTTTATTGGTTCAGCGGTTATTCGCCAATACATCCAAGACACTGAGCATACCATTATTAATGTGGATAAATTAACCTATGCCGGTAATTTAGAATCATTAAGTAGTATTTCCGATAATCCTCGCTATTATTTTGAGCAGGCTGATATTTGTGATACGCAAGCCATGCAAGGTATTATTAATCACTATCAGCCTGATGCCATTATGCATTTGGCCGCTGAGTCTCATGTGGATCGTTCCATTGATGGGCCTGCTGATTTTATCCAGACCAATATTGTTGGCACCTGTCATTTGCTTGAAGTGGCTCGTCACTATTGGCAACAGCTCGATGGGGATAAAAAATTAAGCTTTCGTTTTCATCATGTCTCTACGGATGAAGTGTATGGTGATTTGGCTGAAAATGGTTTTTTTACTGAACAAACAGCCTATGACCCCAGCTCACCCTATTCTGCCAGTAAAGCATCTTCGGATCATCTTGTCAGAGCATGGTATCGAACCTATGATTTTCCAGTGGTGATCAGCAACTGTTCCAATAACTATGGCAGTCACCAGTTTCCAGAAAAGCTGATCCCTCTGGTGATACTTAATGCCTTGGAAGGTAAGTCACTTCCTATTTATGGTGACGGTTTGCAAATTCGTGACTGGCTCTATGTTGATGACCATGCTCGTGCTCTGCGTCTGGTATTAGAGTCAGGTCAAATAGGTGAGACGTACAACATAGGCGGACATAATGAAAAAACCAATATTGAAGTCGTAAAAAATATTTGTATGTTATTGGATCAAATAAAACCAGAATCACCTTATAAACCCCATGAGCAACTCATTACTTATGTTAATGATCGTCCTGGGCATGATGTCCGTTATGCCATTGATGCCGATAAAATTGCTCGAGAACTGGCTTGGCAACCACAAGAAACCTTTGCTTCTGGTCTGGCTAAAACGGTGCAATGGTATTTAGATAATAGTCAATGGTGTCAACGCGTTCAGGATGGTTCTTATCAGCGTGAGCGCTTAGGCACGGATATAAAAAATACCATTGAGGCTCAGCAATGAAAGGGATTATTTTAGCCGGAGGCTCAGGTACACGCTTGTATCCATTGACTCAGGCAGTGAGTAAGCAACTCATGCCTATTTATGATAAGCCCATGATTTACTACCCACTATCGGTACTTATGTTGGCCGGTATTACGGATATTTTAATTATTTCTACGCCACAAGACTTGCCTAAATTTGCTGATCTATTGGGTGATGGCTCAGCTCTAGGCTTGTCTTTTTCATACCAAGAACAGCCTTCACCTGATGGTTTAGCACAGGCTTTTATTATTGCTGAAGCGTTTATTGCCAGCGACGATGTGTGTATGGTTTTAGGAGATAATATTTTTTATGGGCATGGCTTTCAAGAAATGCTTGTCCAATCGGTTAGTAATGCCTGCCTGTATAAGCAGGCGACTATTTTTGGTTATTATGTACGTGATCCACAGCGCTATGGTGTGGTGGAATTTGACTCTACAGGTAATGCCATTAGTATTGAAGAAAAACCAGAACAACCCAAAAGCCATCATGCGGTAGTGGGCTTGTACTTCTTTCCTAATGGGGTTGCCAAGATTGCCAAAAAAGTAACACCATCACCACGAGGAGAGCTTGAAATTACGTCTGTTATTCAATCTTATTTGGATCAGAAAAACCTTAAAGTCGAACTTATGGGGCGAGGATTTGCATGGTTAGATACCGGTACACATGAAAGCTTAATGGATGCCTCTAATTATATTCAAACCATTGAAAAGCGCCAAGGGCTTAAAATTGCTTGTATTGAAGAAATTGCTTATCGAATGAAGTATATTGATAGAGATCAGCTAATCCATTTAGCGCAACCATTGCTCAATAATCAATATGGTCAGTATTTACTCAAGTGTGCAGAATTTGAACAGGGTTTTGACTGAGTCTATGAATATAAATAGGCAGAACAAATGAACGTTGCAATCATACATTATTGGCTAGTAGGTATGCGGGGAGGGGAGAAGGTACTAGAAGCCTTATGTGAAATTTACCCAGATGCCGATATTTATACTCATGTCTACGCACCTCAAAATATCTCGGCACAGCTTAATCAACATAAGATCCAGACCTCTTTTATACAAAAATTACCCAAAGCAACAACATGGTACCCCTATTATTTGCCCTTAATGCCTATAGCACTGGAATCTTTAGATCTAAGCCAATATGATCTAATTATTTCCAGTGAATCAGGACCGGCTAAAGGCATCATTCCACCGCCAACGGCACAACATGTCTGTTATGTACATTCGCCTATGCGCTATGTCTGGGATATGTTTCATACCTATTTTGGTAAAAGTCATTGGCTTAAGCGTATCCCTATCACAATGATGATGCATTATTTACGCCTATGGGATAGCAATAGTGCCTTACGAACGGATCATTTTATTGCTAATTCTAGCTTTGTGGCACAACGGATCACTAAGTATTATCGGCGTGATTCACAGGTCATACATCCCCCTGTCGATATTAAGAATTTTTATCCTATTGAAAAGCCATCAGCCGATTACTATTTATGGTTAGGGGAGTTAAATCATTATAAAAATCCACTTGAAGCAGTGGCAGCATTTAATCACAATGGTAAAAAACTCATTATGGTGGGCGAAGGTAAATTACAGGCCACTATAAATGAACAGGCTAAGGGAAATATCAGCCTTAAAAGCAAGGTTTCTCAGCAAGAGATAGTGGCATTATTCCAAAATTGCAGAGCCTTAATTTATACAGGGGTGGAAGATTTTGGTATTATCCCTGTTGAGGTGATGGCCTGTGGACGCCCAGTAATTGCCTATCAACGAGGTGGTGTGACCGACTCAGTGCAACACGGTATAACGGGTATTTTATACTCACAACAAAGTCCACAATGCCTCAATGAAGCGATTGATGAATTTGAAAAAAATATCACTACCTTTGATGCTGGGCGAATTAGGAAGCATAGTGAGTCCTTTAGTAAAGCACGATTTATACAACAATTTAAGCAATTTATGAGTGCTATTAGCTTGTAACTATTAGCCTTGTAACCTCAGCTTTATAAACCTAGCCATAATAAATAACCATTAGAAACGCATGAAGTCCAAGAGTCTCCTTAAACAGCACGCTTTATTTTTTGAATTACTATTTAAACTGATTGATTTACTGACTGTCTTTGCTAGCTCATGGCTTGCTTATCAGCTTTATAGTGATATTTCACAGCCCTATGACACTTATGTACAAGGGGTATTGATTGCGGTGATCGGTAGTGTGATTATTTTTCCAGCGATGGGTTTATATAAGCCTTGGCGTGGTAGCCTTATTTTTAGTGAACTAAAAATAGTGTTTTTTTCATGGAGCATCTTATTTTTATCATTAGCTCTAATCAGCGTGGTAACCAAGAGCAGTGAATTTTACTCTCGTGGTTGGTTTATTCTTTGGTGGGCCTGTGGCTTAAGTATCAGTATTGTTATCAGACTTGTATTGCGCTCAGGCCTTTATCGCCTGCGTAAAATGGGCTTCAATCAACGCCAAATAGTCATTGCCGGCAGTGATGATTTTATTATGGATGTTGTACAACGTGTGCAAGCAGAAAAATCAGGAGGCTTTGATATTCATGGTATTTTTATTGATAGCTCAGATCCTCTTGCTAGTGATATTAGCAGTATAAAATTACTGGGTGAAATAGATACCATTTGTTCCTATGTAGAGGATCATCAAATTGATCAAGTATGGATTGCCATGCCTTTGAGTGATGAAGAGAAGGTGAAACAGATCATTAATCATTTAAGACATACCACGGTTGATATTCGCTATATTCCGGATATATTTGGCTTTAATCTGCTAAATCATTCATTTACAGAAATTGTTGGCCTACCGGTGATTGATCTGGCATCAAGTCCTATGGTAGGGAGTAGCCGAGTAATAAAAAGTATTGAAGATAAGCTGATCGCCAGCCTTATTTTGCTTATTATATCTCCTCTATTTCTTGCTATTGCCCTTGGTGTCAAGCTGTCTTCTAATGGACCCATTTTTTTCCGTCAGCAACGGATTGGTTGGAACAACAAAGAAATTACCATTTTAAAATTTCGCAGTATGCCGGTTAATTGTGAACAACAAAGTGGGCCTGTATGGGCCAGCAAGCATGAAAATCGTGCCACACGTTTTGGCCAGTTTTTAAGAAAAACCAGCCTTGATGAACTCCCCCAGTTTATTAATGTCTTAAAGGGTGATATGTCTATTGTCGGTCCACGACCAGAACGCCCGCATTTTGTCGAACAATTTAAAGATGAAATTCCAGGCTATATGAAAAAACATATGGTGAAGGCTGGTATTACAGGTTGGGCACAAATTAATGGCTGGCGTGGTAATACGGATATAAAAAAACGCATAGAATATGATTTGTTCTATATTGAAAACTGGTCACTTTGGCTGGACTTGAAAATAATAATATTAACCCTATTTAAAGGCTTTATACATAAAAATGCCTACTAATTACTAGCACGCAACAAATAGTAATGAATTGCTAACAAAGAGAAACCTTAATGAATGGCTGGTATCATATAATTATGTTAAAATGCCCCGTTTTTTATAATCATAGTCTAGTTATTATTCCACTTGTTTGAGACGTACTGAGAAAGTAAATGCAACAGAAAACCGAACCCACCGATCTACAAATTGCCCTAAAAGAATGCCGTAGCTATTTTGGAATTGCGGGCTTTTTTAGTTTTTTTATTAATATCATTATGCTTGTTCCCTCGATTTACATGTTGCAAGTTTATGATCGCGTGGTTACCAGTCGAAGTGAATCGACCTTATTATTTTTAACACTGATTGTTATTTTATTATTATTTACTATGGGTTTGCTAGAATGGGTACGATCACAAATTTTGGTAAAAGCAGGCGCTAAGTTAGATGTTTTGCTCAATACACGCTTGTTTAATGCGACCTTTAAAAACAGTCTAAATAGTGGTGGTGCCCAAAGTAGTGCCCAACCCATTAGCGATCTCACCACATTAAGGCAATTTTTAACAGGTAATGGTTTGTTTGCCTTTTTTGATGCCCCTTGGTTGCCTCTTTATATGGCTGTTTTGTTTATGTTTCATCCCTATTTTGGTTGGACAGGGATTGGGGCCGCTGTGGTATTGATTATTCTTGCCATTGTGAATGAAAAAATAAGCTCAAAATTGCTTGCTGAAGCGAATAAATCAAGTATTAATGCCACGAATTATATGAATAAAAATTTACGCAATACCGAAGTCATCGAATCGATGGGTATGCTGGATAATATTCGTGCTCGTTGGAGAAAAATACATGATAACACCATTATTTTACAAGCGGATGCTAGCAAAAAAGCGGGCTTAATGACCTCTATTTCTAAATCATTTCGTATGACGGTACAATCTTTAATTCTTGGTTTAGGTGCTTATTTAGCCATTCAACAGGAAATTACACCGGGCTTAATGATTGCTGGCTCAATTTTATTAGGGCGAGCCTTAGCCCCTATTGATTTAATGATTGGCTCATGGAAAGGTTTTGTTTCTTCTCGAGGGGCCTATCAACGTTTAAATGCCATGCTTGCTATTGTGGCTAAAGATAAGGAGAAGATGTCGTTACCTGAACCTATTGGCGATCTCAGTGTGGAAAATATTGTAGTAACCCCACCAGGAGCAAAGTTACCAATTTTAAAAGGGCTTAATTTTACCATTAATGCCGGAGAGTCAGTCGTGGTTATTGGTCCTAGTGCTGCTGGGAAATCAACACTAGCACGAGCTTTATTAGGTATTTGGCCCGCTGTATCAGGGACTGTTCGTTTAGATGGTGCTGATATTTATACTTGGAATCGCAATGAGTTAGGCTCACATATAGGTTATTTACCCCAAGATATTGAAATGTTTGATGGTACGATTAGTGAAAATATAGCTCGTTTTGGTGAAGTTGATCCCAATGCTGTGGTTGAAGCCGCAAAGGCTGCTGGGGTTCATGACATGATCCTGCACTTGCCTGAAGGTTATGACACTGTTATTGGCGGTTATGGTGGTGTTTTATCAGGAGGTCAGAGGCAGCGTGTTGGTCTAGCAAGAGCCATGTATGGTAAGCCAGCATTTATTGTGTTAGATGAGCCAAATTCCAATCTAGATGAACATGGAGAGCAGGCGCTCGCACTAGCAATAAAAAATCTAAAAGACAGAGGGTGTACCTTGGTGGTCATTTCTCATAAGGTTAATATTATTTCACAAGTTGACAAAGTGCTTGTTATGGCTAATGGCATGTTGACACTTTATGGTCCTAGAGATGATGTTTTAGCTAAACTACAACAAACTCAACAGGCACAACAACCGTTAGCATCAACCACACCCAAATCCGGTACAGTTCCTGAAATTAAACCGGTTCTCCCTGTATAATTTATTAGCACCCTAGCATCGGAAGTTAGCAAAGATATGAGTAATAAAGACAACAACTCAGTAGACGTAGAAAATGATCTGCAAGATGAGCAAATACTAGAGGCAAAACCTGATAAAGAGGAAGATATTTTAGAAGGAGAAATTGTCTCAGAAACAAAAAACCCCTATGAAAAACATGATATTAATGACAAATCCGATAAAATTAAAGAGTTATTAAAAAATAGTGTTGTTGATACCAGTGATAAAACCCCTAGGCTCATTGGCTTTGCAGTCATTATTTTTGTCTTTGGTTTCCTCTTTGTCTGGTCATATACTGCCCGCCTAGATAGTGCTGCGTATGCACCGGGAAAAGTGACAGTTGAAGGTTCGACTAAAACGATTCAACATCTTGAAGGGGGGATTGTTAAAGAAATTTATGTCAAAGATGGTCAGCTTGTAAAAGAAGGTGACCTATTGCTACTACTTGATGACACACAGCTTAAGGCTCAATTAGATATTATCGAAGCACAATATATTGCCATTCTTGGTTTATCTGCTCGTTTACAGGCAGAACAAAAAAATAGTGATAAAATTAATTTTAGTCACTATTTGTTAGAACATTCAAATAATAGTGATGTTGCAGAGGTTATGCAATTACAGCGGGAAATATTTAACTCTCGAAAAATAGCCCGTGGAGGGCAAGTAAATGTATTAAAACAGCGTATTGATCAGTTGAAAGAGCAAATAAAAGGTTTACAAGCACAACGAATAAGCTCAACAAAACAAATCAAACTCTATAATGAAGAAATCAATGAGTTTAAAGACTTACTTAAAAGTGGCTTTACAGATAAGACCCGCATGAGAGATATGCAACGTAAAGTAGCTGAATTAGGGGGGCTTGTCGGACGTTATAAATCAGATATTGAAGCTGCTAAGGTTCGAATTGGTGAAACAAAGTTACAAATTATTCAGATAGAAAATGAGCATCAGCAAGAGGTAGCGGAGCAACTCAGTGATACGCTAGTAAAAACGAGTGATTTAGAAGAAAAATTATTA
>Ga0256831_1001512_pt1 | contig 12239 bp, 8 predicted proteins | sample 132544metaG_FD_189087 | JGI IMG/M metagenome (GOLD analysis project Ga0256831, IMG submission 189087) | Hydrothermal vent microbial communities from Lau Basin, Pacific Ocean - 132-544 | ecosystem: Environmental > Aquatic > Marine > Hydrothermal vents | place: Pacific Ocean: Lau Basin | collected... | reverse complement strand
AAGTTCAGGCATAGAGGAGAAAGATGGCAAGCCTGTACACGATGAGCATTATGAAACAAATGTCAAAGGACTTTTTGTCGCGGGAGATATTACTCAGGAGAGTGGTGGAAGCATTGCACTTGGGCTCAATCATGGTCATGACATCGCTTCGTATATAAAAGAGCAGGAAAAAGAGGCTAAATAACTGAAGCTTTTTTATAGATATGTATCACTTTAATGGCAATCATAACACTTATGACTTGAAAGAGTGCCGCTAAGATGAAGGCGTAGTAGTGTAGAGTGTCAATCGAGTTGGTACTGTATGCGAGTGTTGCCATCGCAATGAGTAGAGTGAGTGGCATTGAGTGGGAGAGACCAAAGAGAATGGTGTCTGTAATGCCAAGCTCTTTTAAAAAGACAACTGAGGCGATGAGTCGCATCAGTATCATCACTAGCGTGATGATGAATGCTTCTTTGATAAGCCCGTTCATAAAGAGTGCATCAAGATGAAATGAACTGCCGATATGGATGAAAAAGATAGGGATCAAAAAGCCAAATCCAAAAGAAGCGAGTTTTTCGGGAAGTTCGTGTTTATGCTGGAAAAAAGAGGGAATGAAAATTCCCGCTAAAAAGGCACCAAATGCAAGTTCAAGATGTAAAAAGAGCATAGCTCCTACAAGAAGAAAAAATATGCCCATAGAGAGTCTGATGTCCTGCTCTGCTTTGTCTTGATGAGGCATGAGTGCTGTTGCTACTTTTGGAAACCACCAAAAGAGCAGCTGCATAAAACGAAAGAGTAAAAACATAAAGACCAAAAATGCTATGAGTGCCATAATGTGCTGAAAAAGTGCAAGCCCCACACCTGATTTAAGCGCAGCAGAGGTAATGGTAAGTATGACGATACTCGCGACTTCTCCGATGCCACCGGCAACCATAGAGAGGTTGAGCCATGGAGTTTTACCGTACTCTTTAGCGAGTGATGCCACAAGCCCGACTGAAATGAGCGGCAGGAGAACCATAAAAATTTTTCCCAAATGAAACTGCATAGAAAAAGCGATGGAAAAGGTGTAGAGTATGATGAGGTAAATAGAAACCTTTTTAATGATAACAGGGGGAGTTTTAAGAACATTTTTAAGATTGATCTCTGTTCCTGCGATAAACATCAAATAGAGAAAACCAAATTCAGCAACAAGGTCAAAAAGGTGTTCATCATGCAAAAAGCCTGCATATCCAAAGAGCGAACCCAAGATGATCTCAATGGGTGTCGTAGGTAAACGCAGCGTTTTTGCAAAAAAAGGCGATAACATTATAATAAGCGAAAGGGTGACGATTAGTATAACGTTATCATTCATCTTTATTGTACTTTTTTAGCGACTTCTAAGTTGAGAGATTTGAGCATTTGAAGATCTTGGCTCATCATTCTACCTTTGGTTGTGAGGTAGTTGCCTATGACTATGGAGTTTGCTCCATTTTCAAATATCTCTGCCTGACGATCTTTAAACATAAGCTCGCGTCCGCCTGCGACCATAATTCTTTGAGCCTTATCAAGTGTTTTTCGTGTGAGTTTTATAAGTGAGAGCGCCTCATCTGTTGTCAGAGGATTCGGCTCAAGCTCTAGAGCAACATTATGGTGATAGAAGTTGATAGGCACTGAAGTCGGATTGAGAGATTTGAGAGATTCAAGCATAGAAACTCTGTCCTCTTGGCTCTCTCCAAGTCCAAATATACCGCCGCTGATAAGCACAAGCCCCGCTGCGTTTACATTTTGACAGGTCTCATAACGCTCACTCCATGGATGGGTGGTACAGATTTGGGGGTAGAAGGCCTCACTTGTCTCAAGGTTATGATTGTAGGCTTTGATGCCTGCCTCTTTGAGTACAAGGAGCTGTTCAAGTGTCGCTGTTCCATTGCAGGCTATTAAACGCAGCTCGGGTGCTACTTTTTGTACCTCTTTGGCAACACTGCAGACAAAGTCGAGTGTTTTGTCAGTCAAACCTTTGTCGGCAGTAACAAGACAAAAGCCAAGTGCACCGTTGTCTCTGGCAATTTGTGCCTCTTGGAGAATCTCCTCCATCGGTTTTTGTTTGTAGCGCTCAATATCTGCTTTGTAGCGTACGCTTTGTGAGCAAAATTTACAATCTTCTTTACATGTTCCACTGTTAATGTTACAGATTGAACATAAAAATATCTCTTCTTTTTTCACGATTTTTGCCTTTGAAATGAGAAGCTCTCATGAAGCGTGTACTCATCTTCGCCTTTATTTTGTGTATAGTATTTTACTATAAATTCATCGTCAAGTACCTCAAGCATCACACACTCAGATGTCGGTTTGTTTCTTGCACAGACCTCACCGGGGTTTAAAAAGAGTGTTCCTTCGATGAACTTTACCTCAAATTTATGCGTATGTCCAAAGATGATGACCTCTGCATCACTGCTCATATAAAATGGCAGGTGCATGAGTTTGAATTTGGTGTTTGCGAGTTTGAAGTAGTAGGGCTCTTGTACGAGATGGTAACGGTTGTGGTACTCTGCAAGGTGTGCATCGTTGTTTCCATAGACGGCGATGTACTTTTTTCCTGAGTTCTCTAAAATGTCAAGAGTCTCAGGGTTGACGATATCTCCGGCATGAATGAAAAAATCAGCACCTTTTTTCAGAAGCATTTTTACGGCTCTTTTAGCCTTTTTTACTTTTGTATGAGAGTCTGATATGATGCCTATTTTCATTTTTATTTCTTCTCGTCTATCTCTTCGCGAGGTGTACGTGCTTTACACTTTACACACTCGTACACCTCTTTGTTTCTGTATGTTCGCGGTGCGAGTACGCCCGTGCAGCCTTTCTCTTTACATTTGATGGTCGTTGGCTCAAACTTGGAGATGAACTTACATTCAGGATAATTTTCACATCCCCAAAATGGTCCACGACGTGAGTTTTTAAGGCTGATTTTTCCACCACAGTCCGGACAAGGAGTTTCACTTACCTTCTCTTCGACATTGATGCTTTTTGTATTTTTACAATCAGGGTAGTTTGAACATGCTAAAAATTGCCCGTTGCGTCCATTTTTCACGATCATATCTGCACCACACTTGTCACACTTCTCATCTGCTGTGGTCTCTTTTTTTTCGACTGCGTTTCCTTCTTCGTCACACTGTTCTGTGTATTTACATTTAGGAAAACCGCTACATGCGATGAAGTTTCCAAAGCGTCCTGAACGCAGTAGAAGCTCATGCTCACCACATTTTGGGCAGGTGCGTCCGAGTGGTTTTGCAAGTTTAAGGGAGACTATGTTCTCTTTTCCTTCCTCTATCTGTTTCATGAACTTTTCATAAAAATCAAGCAGGAGTTGTTGCCAGTCTACTTTGCCCTCTGCTATCTCATCGAGTTCCTCTTCCATATTTGCCGTGAAGTTGATGTCGACAATATTTGGAAAGTTCTTTTCTAAAATCTCAGTCACTGTAAAAGCGATCTTAGTAGGAATGATCTGCTTCTTCTCTATAGTTACATAGGTACGGTTTGAGAGTGTTGCAATGGTTGGAGCATAGGTTGATGGACGACCAACTCCCTCAGCTTCAAGCTTTTTAATAAGACTCGCTTCTGAGTAACGTGCCGGCGGTTCTGTAAAGTGCTGTTCGGGTTTTATGCTTTGAATCTCGGCTTTGTCTCCCTCTTTGAGAGTAGGTAAGAGTTTGTCTTTGTCCTCTGTTCCCGTTACTGCGTAAAAACCATCAAAAATGAGCTTTCTGCCACTTGCGCGGTACTCGTTCTCATTCCCTTTAAAGATGATACTTTGTTGCTCAAATATTGCATCTTCCATCTGACATGCCATAAAACGCTCATAGATAAGACGGTAGAGTTTTATCTCATCTGCTTTTAAAAATGTTTGTGCGACCTCTGGAGTGAACTGCAACATAGTAGGGCGAATAGCCTCATGAGCCTCTTGCGCATTCTTTGCTTTTTTGTTGTAGGTCTTTGGCTCTTTTGGAAGGTATTTTTTGCCATATCTGTTCTCTATAATGCCGCGAACCGCGCCAACTGCCTCTTGCGCCAAGTTGAGTGAATCGGTTCTCATATAAGTGATAACCCCTGAAGTGCCATCTGGAGTTTGCACACCTTCATAGAGTGTTTGCGCTATCATCATCGTCTTTTTCGGAGTAAACCCGAGTTTGCTTGAAGCAGTCTGCTGGAGTGTTGATGTCATAAATGGAGGTGGAGTTGAGCTTTTACGCTGTTTTGTCTCTATTTTCGCGATGTTAAATTCGTCAGCTTTGACACTCTTGGTGATGGCATCAGCTTCCTCTTTGTTCTTTATAGAGAGTTTTTCTACCTTTTTGCCTTTATGCTTGATGAGATTTGCATCGATGTTTGTTTTAAAAACAGTGTCTATGCTCCAGTACTCTTGGGGAACAAAGGCTTTGATCTCACGCTCTTTATCTACAACAAGTTTAAGCGTTGAACTCTGTACACGCCCGCCGCTGAGTCCTTTTTGTATTTTTGAAGCAAGAAGTGGAGAGAGTTTGTACCCTACTATTCTATCGAGTAGACGACGTGCCTGTTGGGCATTTACCATGTTCATGTCTATTTTACGTGCAGACTCGAGTGCATGTTTTATAGCCGTTTTGGTGATCTCATGAAAGACTATACGAGGCAGCTCCTCTGGGTCTTTTTTGATGGCATGGGCAATATGCCAGCCTATAGCTTCCCCTTCGCGGTCCTCATCGGTTGCGATATAGATAGTATCTGCTTTTTTGGCTTTCTCTTTTATCTCTTTAACGGTTGGTGCATTCTCTTTGGCAACGGAATACTTCGGTACAAGCTGGTGTGTCTCTTCATCTAAAGTGATTCCAAAACGGGATTTTGGCAGGTCGCGGATGTGCCCTTTAGAGGCAATAACATCATACCCCTTGCCCAAAAAGTTCTTGATAGTACGGGCTTTTGCAGGTGATTCGACGATAATTAATTTCAATTCGTTTTCCTATATATATAGTAGAGTGATTTGTTTTTTGATTGTGGAAGTGTACCCTAAAAAATATAAATTGCAAAAAATTAAAAAAATTTACCACTTTTTCTAAAGTAATTTTTTTGATGACCGATTTAGTTTACATCTAGGGCAAGGAAGCCTAAAGATAAAACAAAAATACAAGAGCGAAAGGCTCTTCCATAGAAAAGGATTTATTATGGGTTTTAGAATTAACACAAACATCGGTGCAATGAATGCACACAGAAATGCGGTTATGAACAACATTGGGCTTGATAAAAGTTTACAATCACTTTCATCAGGTTTAAGAATTAATAAAGCTGCAGATGATGCTGCTGGTCTTGCTATTGCAGATAAACTTTCTGCTCAATCACAAGGTCTTGGTCAAGCTATCCGTAATGCAAATGACGGTATTGGTCTTATTCAAACTGCAGATGGTGCGCTAGAAGAGTATACAAGTATTCTTAAAAGAGTTCGTGTTCTTGCTACTCAAGCTGCCAATGATACTCAAGATGCAAAATCTCGTTCACACATTCAAAAAGAGGTAAATGCACTTTTACAAGAAGCGAGTGATATTGCTGCTACTACAAAATTTAATGGTGTGAAAATCTTAGATGGTAGTGCAGGTACAGATAATAGTGGTGGATTTATTTTCCATATTGGTGCGTATGCAAATGAAACACAAACTGCTAAAATTGCTACAAATACTGTAACAAAAATTGTTGGTGGTGCAATCTCTACTATTAAAGTAGATAGTCATACAAATGCTGAATCTACTGTGGCAAAAATGGATACAGCACTTGATAATATCAATACAAAAAGAGCAATTCTTGGTGCGGCTCAAAATAAACTTGAATCAACTGTAAGAAACATCTCAGTTACACAAGTAAATGTTACTGCAGCTGAATCTCAAATTCGTGATGTTGACTTTGCGGCTGAGTCTGCAAACTTTGCAAAACACAACATTTTAGCTCAATCTGGTTCTTATGCTATGAGTCAAGCGAATGCTGTGCAACAAAATGTTCTTAGACTACTTCAGTAGTTTATTACTTCTCTTTTCAATTGAAGCTTATAAGGCTTCAATTGATACTAAAAAACTCTCCAATCTTTTCATATAAACGGAACTTATTGCTATCATTTCATCTATAAAAAGTCTATTGAATTCTTTAATATGTTCTGGAATATTGTCCAAGTTTTGAGTATTAAAAAAATCAAATATTATAGGTGCTGCGTAACTGAAAAAGTAGTCATATATAGTTACGAGGTTTCTATTCTCACGTGTGGGTTCTATTAAAACTGAAAGCATAAGTGAAATAAGGTTATGCAGATACTGCTCTTTTTGCAGTGGCAGTGGATTTTTTTTATACTCAGAAAAATACTTATGAAGTGTTTGTGCAAATACTAAACGCTCTTTTAATGACGCTATATCTGTACTTGACAAGCTTGTCATTGAGTGGTTTTTTAAAATTTCAAGTAGTTGATGATGAAGCTCTTTTTTATTTAAAGTATCATAATGTGCAAGTGTTTCAAGTTTTGTTGGAATAGCTCCTTTTATATATGCACCATTGCTAAGGTTATAGATATATTGAGAATCTGTTTTGAGAAGAGGAATACTCGTATGTAAATAATGTAAAGAGCTATAAAAGAGAGGACTGGTATAGACTTCTTTTTTAAAGTTACCGGGTACGCTAAAAAAATCTCCACGAAAAGAGATGGTGTTTTCAAGTTTTTTTATTTTTTCTAAATCATATTTATTTTTTGTAAGGACGTGGGAATTTGTATGTGAATGTCCTTTTTCATCAAGTGCTAAATCTATACCATAGGTGTAGATTTCTTTAAAACCCATTGTCAATGCTTGAAAAACAGCTGTAGAACCTACACACGGACCAGAATATGAATCAAACCCTTCATGGTAATCTGTCGATAACTCTTCCATTATAAAAACATTCTCTTTTTTAAATTTTTCTAGCACTTCAAGTGGGGTAAAATTACCAGAGAGTAAAATAGTATGTGAGAGAAAATTTGCTGCATCAAAACCTTCAAGATGTTTTTTTGAAGGATCAAAACCATCTAGGTGCGTTACAATATCTGGTTGTATACCTTTTTCATAAAGTTTATTTAGTACTGCTGAGACGCACAATATAATATAATTATCTTGATGTTTAACAAGCCATTCAATATTAGTAGAAAAGGATGGACCTGCAGCAACAATGAGCAAAGGTTTATTTGCTAAAGTATTGTCTATAAATTGTTTGGAAAAATCTATAAACTGATAGCCTAGTCTCATGTACTCTAGTTGTCGAGTAGTTTTTTCTAATAGAGTTTTGTATGGAAAAGATGAGAAGTTCTGGGATGATAGTGCATTTTTAATAAGTTTTATTTTTTCATTTGAGTGAGCAGTAAAATAGAGGTATTTGAGATATTTATTTCTAAAAAAGCTATTCGATAAAAATTTATTGAAATTATGTGTAAATTCTTCTTTATTCTCATTGATAGAGAAAGTAATTTGCCCCTGAATAGTATAGTATTCAGTTGTAAATAAGGAGAGTCTAAAGAGTTCTAAATCATCCTCGATTATAAAATATTCAAGTGCTTGAATCTTGGCATCAGTTTTAGTAATATGCATTCCAAGACCTACACCGATAAAAATAAATTTCTCAATTTCTATCATTTGTGGGTTTTCTGGTATATTATGAAGATAGTAACTCATAATAGGATAAATACCTTCAAGGCCTTTAGTAATGTCATCAAAGTTTTTTTGGTTTTTTTCATAATCTTTATACATGGCAAAACCATCAAAAATAAAAGATTTTTTAGAAAAATTTACAAGATCTGTAAGCTTTTGTGAAAATAGATTGCTATCTTGTGAATATAAATACTGATGACTCTCATTGTTCTTCACATCAAAATAGTCTTGGATATACTCTAGAGAATAGTGTTCTTTATCTGGATTATTTGTTATGTTTGTTTCAAAGGCATCTATTTTTGTCAAAATCTCAGGATGATTTTTTTGTAAAAATTCTCTATTCTTTTGGTAAATCATTAGAGCTTTTTCTTCTATACTATGCATTTTTACCTCCTTTGGAAAGTGCATTTTGTAGAGCTGTTGTGTAGTATGATATAAGTGTAAAAAGGTGAGCCTTGAGCAGTTTATCAAGTTGGTAAAAAGCATCTAAAGAGGTCTCATTGTTACAAAGGTGGTTGTAGACATAGTTTAAAACATAGTAAAGGTAGCTGTCTAAAACACGTGCAAGTTCATATTTGTATAAGGCTTTTTCTTGTGTGATGAGTCGATAGATCTCTTGTGCATATTGTGAGGCATCGGTGTTTTTTACTTTGTGTTCTTGAAGTGCTTTTTGAAGTGTTTGTGCGTGGGCTAGTTTCTTCTGCAATGATGCGATATCCTCTTTGTTGAGTGTTTTTGTCGAAAAATTTAGCAGTAGTTGTTTTAGCTCCTTGCGTGTCTCTTTTGGAAGTGTTTCAAAGTTTGGAAGCTCGTGAATATGTTTTGGTTGGGCTGTATTAAAATATGCCCCTTCGCTTAGGTTGAAAACTTTTTGAAACTCTTTTTTGAGTTTTGGAAAATAACGGTTGATGACACTTATGGAGCTATAAAAATGGGCAGTTGTATAAACCTTTTTTTGAAAGTTCCCCTCTGTTTGAAAGAGATCATCTTTATACGAGAGAGTCTCTTTTTTGTCAAAGACATCTTCAAGTGCAAGCTGTTTTGTATCTTGATGTATTTGTGTATGGTCAAATCCTGTTTCACTATCTACTGCCAAGTCAAGACCTAAAAGGTATATTTGGCTGGCTTTTGTAGCCAGTAGAAGCATATAGCTTAAAGAGCCTATACATGGAGCGGAGACATTGAGTGCGTCGTGTTTGTAGTTTGAGCCTGCTTCAAAGAGAAATATATTTTCTTTTTTGAGTAACGTAAAGAGTTTTTTCGGTGAAGATGCAGCAAGAAAAAAGAGTGTATTGTCTAAAAAAGAGATATTTTCAAGTTTTTCAAAGGAGAGGAGAGACGCATCAAAAGGATCAAGATGTATGACAATGTCAGGAGTGACGTTATGTAGTTCTAAAAACTTTAAAGATGAAGAAACAGCTACAATGATAAAGCTCTCTTTGTTATGTTTAACAAACTCTATGTTCTTTTGCAAAGAAGGACCACTTGCAAGAAGAAGAAAAGGTTTTTCACGAAAAGGACTTTGATGGAAATTAAGCTCTTTTAAGAGAATATTGTAATGGCTGGAGAGACTCTCTATGGGAGAGATGCTTATCTTCATATAGTCATGGAACAAAAATTTCAGATCAGACTGCGTTGAGATGGCAATGTAGAACTGATTTATTTTCTCATCAGAGTGATTAAGCATTTGGAAATACTTTATGTAATGGTTGTAATAGTAGCGCTCTTGTAAGAACTTCTCTGCAGTGTATGCAAACTCTGTATCATCTTCAAAAACGGAAAAAAAGAGTGTTGCATTTTGTGCGAGTCTTTTATAGTTCATACAAAAGAGAGAGAGACGAAAGAGCTCAAGGTCATCTTCAACAATCAGGTAAATATCTGCTGCAATTTTATCTGCAATGGCATCTATATGCAGACCAAGCCCAGTACCGAAAAATATATACTTATCTATACTTTTTAGTTGCTTGGTTTGGATTTTCTCTGTTTCAGACAAAATATCCGCTACATAAGAAGCGTAAAATTCAAGAGGCTGTTCTTCTTCTTTTTTCTTAAACGCAGTGACCTGCTCTTTTGTGAAAGATTGTCTGAAAAAGCCTTCAAAACAGTTGTTGTTAGTCAAAAAATCAACACTTTCAAGAGATTTCTCTGTGTGTACATCTGTTTGTTTATTATAAAGATATTTTTGTGTAGCAATTTCAAGCACATCAAAATTGTTATTTTCATATACAAGTTCATACCGTTCTTGAAAGTGTCCATTGGCAACGGCTGCATCATACTCAGAGAGCTTGGTAAAGAGTTTGGGGTGGTGCTGCTCGAGGTAGGCTATATTATCATTGAAGTTCTTAGTGACGAGTTCGTTTATATCTTGCATATTATCCCTTAAGATACTGCTCTAAGGAGCTGCTTATTTTTTCTAGATTTACGAGAGTTTCATTGTAAAGAGCTTCTACCTCTGTTTCTATATTCACCTCTTTTGTGTTGCACATATCAAAGATGTAACTATAGATAAAACGAGTGTAGTTGTGAACGATTATACTGAGTATTTCACACTCTTTATCTTTGCAGGAGCAAATTTCATTCTCTATTGTAAGGAGGTTCTCTAGGAGTTGCGTTTGCTTGTTGATGTTTTTTGTTTTATATCTTTGTATTTTTGCTTTTATGTGCTGTGTTTTTTGAAGCATACTGTTTATGGTATCACGCTCCCTTTTGCTAAGACTCTTTTCACTGGACATCTCAAAAGTTTTTAGAAGATCATTTTTTTCAATTTTCTTGAGATGAATACTCTCTTTATCTGTGGGATGTGTAGCAGTGAAATAGGCTCCGTCACTAAGATTATACACTTCTTGTTGTGGTTTTTTCATCCCCGTAGAGATGCTATCTATAGCATCAATGGAGATGGAAAAGTTCGGGGTCGTCTTAATGGACTCTCTAAAGTTACCTGCTCTTTGGATGAGTGTAGTACGAAAATCTGCACCCTCACTTGTACTGTCTGAAGCTTGTTGTTGGTAGTGGTAATTGCTAGAGTGGGTAAGAAGTGTCTCTTGATCGAGAGCAAGGTCAAGTCCAAGCAAATAGAGCTCTTGCACCTCTAACGCAATAAGTATAAGATAGGTACTGCTACCCGCACAAAAAGCGCTTACAGATCCAAAGTTATTTTTAAAACTGCTTGTACTCTCAAAGAAAAAAAGCGCTCTTTTAGGAAAAAGATTAACGATGCTTTGTGGTGTTTTTGTTGAAAAAAGTAAGAGTGACTTATGAAAGAATGCGAGGTCAGAAACTTTGTCAAAATGTACTTTACTACGTTCAAATCCATCAAAATGGGTAATGATGTCGGGTTTTATTTTTGCTTCATACAGCAGAGGAAGTGTTGCAGAGAGAGCAACTATGAGAAAATTATCTTGATGCTTTTGTACCCATGCAATGTTTTTTTCAAGTGATGGACCAGGAGCGAGAAGTAGTGTAGGTCTTGCTTTGAAATAGCTGTGAAGCTTTGTATCTAGAAGGTTGAGAAAATTATAATTGTTGTGCAGGTAGTAGAGTGAGCGGGTATATTGCTCAAGCATGCTACTGTAAAAGAAGTTGAGATGAGATTGGCTTAGGACTACAGTATGAAACTCTTTGAGTTTATTCTCTGTGTGGTGTGGTGCTTCAAAAAATTTGATGTAGTGGTTGTAAGCATATTCATCTTCTAAGAATTTCTCTACACTATGTTTAAACTCTTTGTTTTTTTGGGCAATTGCAAAAGAGAGTTTTGCGTGCTCTGCGATGCTATAGTAAGGTGTTGTAAAGAGAGAGAGTCGAAAAAGTTCGAGTGAATCCTCAACGATAAAGTAATGTTTTGCTCTTATTTTTGTATCTATCGCACTTAGATGTGCTCCTGCTCCAAAAGAGACAAATTTGTATATCTTTTTCATTGAAAAGTTCTTATCGTCGTACTTTTGATAGATGCTGAGGATGTTTTTATATCCCTCTGGAACTTGTTCTAGGATTTTAAAAGTCTCAAATACATTTTCATTTTTTTTGAAGTTAACACTTTCTTGTATCATCTGCATGATAGCATTGCTTTGCTGCAGGTAGAGGTACGACTGCGTTTGGGTGTCGAAAATATCAAACCCACCCTGCTCATATGTGAGTTGATATTGCTCTTGGATTGCTCCTGTATCTACAGCGTACTCATAGTGTGCTATAGAATCATAGAGCGGTTTGTACTCTTTTTCAAGGTAGGCGATGTTGTTTTGATAATTGTGTATAATCAGTGCATTAATATCTTCAGCCAACGAATCTCTCCCCAAAGGTGTAATCTTTTTGTGCTTTTTTCCCTAGAAACTCTTTTAAATGTTTTGGGTGCATACCATACCCGGGACGAACACTTCGAATGTTTTTCTCAGTAAAGTATTCGCCTTTTTTAATCTCTTGTGCAACATATAAAGAACGTGCAAATTGGCGGGATTTTTCTTTTTTTTCATTCATGCTGTAGTCAACTTTTCCTAAAAGTTTTTCAGTATCTCGCACTGCTTGTACCATCTGTGCAAACTCCTCTTTATCAAGTGAAAAGTCTGCATCAGCTCCTCCGATGGATTTGTCTAAAATAAAGTGTTTCT
>Ga0256831_1001511_pt1 | contig 12240 bp, 4 predicted proteins | sample 132544metaG_FD_189087 | JGI IMG/M metagenome (GOLD analysis project Ga0256831, IMG submission 189087) | Hydrothermal vent microbial communities from Lau Basin, Pacific Ocean - 132-544 | ecosystem: Environmental > Aquatic > Marine > Hydrothermal vents | place: Pacific Ocean: Lau Basin | collected... | reverse complement strand
AGATACTACATACTGTTCAAGGAATTCATAGACGAAGACAAGCACGTGCTTTGCCCGCTTGAAGCCGGTATAGATATGGAAAAGGACTGCACCAGGATAGACTTGCCAAACACGCTATCACCGGACCGCGTACATTACTCCTTCATAAAGAGCGAACTGATACTGTGCACACCGTACTGGGTGTATAGGTTGGACATACTGAAGGGTGTGCCGGATAGGGTTTTTGGCTCGCCATCAGGCATAATAAGCTGCAACACGAACAGAGATGCCCTCTTCGTGCGCGCCGGCAACACCGTCCTAGCATTCAAAGCATCGTCCTTGGTACCAGAGATGGTCGTTGAGTTCAAAGATGAACCGGACTATGTGATAGGCGGTAACATAAGGTTCAAGAGGGCATATGCCGTGACCAACTTCGATAGGGTAGGAAATGGGACATTGATAATCTATCGGGAGGAAGAAATTGAAGATGTTGAACCAATAGACGATGACGATTATCCTGACTTTTAGGCTCCTCTCGTGAGTATGTACCTCAACCTCCTCTTCTGTGCTAACCAGATGTAGAACTGTATCTCGTAGTCGTCGAGACCCCATTGCTTGAGGTCGTTCAGCTCCTGCACCAGCGTTGTGTCGTCTATCACACCGTTGGCATAGTCGTTGATCAGCTCGGTCACGTACCTCCTCACCTCGTCGTAGACCGGCCTTATCCTGATGTACTCCTCCCACATAGTCTTAAGGAGCTCCTTGGTCTGGTCGTCTATCGGCAGCTCGTCTATCATCGCTTGTACTCGTGCAATGGCGAAGTTCCTAGCCGTCGGCGAGTACTCGGCCATACTCACTAGGCTCCTTGGAGTTCCGATGAGCTCATCGTACATCCTGGTGTGGCGCCTTAGGGTTGCCGCCTGCACTAGGAGCTGGATCTCCGTATCCTCGAGGCCATAGGGCTGGAGTCCTTGGAGCATCTGCTGCAGGGTGTCCTTGTCTATCATGAAGTGCTCGTAGACCAGCAACATAGCACTTACGAGGCGGTTGACCTCGTTCTGGAGCGGTCTGAGGTCTACGTACCTCTGCCATATCTCTGCGAACGCTTGTGGCACTCTCCTTGCCTCGAGCACTACCGGAAGGAGCTGCCTAGCCTCCGGCACCACTTCGGCTATGCTTGCGAGCATGCTTGGGGTCGGTATGTACTCCCTAGACTCGTAGATGAGCTCCTCGATCTGTGCAGCTAGCTTCCTTAGCTCGATCTCTTGCTGGGTCCATCCGTACTGCTGGAGTATGTTCAGTATGGTTGGCTCTAGGTCGCCTAGGTAGATGCCCCTAGCAAGGGCCCTGAAGTACGCCGTGGCTATCCTGTTCACGTCGTTGTAGACGGGCTTCACTTGGACGTACTTCTCCCAGAGCGGCCTCCACTCCTCGGGCACGTTGCGGTACTCGAAGACTTGCTGGAGGTAGTCAACCGCCTCTGGTAGGTACTCCGCCATCGTGGCAAGGCTTATCGGAGTCGGCACGTACTCCCTCATCTCAAGCCTAGTCTCAACGTACTTCCTTCTGAGGTTGGCAATCTGCTGGAGGACGGTTATCTCTTGGTCGGTGTAACCGAACTGCTTGATGCTGTTGAATATCTGGGCGAGCTCGTCTGCTGTTATCGCGTTGTAGGCATAGGCCGTTATTGCGCTAGTCACTAGGGAGCGTATCTCGTTGGCAACGGGCCTTATCTGTATGTACTGGAGCCATACGCTCTGCCACTCCGGCGGTACGTTCCTAGCCTTGAACACCTCAGTTGCGAGAGAGACCGCGCTGGGCACGTACTCGGCTATGGTAGCTAGCTGCGCCGGAGTCGGTATGTACTCCCTCGATGCCTCTACGAGCTGGTTGACCCTCACTACCAAGTCCCTTATCTGGAGCTCGCGGTCGGTCCAGCCGTACTGCCTTAGGATGTCCAGTATCTGGGTCTCTAGATCGCCTAGGTTCACGCCCCTAGCCTTGGCCCTGAAGTAGGCGGTTGCGAGGGTGTTGACGTCGTTGGCTATCGGCTTCGCTTGGACGTAGAGGCTCCAGAGGGACTGCCACTCCGAAGGCACGTTCCTAGCCTCGAAGACCGACTGGAGGTAGTTCACGGCACTTGGTATGATCTCGGCAATGTTCGCTAGGGTTATGGGAGTTGGTACGTACTCCCTTGATTCCATCCTAGCATCTACGTACCTCTTCCTCAGGTCGGCAATTTGCTGGAGTATGCTTATCTCTTCATCAGAATAGCCGTAGGTCTTGACGCTGTTCAGAATACTGTTGAGTTCGCCGGCGCTTATCGCGCCGTAAGCGTAGGCGGTTATGGCCGCTGTGATCAGCCTCCTGATTTCATCGGCGACCGGCCTTATCTTGATGTACTGCAACCAGAGGTCCTTCCACTCATCGGGCACCATGTAGCGCCTGAAGCTCTCCTCGATGAGGTTCGCCGGTACGGCTATGTACTCGGCGAGGGTCGCTATGGCCCTCGGGTTCGGCATGTACTCCATCCTGAGCTGCCTGACCTCTGCAATCTGGGCCTCGAGGTCCGCCCACTTGGTGACTAGGTTTATCTCGTCGGCGGTAAAGCCGTAGTTCGTAAGGTTCTGAACAAAGGCATTGAGCTGGTCCTGTGTCACTATGCCGTACCTCAAAGCCTGTACCATGGCTGAGAGGACTCTCCTTGCCTCGGGCTTGAGCGGCCTAACCTTGATGTACTGCTTAAGGAGATTGATGAAGTCAGCAGTACCCAGCTCGCTCACTATCTCATAGTCAATGGCGCGGTCGATGAGGGTCTCTGGAACGTCCACGTACTGGGCCATGGAGGCCAGGAGCGTTATCCTGGGAACACTATCGGCCACCACCCTGCTCTTGACATACCTCATGATGTCGGCGTAGTACTCGATAGAGGCGGCCTTCTCGACAAGCTGTATCTCCTCGTTGGAGACACCGTACTGCGACAGATCGGGCACATACTGAGCGATCCATGAATCTGGTGCACCGTAGCGCTTGGCCGTGAAGAGGGCCCTCACCAGCCTTGCTACCTCGTCCCTGAACTGCCTCCTGTAGATGTACTTCTTCAGTATGTCAATCCACTCCGGAGGCATGTATGTCATGTTTAGGAAGAAGTCAACCATAGAGCCGCTGAACTTCTGATCCATGTAGTCCAGCGTTACTGTGTACTGTCCTGGGCCCGTTTGCTTCACGGTCAGTATCGGTAGCTTCCAAGTGAACTCGTATTCATCGAACATCTCAGGTACGTACTCGGCTATGACGGCAAGTTCATTCACAGACGGTGCTACTATCCTCCATTCACGGTCCATCCTCCTGATCTCACCGCTGAACTGGAGAAGTGCTTGTTCGTTCTGATCGTATCCGAAGGTCGCTATGTTACTGAATACGTTATTGAACCATTCATCGGTCGTTATGCTGAACTGGTATGCAGTCAGGATACTGGTTACCGCCCTCCTCACCTCATCCCTTATCGTCCTCCTGTAGAGGTAGTCCTTGATGAGGTCAACCCACTCCTTGGGTACGTAGGTCGGCCTCAACCAGAGGTCTAGGTAGGTGCCGTTGAATGTCTCTTGAACGGTGGTCTCGTCTATGGTTATGCTTCCGTCTTCATTCTGTGTGATTGAGATGGCCGGGTAGGTTATGGTGGTGTTAAGCGTAGTCGTGAGGACCTCGGGCTCTAGCTCGGCTATCGTCGCAAGCTCCGCTAGCGAGGCGCCTAGTGCCGTCCACTCCCTCCTCGCCTTGTGGAGCCCGGCAACCACCTTCAGGATGGTGCGCTCGTTCTGGCTGTATCCTGCGTTGGCTAGGGTATCTATGAAGTTCTTGAAGAGGTCTATCGGTATCACATGGCTGTAGACTGCCGATATGACCTCGTTCGCATAGCGCCTTACCTCGTCCCTCAGGGGTGCACGGTGCACGTACTTCTTGAGAATCTTTCTCCATGCCTCGGGTATCTTGAGGCTGTCAATGACGTCGGTTATGGCTGAACCAGATATGGTGACCTCTTTCGCTTCGCCGAATATGTTAACGACCATCTTCTCGTTGTATGTCATGTCGAAGACTTCGGGGACGACTTCAGCTATCCTGGCAAGCTCGCTGTAGGTGTTCACGCCCCTTGTGAATCCTGTGATTAGAGATCTCAGGTCCTTGTACGTCATGAGTATGTTGATCTCCTTCTGGTCGTAGCCATAATCGGTTAGGTTGCTGATCACATTGTTGGACACGGCAGCGAAGAGGTTCGGTGCCTGGTAGCCGAGCTCTAGGAGAGCGGTTACTACCCTCCTCACGTCGTCGATGTATGGCTTCCTCTGGATGTACTTCTTCCATGCATCGATCCACTTGCTGGGCATGAATGAGCTCCTTAGTACGTCATCCAGCAGAGTCGAGCTTATCCTGACCTGTTTCTGCTTGAGATTACCGTTATCATCGAAGGTATACACGTTCACGGTCTCGTCATACGAGGCCCAGTTGCTGTCCAGGACCTCGGGCACGATCTCTGCGATGGTAGCGAAGTGGGTGGGCGTTGGTATGTACCTCGTGACTTCTCTGTGGGCCCTCATCATGTAGCCTATTGCCTTGCCTATGTTGACCTCCAGATCGCTGTAGCCATGGTCCCTCACGAAACTGATCAGCTGTTCGGCAAAGGCCTGCATTACGTGATCGTACTGGTAGCCGTGTATGATCTGGGTGAAGAGGCGGTCAACGTCGTTCTTCAGGGGCTTGAGCTCTACGACCTTCCTCCAGAAGTCCCAGAGGTACCGTGGTATGCCCCTCATCTTCAGGGCGAACGTTACGATGTCCTCGGTCACTTGCTCTCCGCTGGTTGACGTGTACGTTATATTGTAGTTAACCACGTCGGGCCAGAACTCGGCGACCGTGGCTATCTCATTGGGTGTCGGTATCTGCGTCCTGATGATCACAGAGCTTAGGCTCTGTGCTAGGTCCTTGTACGCCTCAGCCTCCTCGTTGCTCAGAGCGAACTTGTCCTTGACCTTGTCAACTATTGCCGTAAGGTCGTCAGATGTTATGTAGCCTCTTGCGCCATAGTAGAGCAGCCATCCTGATAGCCTGAACCACCACAGCTTCTTCTCTATGTTGATAGCTATGTCGCCCTCTAGCTCCAGGATCTGGGTTAGGTAGGTGAAGTACCTCTGGTCTATTGGTAGCTCCAGAGACTGTCCTAGGATGTATGTCGTATCGTCGGCGAACATGGTCTTCAGTATGTTGTACATCCTGTCGTAGTAGTTGCAGACCTCGTTCTCGCTCGTGCCCTCACACTCTAGCTTGATTGCCTTGTACTGGACCGCCCTCCTCAGTATGTTTATGAAGCTTCTGTAGAGGTCAATGACTCTGTCTATGGCCATCCTGAGCTGAAGGAGCTTCCTCTCGTGCGGTAGCCACCTAACTGGGAGGTTGATCCAGCCCGTGGTCCACGTCTTGCTGTTAGGATCCCAGAAGCCGACCCTGTAGCTCACCGTGAAGAGACCGCTCAGCGCCTGCTCAACGAAGTCAGGATCCACGAAGCCGTAGCGGTAGAGGTTCAGCCATCCTGTTCTGAGTAGTGTCATCTCGTCGCTTATGACCATGATGTTCTCGGCGACCGTGGTGAGGGGCACCCAAGCCGGGTGGAGGCCGGTTCCTTGTAGGAACTTGCTGAACCAGCTGAGGTCAACGCTGATAGTGCTTGTAGGCCCTCCTTCAAGGAGTTTGGGTATGACGTCAACTAGAGGCGTATAGCCCTTGATGTCGCCCAGCTTCTCCGCTAGCCATTGGAATATGCCGTACCTGCTCATCCACCTGAAGTCTACCTTGCCTGGTATGTCTGCAGCAACGTCAGCCATGATCCAGCTGTCGGCCGTCCAGCCCCCTAGAGCACCATGGATGATGCCCCCAACGTTCACGCCGTTTATCGTGGTGTTTGGCGTGAACCAGCTGAAGTTGCTATACTCTATCCACTTGAAGTAGGTGTTTATTGCTGTCTCAAAGGCGTTCATGGCCCCAGGATTGCCGCCTAGAGCACGTTGTATGTCATATGGCGATATTGGTTCACCAGCACCCAGAGCATCGGCCTCCTTTGAAAACATCTTTTGTATCTCAGTAGGTGGTTTGAACCACAGCATTCCAGCAGTAGCTCTCATGTAGAACTTCCAGAGCTTCTCGAAGCTCGGATACTTGAAGGTCATCAGGTAGAGGGCCCTAGTTACATCTGGCACCCACCCTCTGATCAGACCCAGCATTAGCATCGTCTGCACATTAGGCAGGATATCGCGCTGGGTCATCCTGAGCAGCTCGCTATGCGTCGGCAGCTCAAATAGCGGGTGTAGTAGCCATTGCCTTATTGCGCCGAATCTGTCCTTGAATGTTATTTCGTATTTATCAACATTCAGAGCCCACTCTACTAGGTTCATGGGTTTACCTATCACGTATAAGAAGGTTCCGAGGAACTTGCTTGCATCCTTTACATAGCCGTATATTTGGTTGAGGTTGTCAAGGTTCTCACCAACGTTCTTCTTTACCATCTTTGCAAGATCGCTGAGTACATACCTACGCAACTCTGTCTCGCTGACGCTGCCAAATGGTATTCTTACATTCGGATCCAAGTGCATATTAGATAATATTGTCTGTAGCTGGGTGTTAAGAACGCCTTCATAGTCGACTCTATTCCTTACCAAGTAGTAGTTCTCGTATCCCCTTAGTACTGTCGAAGCCATAACGTTCAGAGTGGCAAAGGCAGATACAATCAGTATGTTGATGACAAGGTTCTTTATTGGATCTATTATCTCGGATAGTTTAACGTTCTGCACAAGTTCTGTTAATTTCCATTTGAGTGTTAATGGTTCAAAACCTACACCCAACGCTGCATCAATAGCAGTACCTAGTGTTATGTTACCCAAAGCCGAAATGAGCGAGAGAGGTAACAGTATGTACCATGTGTTGAGTACAAAGTTTACGACAGTATCCATCGCCATATCAGTTATTATCTTTACTGGACTAGCCTTGCCCGTGTATATTAAGAACTTATTGAACATTTTATCCGACTGAGAACCTAAAGCGAGTCTTGCCTTGCCTATAACTGAATCACTACCCACACTCTTACCTAATAGTGTGTTAACCAGCGATGATACCGTACTTTGTAATGTCGACCCTACAGTATTCATTATATTGCTAAACGTACTAAACACCGTACCAAGTATATCACCGACGACAGATAGGAATCCTGTAGCGAACTGCGATATCGTTGTTGTAATACTTTTGAATACCGTTTGTAAGTTCATTATTCTATTAAATATTCCCGTTACTATGTCGAATAACGCATTCGGGCCTTTGGTTAGTATTTGAGCAACCATATATCCTGGTCCAACGAATAGCGACAGAAATGCCGTCGTCGGATCAACGTTTGTGACACCAAGATAGTTGGTCAATGATTGTACCTTTTGTGGTATACTATTAATGAAGTTAATTATATTCTCGACAAGCTTAGCAGCATTCTTGAAGAAGTCCTTGATGAAATCGGGCAAAGCACTCCATATCCAATCGCCTATGTTCTGCAGCGCATTGACTATGTTGTTTATACCACCGGTTATCATTTTGTGGAGGTTATCTACGCTTTTTCGAATCTGGTTCAGTATTGAATTCTGCTGAGAAACATACTGTTTTAGGCGCTCGACGCCTCTGCTAGTGTACGGCAGCTCCTTGAGGTTTTGAGCGTACTTGTTGCTCTTCAGAAGGTCCTTAAATTCTTGTTTTAACAGCTTCAGGTCTTTTAATTCCTGAAGGAACTGTTCGAGCGTTGTTAATCTGTCGGCTATCTGATCCGCTATCTGGGTGAAGTACCCCCTTATGAAGTTCTTGATCTGTTCGGTGCTTATGAATACCCTCTTACCAGTCTCAGATAGCTCGTAGTACCGTTTCGGTAGGATGTCCTTCTGTATGAACTCAAGCTCATCTAAGCCCCTAATCAGCCGCTCATAGCCATACCGTAGATTGTGAAGTATGAACTGGTTGTTGTTCAGACGCTCAATAAGGAGGTTCGACTGGTCTATCAATCTGTTAACCTTGGCAACGTTCTCTAAGTGTTTAGGTAAGATCAAGTTAGCCTTGCTCTTCAAGTCGCTTGCCGTCTGGTTCAACCACATAACGGTCGCTATCGTGCTCTTTAGAGGACTATACAGCTTGTCAACGTACTTTGGTGTTTGAAGTTCTAGGTGAGTCCTCGTCAAGAGGTCAGCGTTTAGGGCTAGCCAGGACCTAAGGTTAGGTATGTACAAGGAGTAGCCGTACGTGGTGTTATACAGGATAGCGCTATTCTTGCCCGTCAGCTGGAATATGTCGCCCGTTATGTCGGCTATCTTCTTGAGTTGTTCACGTTGACTGTCAACCGCGGTCTTTACGTTCTTGGTTTCAATGCCAAGTTGGTTGAACAACCACTTTAGACCCCCTAGGGCCCATAGCAACGGCGTAAGTATCGGCTTGGCAAACGGTGGAGCCGAATTGGCCAAGTTGTTCAACGTTGAGTAGGCATTCTGAACCATAGTACCGACAACGCGCATCCTGTTATACACTTCTTTCCGTGCTCTTTCTAACCATTGAGATAGGGTCCTTATGGCATCGGTCACTCTGCCCGGCAAGGACACGATAAAGTTGTATAGACCAACTAGTGAGTCGTAGAACTTCTTCGGTAAGCTTGTTACGAAATCGTATGCTGCCTTAAGACCCTGTCTCACTTGGTGTACGGCTGTATTGAACCAATTCGATAATAGGGCGCCGCTTTTACCTGACATATCATGTAGGTATTGCCAGAACTGGTCGTGTAGGTTCTTGAACCAAGCAAATCCTGCCCTAACCTGGTTTACCGCATTGTTAAACCAGTTAGTGAGAGTGGTTCCAGTCTGATCTGACATTAACCTTAGGTAACGCCAGAACTCATCATGCTTCTGCTTAAGCCATTCTATACCAGACATTATCCTATCAGCGACGAACTTCGCACCATTGGTTATAGTTGCCCACGCACCGGCTATGCCATTAACTATACGCTTCCTAAGATCGGAAATCCATTGCATCACCACCTTGCCCGACTGATCGGACTGGGTACGAAGCATGTCCCAGAACTTTACATTTTGCTGCCATAACCATTGCAGCCCCGATTTGACCCGATCAGATACATCGCCCGCCCACTTAGTTACTGTCTGAGTGGCTTGACCCGACATCTGTCTGAGGTAGTTCCAGAAATCGTCATGTCTTTGTTTTACATAGGATACTGCTGACTTTATCGCATTTATAGCACCAATTATCCTGTTGTAGACCTCATTGGCAACTTTGCTAGCTATGCTAGTTACCGCATTGTAAATGTTAGTGAGTTGCTTCCACACCCAAGATGCGCCACCGACTATTCTATCCGCTGCTGTCCTGACAAACGAGGAGGCCGTGTGATATGCCGTAGATATGAAGTTCTTGACACCGTTGATCGCATTGTCAACACCCGACTTGACAACGGTAACCGCATTAGATACAGTCCTGGTTGCGGTGTGTATCGCTCCAGCAGCCATATTCCTCAGAGTTGATGGTATGCTAACAACGAAGTTGTACGCACCCGTGGCAGCTGATACTACCTTGTTCTGAACAGCAGCAAAGGTACTCTGTGCACCTGATATTACTGAAGAGATATGGCGCTGGATTGTTGATATTACGTTTGATATGAACTTCTGAGCACCGGATATAGCCTTACCTACACCGCTCTGGATACCGCGGATGAAATTGCCCAGCTGCTTCAGAGCACCTTGGAGAGACTCCCTTAGTCCTGTTATGACGCCCGAAATGTACCTGCCTATCGTGTTGCGTATGCTATCTATACCGCCACGAATCATGTTTATGAAGTTAGCTACAGTACCAATAATGTCACCGACGTTTATGTTAATATGTTTCGGTATCTCACCAAGAGCACTTAGTATCTTCGCCTTGATATCGTCAAGTATCGAAGGCAGGTTAGATACAAAGTCGGCTATTTGGTTCTTTAAGCGAATTATGGTTTGGGGCAACTCTGTTGTTATTATTTTATATAACGATGATAAGGCCGTCTTTATGCTGCTCAAAGTGTTCGATAAGGCATTCTTGATCCAGTCCACGGCCGATTTCAGCGCATTTGTTATATCGTCAACCGTAGGCAAGTGCTTCTGAATGTATTCAGCCACCTGCTTTATCAGCTCTATAGTACCACTTAGATAGTACTTAATTAGAGAAGGTAGTTGCTTAAGCGCATTAATTATGAATCCGGGCAGCTTTGTCACTAAATCCTGCAAAGTCTTTATCAAGTTGGGAAGGTTGGCAATTGCTTGCATTATCTGATTTGCAAGTGCTGATAATGCCGTGACTATGGTTTTGGCCACTTCACCTAGGGCCGACCTTAGAACACCTATTAGATTGGATACCGCGTCTGCTAGCATTTTCGGTAGGTTCTTAACAGCATCAACTAGTCCCTTGGCTACGTTACTTAGTGTAGCTATCGCGTTTTTAATGTAACCAATAGCACCTAAGACCGCGTTCTTGACACCTTGTACTATTCCGCCCACAACACCGGCTATGGTCTGTGCTATCTTGTTGAATATTCCGCTTAACGCACTCACTATCTGACCGATCGGGTCGGTTATTCCGAACATGCTAGCCTCTAGGGTCTTGCTAAGATCGTATTCGTTCTGTATCGTTGTGAACTGTATCCTAGTCTCGACAGCCTTCTCTGCAAGCTTCTGGGCCACTTGGTAGAGTGCCTCAGGATTGCTGCTAAAGTATTGGCTAGCCATTAGAGCAATCTGCACGTACTCGTTTGCCTTCTCTCGGACCTCATTCATGGTCATACTCTCACCTCAGCACACCTTTTGATAAATGTGATCTTTCCCAGAGTATATGATTGCCTTCATCTTGGCTATCTCAACCCTAACCTTCACCCAGAACTCGTCCTCACTATTGAATAGCAAGTGGAAAGGTGGGCTTCTGTAACACTTCCATTCGACCCAAAGCGAAGCGAACTTGGTATTTATACCGAACCCCTTGAGTTCAACGATTTCTGTCACATGCACCTCAGCGCCGTCCAATTCGACTGTAAATGGAGGTATCGCAAATTCCAGTTCCTTCTCGGAACTGGCTTGGGCCATCTATTACCCCCATATTGTTGCCTAGCAAAATTGCGTTAAAACACGTCTACAGGATTTGGATACGTACATCGGCAACAGAGTTTAACATGTCGGAATGAACCCCCTTTTAAACTACGTTTCGCAGTAGATCATGAGTGAGACGATGCCGGTACCGAGGAGCTTGAGCGACAGGGTCAAGAAGTACGCTGCCAAGTACAACCCTGACACCGTCAAGGCTAGGCTTACTCAAGTTCAAGGGATCGCAGAGGACAGGTTCATAGACGCTACCCCTTGGATAGTCACCGTTAGAGAGGCCACTAGGAACATATTGCAGACCGCCGGAGTGCCCGCCGGCCTTCACGCCGTGTACTACTCCTTCGCCATGAGGGCAGCTAGCAAGGCCATGAAGCACACCGGTGAGACCCTAGACCAGATAATCAGCGGTATGATAGACAGGTGGGTGACTGCCTTCGGCGCTGACCCGGCTATTTTGGAGCAAATAGCAAACTTGGTCAAGACCGTGAAGGGCTAAGGGGGTGAGGTGACATGAGGCCCAGGAACTTTGGTGATATGTATAGGAAGTGGAAGGCCAAGTTCGACCCCGACACCATAGCCGCTAGGTTCGACCAAGTCAAGGACATAGCACAGGAGAGGTACGAGTACGCAGTAAGCTACGTGGCCACCGTAGTGGACAACGTCAAGGCCCTACTGAACAACTTGGACGTACCGGCCGCCCAGCAAGGCCCCTACATAGCACTAGCAGAGAGGCTGGTGAAGTACAGCTTCAAGCACAGCGGACCAACCTTGCAGAGGCTCGCCGCCGGCCTCAAGGCCGAGTTCGTCGCTGCCTATGGTTTGGACCCCACCGTGGCCGACGAGGTAATCAAGCTAGTCATAGGAAGCTCTCCTCCGTACTAACCCACTTTTGTTTTTTCGTTCATTTGCATACTTATCTCTCAATAGATAATTCATAATAATACTACGTACACCAAGTAAAAAACCATCTAAATCACCATTAACAATGTTATCGCCAATGGCACGTACCAGTTCCTTCTTCCCCATCTCGTCCAATATTCCAGAGACAACCACGTACATTACACTA
>Ga0256831_1001510_pt1 | contig 12249 bp, 3 predicted proteins | sample 132544metaG_FD_189087 | JGI IMG/M metagenome (GOLD analysis project Ga0256831, IMG submission 189087) | Hydrothermal vent microbial communities from Lau Basin, Pacific Ocean - 132-544 | ecosystem: Environmental > Aquatic > Marine > Hydrothermal vents | place: Pacific Ocean: Lau Basin | collected... | reverse complement strand
CAGTATATCATATTTATTTTATGCAAGCAAAAAATCCTACCGGGGAAAGTAGGATTTTTTTGTGAATCACCCATAAAAATATTTATTAATGATCAATACTTTTATGGGTGATTCTATATTTAGTTCACGGTTCCTACGAAAGTATTTTATCTCCCACTTAGGGATGACAAATTGGCTACAAATATTACAAATCCCATATAGCGAACGCAGTGAGTAATTTGTAGATTCGTAGTTGATTTGTAGTTTCGTAGGGGCAATTAAATCCTTCCCTAACCCATCCTTTACCAAAGGAGGGGGACTGCGGATTATTTCTCTAAAACAATTAACCATTCCACTCCCAAATCCTTATCTAGAACATCTTTCAATTCTATTTCAAAATATTTCTTATTTTCAATTTTTCCTAAGCCAATGGTAACCGGCTGATGAGGGGTCAATATTATGTGAGATTTGTCATCAACCAATTTGCTTTCAATTTTTATACTTGTTTCTCCAGCTGGTATGGTTATTCTGCCAACACTTTGTTCATTTTCTTTGTTATTTTTATTATCAATAATAATTTTTTCGGTGGTTATTGTTTTGGCTGTTAACTTTTTAATGGTTAAATTTCCTTCTAGATCAAAGCTAATTTCTTCACCCTCTTTTTCAATAACTTTCAGGTTTTTAGTAAAACTTTCAATAACATTTTTGATTTGACTATTATCATTATCACCAATATTTTGAGTATCAGAAACTGTACTGATATTTAAACCAATTAATTCATCTTCCAATTTAGTAATTCTTTGTTCATGATCTTCTAGGGTAGCGGTGATTTGAGTGGTTAAGTCGGTAAGAGTAGTAATATTGTCACTAAGTTTGGCAAGATTTTCTTGGGTATTATTTATTTTATCATTTACCTGCTGAATAGATTGAACTACTAAATTATTAAAGTTTTGACTTTCTGTATCATTATTGTTATCTTGGATGGCTTGGCTACTTAAAATAGCTATGTCTTCATCTTCGTTATTCGGATTATTTTCATCTATTAATCCCAACAACTGACTAATATTTTCACTAAGGATTTCGTTATTATTTTTATTGAATTGTTGTGCCAATAGAGCATTGTCGCCTGGGAACCATTGTTTGTCTAAAAATATTAATACTGTTCCATATATCTTTCCATTAATTGCTTTGCTATTTTCTCCATCGAATCCTGTAAGTGCTATACCCACAACATATCCCGGTTGTGTGGTTTTGGTTCCAAAGCCTATTTTGTACTGAGAAACAGTAATATAATCACCGGCAACTATTTTTTCTCCTTCTTCTAATTCAACTTTAACTGGTACTCGTCCGTTTAAGGCAACTGGTATTGGTCTTCCTTCCTCCCAGTGAGTTCCCGCTCCAATGGTTTTTCCTGGGTCAGTTGAAACTACTCCAATTATAGGACTATCGGTTTGGGCTTTTTTAACTCCTGCTTTTATTTCTGAATCTAATGTTACAATATCACCAGCAGATAAATATTTATCCTTGGTATAATAGACCTCAGCATAGTCGGCCCCTGATTCAATAAATTTCTTTATGGTTATTGACGAACCATCGGCTAAAGTTGTTACCCCACCATTATTATCCAAAACATCCATTTGCAAACGCACTTTATCTCCATTGGTTAAATTAAGAATAACTGTTCGAGAACAAGAATTTTCTCCATCGGCTGTTGTCCTTTGATAGGTAAAACATCTGGATCCATCTACTTCGGCAAAAGAACCTCCTGAGTCGTCTTGTAAAAACCAAGCAGTTGTTGAACGGGTGCTATTTGTATCATCAGCTGAACCAGCGAATGTAACTTCATATAATCCGTCACTATTTACAGTAACTTCATCCGTGGCAAGTGTATAATTTGAATTAGCTCTCCTAACCGTATCCATATTAACGGTAATCACAGAACTTCCTGGCGATTGCCCTCCAGTATTATCATAAACATCATAGGCACTGGAGATTCCAGCGTCAGAAGAACATTGCCAAGCTCCAGCTCCAGCATTCCATTTAGCTATTTCCCCATCAGAGCAAGCTAACCCACCAAGTGTATCATTATCAATACTTAGATTGGTTATGCTTCCACTATCTGCCAATACCACAAAATGCCAAATTTTATCTCTTCTGACACCTGCTGTACCTCCATTGTCTTGTTCAGAAATATCTACATCAAAACCAGAGGTAGTTTGATTGTCTATTGTAATGCTTATATCATCCAAAGTTGCTGCTGGCTCATCAACTGTAAGTTGTACTGTATAATTGGCAGTACTTAAAGCCGTATCTAAAGTAACTGTATAATCTCCAGTACTATTCCTAGCTATACTTGCTCCATTTACATCTAATTCCGTCCCATTTGCCGCTACTTTTCCATAGGCAACTATTTCACTTTGTTGAACAGCTTTACATTCCCACACAGAGCTTGTAGCGTTCCAAGATAAATACTCTCCGTCAGAACAACCACCAAGCAATCTTAACCCATCAGAACTAACTTCTAGACCAGAGTTATTACTGGTCACAGCTGTTGTTCCAGTTGTAATAGTATCAAGAGCGACATCATTTGCATTTACTATAATTCCATTGCCAGCTCCGACGGACAATGCCGTTCCTCCTCCACCTGTTAAGCCAGCGCCAGCAACAGAAGTATTAAGTTGAGTTTCTGTTATTCCACCATTACTAACACTAAAAACTGTTCCCGTTAATGAAAGACTTGTTCCGGCAGTGTAGGTGGTATCTGTATCAATGGCACTAATATCTACAGAATTTCCTCCGGAGATAGAAAGATTAGGACTAGCAAAGCTAAGGGTTTGAGAATCGGTATTATCTAAATAACTAGACAAATCAACTGTATAATCAGCTACCCCATCATCTTCCAAGGATAAATGAAGAGTGTTAGAAGTGATATTAAAGACATCGGCGGTTTGGTCATCGGTATTATCTAGATAAGGAGATAGATCTACATCTGTATTAGGGTCATTAGAAATAGCTAAAGTATTTCCAGTAAGAGTTAAGTCTTGGTTATCAGTATTATCTAAATAGGCAGAAAAGTCAGCAGTGGTATCTGCTCCCGTTCCATTACCAAGAGTTAAAATATTAGTAGCTCCATTTAAAGAGATTTGCTGGTTGTCAGTATTAACCGTAGCATTAGCCGGTACCCAATTAGCTCCATCCCAACTAAGGACTTGGTTGTTGGTTGGAGCGGTGGTACTCGTATCCACATCGGAAAGATTATCTATGGAACCTAAAGCTAATCCACTAACATCAATCCAATCGGTGCCATTTACCGTTGAGGAAAGGATTTGGCCGGCGGTTCCAGGTTGATTATTTCTATCATAAAATGCATTCCTAAGACGCATATTACCAGCAATATCCAACAATTGTGTTGGAGAATCTATACCAATACCCACATAAAAATCACTGGAGGTTATATTAATAACATCTTTAGTCATTACACCTAAAGCTAAATCTGTTTTATCATCACCTCCAGTATTTACTCTAAATAATGGATGCCAATTATCTCCTGGAAAATATCCGACATACCCATAATGCTGTCCGTTAGTTCCTTCATCTCCAACTTTCCAACGAGTGATTGGAAATCCTTGTTTCCAGCCAGTACCACTGGTAATGGTTGCAAAATCTCTATCGTTAGGATCATCTGTTTTTTCAGTTTGTAATAAATTCCAATTTAAATCATATCCCAGGGTAGAATCTGCATAAGTATGGTCTGTGTAAATTATTTCTGAATCATCTACTCTTAAGTCTCTATTGATATGGGCATTGCCATTTACTTGTAGTTGACTGTCTGGAACGCTCGTCCCAATCCCAACTCTTCCATTATTATCTATTCTCACTCTTTCGCTACCACCGGTAGTAAAAGCTAATTGATTAGTAGTACCTCTAAACATTCCCGTATCAGGATCGGAATCAAATCTAAAAGTTGGTGAACCAGCTGTTCCATTAGAAGCAACAAATCTAGTAGCTCTGACATTTCCAACAACCTGTAATTTATTTACTGGGGTGTTTGTACCAATACCAATGTTTCCACTACCAGTAAAATACAAATCATTTCCATTAAGGGCTACTGTTCTATTTCCTGCCAAAGTTCCATCTGCAGTATAAATATTATCAGTATAATTAGTCGCTGAAGTTGTAACCCAATTAGTTCCGTCCCAAGAGAGTAAATCTCCATTGGTTGGAGCAGTGGTACTCGTATCTACGTCGGAAAGTAAATCTATACCAGCACTGAGAGCAAAGGTGGTTCCGGTTAAAGATAATCCTGTGCCAGCAGTATAGGTAGTATCTGTATCCACATCAGCAGAACAAACAAAAGCAGTTCCATTCCATTGGAGTTTATCTGTTCCGGCACAGGTAGGAGAGTTAATAGAAAATTGATTAGCCCCAGAAAGATTCAAACCGTTGCCAGCTGTGTATTCATCATTTAAAGAAGACAAATCAACTGTTCCTCCATTAGTTAAAGATAAAATATTTGTTCCAGTGTTAAAAGATAAAGTTTGGGAATCAGTATTATCTAAGTAAGGAGATAAGTCAACTGTATAATCAGCTACGCCATCATCTTCTAGGGACAAGTGTAAAATATTAGAAGCAATATTAAAGGCATCTGCCGTTTGATCATCAGTATTAACCGTAGCATTAGCCGGTACCCAATTAGCTCCATCCCAACTAAGAACTTGGTTGTTTGTTGGGGCAGTGGTTGTGGTGTCTACGTCTGAGTGTGTATCTATGGAACCAGTAGCTGAAGTTGGTGCGTCAATCCAATCTGTTCCTGTTGCTGTAGAAGAAAGGATTTGGCCAGCAGTTCCGGATTGATTATTGAAATCATAGAGGCCTCCCCTTAACCTAGTATCACCGTTAACATCCAAAGTTTCCGAAGGAGTACTGGTATTAATACCAACATTACCATCTGAACCCTGAATAAATAATCTGTTATTTACTCCATTGGAATCTATGGCAAAATCTTGATCACCAGCTATAATCATTCTGGCATCATTGCCGTTTCCGGTAGAAAGAATAGTCATTCCTAAATTACCTTCTGGAAAAAATTGCATGCCAGCTGCCCCATCTCCTACATTAGTATAAAGACCAAACATATTATCATAATCATCTCCATAAATTTCCAAAGCATGATTAGTGGCTATTCGATTTACTCCCACTCTAGTGTCAGTGAAAGTTAAGGTGTTGCTATTTCCGGTTACTGTTCTATTTCCAGTCAAAGTTCCATCTGCAGTATAAATATTATCAGTATAATTAGTCGCTGAAGTTGTAACCCAGTTGGCTCCATCCCAGGTGAGTAAATCTCCGCTCACTGGAACGGTGGTAGTAGTATCAACATCAGTTAAATTATCTATTCCAGAATTTAAACTAACAGTGTCACCAGTCAAAGATAATCCTGTACCTACAGCTAAATTAGTATCATCAGAAATATCTACTTCATTTAGCGTTAAGACTTGTCCTGCTCCTAGAGTAAGATAATCTCTTCCAGCTGCTAAGGTAAGAGCATTGTGTAAGTCTGTATCTAGAGCATATTGCGCCAAAGATACTGTTTGGCTAGTTCCATCTTCAATTCCTACGGTTAGTGTATCTCCGACCAATCCTAGGTTCTGAATATTCTGATCATCAGTATTAACCGTAGCATTAGCCGGTACCCAATTAGCTCCATCCCAACTAAGGACTTGTCCATTACTTGGGGCAGTGGTTGTGGTATCTACATCAGTTAAATTATCAATACCAGAATTTAAAGCAAAGACTGTTCCAGTTAAAGATAATCCTGTACCAGCAGTGTAGGTTGTATCTGTATCCACATCAGCAGAACAAACAAAAGCAGTTCCATTCCATTGAAGTTTATCTGTTCCGGCACAGGTTGGGGAGTTAACAGCAAAGGTAGTTCCTGTTAAGGATAGTCCGTTGCCATTGGTGTAGGTTGTATCCGTATCAATGGCACTAATATCTACAGAATTTCCTCCGGAGATAGAAAGATTAGGACTAGCAAAGCTAAGGGTTTGAGCATCGGTATTATCTAAATAACTAGACAAATCAACTGTATAATCAGCTACGCCATCATCTTCCAAAGATAAATGAAGAAGATTAGAAGTAATGTTAAAGGCATCTACTGTTTGGTCATCGGTATTATCTAGATAAGGAGATAGGTCTACATCTGTATTAGGGTCATTAGAAATAGCTAAGGTATTTCCAGTAAGAGTTAAGTCTTGGTTGTCAGTATTATCTAAATAGGCAGAAAAGTCAGCAGTGGTATCTGCTCCAGTTCCATTACCAAGAGTTAAAATATTAGTAGCTCCATTTAGAGAGATTTGTTGGTTATCAGTATTAACCGTAGCATTAGCCGGTACCCAATTAGCTCCATCCCAACTAAGGACTTGATTATTTGTTGGAGCAGTGGTAGTGGTATCCACATCAGTTAAATTATCAATACCAGAATTTAAAGCAAAGACTGTTCCGGTTAGAGATAATCCTGTACCAGCAGTATAGGTTGTATCATTATCAGGAACAACAACACTTCCTCCATTGGTTAGAGAAATAGTATGTCCAGCAATGGATAATGTTTGGGAATCAGTATTATCTAAATAAGGAGATAGGTCTACTGTGTAATCAGCTACGCCATCATCTTCCAAAGATAAATGAAGAGTATTAGAAGTGATATTAAAGACATCGGCGGTTTGGTCATCGGTATTATCTAGATAAGGAGATAAGTCTACTGTCTGAGCTGGTTGTCCATCGTTTTCTATTTCTAGAGATAGAGTGTTAGCTGCAATACTAAAAGTATCAATTTGTTGGTCGTCGGTATTATCTAAATACCCTGATAAATCTACATTGGTAGTTGCTCCATCTTCAGCTACATAGTCTAGGGAGTTTACATTTAAAGCTAGGGAAGTAATGGTTTCATTAATATTCTGAACAGCTCCACTTTCATTGGTGTAGTCAGCTATCTTGTGACCTACTATTGTATTAGCAATATTAGTAACTGTTTCTAAACTACTAGTAGAAGCCGGTACCCAATTAGCTCCATCCCAACTAAGGACTTGTCCATTACTTGGAGCTGTGGTTGTGGTATCTACATCAGTTAAATTATCAATGCCAGAATTTAAAGCAAAGACTGTTCCAGTTAAAGATAATCCTGTACCAGCAGTATAGGTTGTATCTGTATCCACATCAGCAGAACAAACAAAAGCAGTTCCATTCCATTGAAGTTTATCTGTTCCAGCACAGGTTGGAGAGTTAACAGCAAAGGTAGTTCCTGTTAAGGATAGTCCGTTGCCATTGGTGTAGGTTGTGTCATTATCTGTAATAGCCACGTTTGTAATTCCAGTTATTCTTCCCTGTTGGTCTACTGTTACCTGGGCTACGTGAGTGGCATCTCCATAGGTTCCGGTGGTTACGGCTGTGTCTGCTAGATTAATAGTATCTCCTGTTAAATTGATTCCTGTTCCTCCTGCTAAGTTAGTGTTATCTGAAATATCTATGGTGTCATTGTTAGTAAAGACATTAGTAACATCTGTTAGCAAACTTTCTAGTTCTGCTTCTGTGTCTACATCTGTTACTGCTAGAAGTCCTGCATTGTCTAGTTCTGTTAGGTCAAAGTTGTAAGTAGATCCTGCTTCTGTTATTGATAAGATATTTGTTGCGGTGTTGTAACTGTGAGCAGTTATTGTTTCATTAGTTACTGAAGAGTCTGCATCATCTATTAGGCTTGTTAAGTCTACGTTAACTGAAGCTCCATTTTCAATGGCTATGGTTAAAACATGAGTAGCATTATTTAATGTAGCTGAGGTTAGGTCTTGATCATCGGTATTATCTAGGTAAGGAGACAAATCTACTGTCTGAGCTGGTTGTCCATCGTTTTCGATTTCTAGAGATAAAGTGTTAGCTGTAATACTGAAGTTGTCAATTTGTTGATCATCAGTATTAACCGTCGCATTAGCCGGTACCCAATTAGCTCCATCCCAACTAAGGACTTGATTGTTTGTTGGGGCAGTGGTTGTTGTGTCTACGTCTGAGTGATTATCAATACTTCCTAGAGCTAAAGTATTTGGATCTGTATTACAGACCAAACCTGTACCAGCTACGTAGGTACAAATTCTGTTGTTTGTTAAAGCTCCCTCATTAACAGAAAAAGTTGTTCCCGTTAGATTTAATAGAGTCCCTCCAGCGGTGTAAGTTGTATCATCATCTCCATCATCTAGTCCAGCTGGTCTTCCGGTGATTGATGTCCAGGCTGGAGTAATGGTTGTATTTCCAGCTGCTGTTAGTCTACCCTGTTGATCAACTGTAAAGGTTGCTGTTTGAGTTGCATTTCCGTAGGAGCCAGTTGTAACAGCTGTGTCTGCTAGATTAAAAGTACTTCCCACTAGATTAAGTCCTGTCCCAGCTGTATATTCATCATTTAAAGAAGATAGGTCTACTGTTCCTCCATTGGTCAAAGCTAAAATGTTTGTGCCTGTGTTAAAAGATAAAGTTTGAGAATCGGTATTATCTAAATAACTAGACAAATCAACTGTATAATCAGCTACCCCATCATCTTCCAAGGATAAATGAAGAGTGTTAGAAGTGATATTAAAGACATCGGCGGTTTGGTCATCGGTATTATCTAGATAAGGAGATAGATCTACATCTGTATTAGGGTCATTAGAAATAGCTAAAGTATTTCCAGTAAGAGTTAAGTCTTGGTTATCAGTATTATCTAAATAGGCAGAAAAGTCAGCAGTGGTATCTGCTCCCGTTCCATTACCAAGAGTTAAAATATTAGTAGCTCCATTTAAAGAGATTTGCTGGTTGTCAGTATTAACCGTAGCATTAGCCGGTACCCAATTAGCTCCATCCCAACTAAGGACTTGTCCATTACTTGGGGCAGTGGTAGTGGTATCCACATCAGTTAAATTATCAATACCAGAGTTTAAAGCAAAAACTGTTCCGGTTAAAGATAATCCTGTACCAGCAGTGTAGGTTGTATCATTATCAGGAACAACAACGCTTCCTCCATTGGTTAGAGATATAGTATGTCCAGCAATGGATAATGTTTGGGAATCAGTATTATCTAAATAAGGAGATAGGTCTACTGTGTAATCAGCTACCCCATCATCTTCCAAAGATAAATGAAGAGTATTAGAAGTGATATTAAAGACATCGGCGGTTTGGTTATCAGTGCCAACAGAGTCAGCATTAATCCAATTAGTTCCGACTGCTGTAGAAGAAAGAACTTGTCCGGCGCTCCCAACATCACCACTGGCATCAGTAAAAACTCCGTCCAGTCTGAATGAACCTGCTACATCAAGAAGAGCATCGGGGGTTGTATCTCCAATTCCCACATTACCATTCTCCTGTATTATCATTAAAGTTTCTGCTCCATCACCATTTCTTTTAAATCTAAAATGACTACTGTTGCTAGAATTATTATTGTTGTCAACAATAAAATCAATACCGGAGTCCCCAGCAATATTAAAGGCATTTTCTGAATAAAGAGTTCTGCCGTTACCACTCAAAATAATATTGCCATTAACATCTAAAGCTTGACTTGGTGTATTTGTTCTAATTCCTAACCTATTACCTCCATCATTCCAAAATAAATTTGCATTATCTTCTGTTGGCTCTCCATTTGTATTGTTTGCAAAGAAAATAGATCCCTCTGTTCCAACATGCTCGTTATTATTAGCTGGTACCCAATTGGTTCCATTCCAGCTAAGTACTTGATTATTAACTGGAGCGATTGTAGAAGTGTCCACATCAGAAAGTAAGTCTATACTAGCATCGAGAGCAAAGGTATTTCCAGTTAGAGATAATCCTGTTCCAGCAGTGTAGGTTGTATCACTGTCAGGAACAACCACACTTCCTCCATTGGTTAGAGATATGGTATGTCCAACAATGGATAATGCCTGGGAGTCAGTATTGTCTAGGTAAGGAGATAAATCAATTGTGGTAGCATCATTGGTTAAGGCTAAAGTATTTCCAGTAAGAGTTAGGTCTTGATTGTCGGTATTATCTAGGTAGGGAGTTAGATCAATGGTGGTATCTGCGCCGGTTCCATTGGAAAGAGTAACAATATTAGTAGCTCCATTTAGGGAGATTTGTTGGTTGTCGGTATTTCCGGCGGAAGGTGAACCAGCTTCCCATTGAGATGAGGCACTGCTCCAAGTTAGAACAGAACCGTTGACTGGCAAAACTGTTGTGGTGTCAACATCTCCTAGTTCATCAATGGATTCCGTATTGCTGATATATTTTGATAAATCTACCGTTAAATTTCCACCTTGATCGCTAACAGTTAGATTGTCCCCGCTGAGAAAAAAATTTGTATTTAGTTCATTTGTAATGCTTCCATCAACCTCTACCAACAAATAACCATTGTTAGCGACATAATCATCAACTTGTTGTTCTGTCAAAACAGTATCTGTAAAATCAACGGTTTTTTCTGTAATATCTAAAATCCGTCCCTGCTTGTCAACTTTAATCTGCGGTATTTTAGTTTTAGAGCCATAGGTTCCTTGACTATTTTTGTCCGTCAGAGAAAAGGTGTTGCTATTTAATTTTAACCCTGTTCCAGCTTTATACTCCTTGACCAAGGCGGAAAGATTTACCGTATTCCCGTCAGAAATATTTAAAGTATTATTTAATTTGTTAAAATCTAATTTTTGGGGAACTTCTTTGTTTACTAAAGATTTACTTTTGACATTTTGTGATTTTTGAGGATTATATATTTTTGTTTGTAAATAATCCAAGTTTTGAGCCCAGGGAATATTTACTCCTAGGGAAATTAAGAGAATTAATAAACTTACTCCCAGGGTTAACAACCTAGCAAAAATTCGGTGGTATTTGTATTGAAAAGCTTTCTTGATTAAAAGGGCTATAAAAATCAAAAAAATGCTACCGATGATGACAATCATCGGGATTTTTAATTCACTAATTTTTCTGATTAAATCTAGCATTTTCCCCTTATTTAAATATGTTTTTTAGTTTTTTGTCTTAAAACAAACAAAAAACGGGTATGATTCCACATAGAATCACCCGTTATTTCCCCTTTTCTTTAGTATATATATTATAGCAGATTTTAAGGCTTTAGTCAATTTATTTAAATAGAAAAAAACTTGACAAAGTTATCCACAGGTTTTTTATGTTTTTTTTGCCTTATTTAACATATTTTTTTAGTTATCAACATAGTTGTCAACAAAATAGATAATAACCGGGATACAAGCATCAAGATACAAACAAGCCTCAAACATCAATTTCCAAAACATTAAGCTTTACACGTCTTACACCTCACTAGTCACATCAAACCCCTTAGCGCTACCAGTGACAGCAAAACCATAAACTTTTTTAGCGATATTATTTTTTCTAATGCATTCCTAGTTCCTGATATATTAGGAACTAGGAACTTTGTCAAATCTCTCTTTTTGTCAGAATCTTTTGCCTAAGACTTTTTGCCCAAGAGGACTGTTTCCAAATACCATCCGTTACGTCTAACTCACGGCCGTGAGCTAGACGTAACGGAACTCAATCTAAAAACCCCAAACACCACACATTGGTTATTGGGATTTGAAGTTTGTTTGTGTTTTGTAATTTGTATCTTGTGTCTTGTACCTTGTTACCTATTACTTGTCATTTGTCATTTGTTGCTTATATCTTATCTCCTATACCTCAATCCCATGTTTAATTATTTACACAGCAATTTCTATACCGTGAGCTTTGATTTCGTGGACAAGAGAATCGTATTTATTATCAAAATCTTCAGGAGTAAAACCATGTGCCTCGATGGTATATTTCATATTAAAAGGAATTTTATCGGATAAATACCGCAAAGCTTCCCAATGACTTTTAAATTTTGGTGAAACTACAGCAACATCAACATCGCTCCACTTGTGTTGAGTTCCCTTGGCATAAGAACCAAAAAGAATTACTTTATCTATTGGCAAATTATCTTCTTGTAGAATAGAGACATAATTTTGAACGGTCTCTTCTAGTTTTTTGGGTATTTTCTTTTTAACCATGTATATAATTTTTTAGTAATATCAAAATATTTTTTTGTATATGACTTGGTACATTTTTTATAGAAATCTCCTACCACCAATATACTCCAAAATCACCCCCCGGTCAATGGCTCTCTGTCAATTAGTGTGGTTACTAATTAATAATTCAGGCTCAACAAAGCCAAGCTCAAGCTTTTCGACATAGGATTGAGAATTTCTCAGTCCGTAGCTTAACCTTTTTAATAACTTAATTTTA
>Ga0256831_1001509_pt1 | contig 12250 bp, 9 predicted proteins | sample 132544metaG_FD_189087 | JGI IMG/M metagenome (GOLD analysis project Ga0256831, IMG submission 189087) | Hydrothermal vent microbial communities from Lau Basin, Pacific Ocean - 132-544 | ecosystem: Environmental > Aquatic > Marine > Hydrothermal vents | place: Pacific Ocean: Lau Basin | collected... | reverse complement strand
TAATTATTGCTGCTTTGGTAATTGGGGGTAAATTCGCCATTAAAAAAGCTCAAAACAGAGATGCTAATGCTCCTTTGGCAAAAAGTTACGATGTAGTAGTGACAACATATAAAGTCAAAGAAGATAGCATAAAGTTGACTCTTCCATATCTAGCTATTGTACAAAATGACCAAGACGTAATGATGTCGTCAAAAATCGCAGCTAGGGTTGATTATATCAAGCCAAGTGGCTCAAAAATCAATAAAGGTGAAGTTATAATCAAGCTGGACAATACAAGCTTCATAAGCAATATCAATAGTGTTAAATCACAATTGACTGCTCTTGAAGTTGGTCTGAAAAATATGGAAGCAACGCATAACAGAACTTTGGAATTGATTAAAGTTGATGGAGCATCAATAGAGCAATCTCAAAAAGAAGAGAGCAAAATATCGGAATTGCGTTCTAAAAAAGAAGCTTTGAATCAGAAATTAAATGAACTTCATAATATGTTGAGTTATGCCAATATAAAATCTCCTGTCAAGGGTATTATCTCAAAAACTATGGTTAATACCGGGGATATGGCAATGCCCGGACATCCCATAGCCAATTTAAAATCAGACAATGGATTTTACCTTTTGGTAAGAGTTCCTACTGATATGAGCGTTCAGGGTGTCGAACTAAACGGTAAGCAATTTAGCACAACAGCTCTCAACAGCACTTTTCACGGATTGGCAGAATACAAAGCTTACACCGATATATCTAATATGACAAGTGGTGACAGATTAGAAGTAGATGTCGAGCTATTTAATGGCAAAGGAATACTTCTTCCTTTTGATGCAGTCATCAATAGGAATGGGAAAGATTATGTATTGATTAGGAAAGATAACGAAGCAAATCCAGAGGAAGTAAATATTGTAGAGAATGGTGAACAAGGTATTTTAATCAGCAATCAAGATTTATTGGGGAGAGAAATTGTCATTGCAAAGCAAGATATATTGTTGAAATTATTAACAGGAGTTTCATTGAAAGTTAAAAATTAAAAAATTATGTTTGATTATTTCTATAAACGACCATATACGCTATATTCAATAATTGTTGGATTTTTCATTATTGGCGTAATTGCATTGATTACTTTGCCAAAAAACTTATTTCCTGATGCTAATCCCCCACAAGTAATTGTGATTACGAGTGTTCCGGGAGCGACAGCACAAGTAGCGGCAAATACCGTATCTAAACCCATCGAACAAGAGATTTCAAGATTGGGTTTAGTGACAGATATCAGTTCGATAAATGTAGCCAATTTCTCAATTGTAAAAGCAGAATTCGGCTATAAGAAAAGTTTAAATGCTGCTGCAGTTGATGTCGCAAATGCACTATCAATTGCCAAGGGTAAATTACCTAAAAATGCCAATCCTGCTATTTATACAGCCGGTGATTTCACGCTACCTGTGGATATTATCTCCATATCGCCCAAAAATAATAATATCGATTTAGCTGATATCAGAAAAATTACAGATAGTTACCTAAAGCCACATCTTCTAAGTAATCCCGAGATTGGAAACGTAGAAGTATTTGGAGGATATCAAAGCGCTATAAATATTGAGGTTGATCCATTCAAAGCCAAAAAGTATAATATTGATTTTGACAAAATAGCCAAAGCTTTGCAAACTCTTAACCGAGATATGCCTATTGGTTTTGTCAAAGGTGAAAATAGTTTTTATACTATCACTTTTTATGGAGAGAGAGATGAGATTGAAAAATTGAAGCAATTAAGTGTTATGCCAAATGTTCATTTGGACGATATCGCAGATGTTAAATGGGGATTTATGAAACGCCGTAGCGGCTATGTTGGAAACGGAAAAGATGCAATCGCGATGTCTATTCAGCGTTCTCCATCGGGTAGTGTGCTCTCTGTTTCAAAAGCTGCACGGGCAGAAATGAAGGAAATGCAAGCAAAATACCCTAACCTCAACTTTGAAATATCAGATACGCAAAGGGATTTAATCGAATTGTCAAATGATAATATGTTAGTTGCTTTGAGGGATGCTATCATTTTTACTTTATTGGTAATAATGTTTTTTCTTGGAAACTTCAAAGCTATAGCCGCCGCCGCTATTACCATTCCAATGGTATTTTTTTCAACACTTGCTGTTATTTGGCTTACAGGAGGAAGCTTAAATATCGTAATCTATACAGCTATTATTCTAGCTTTGGGATTATTAACGGACAATGCTGTTGTGGTGCTGGAAAATATTGAAAGGCATTTAAAGGAATTAGGCGAAGATTTGCAAACAGCTATTCAGGTGGGTACAAAAGAAGTGGTTGGACCTATTTGGTCGGGAACTCTTGCCACTATCGCTATTGTATTTCCATTGATGTTTATAGGTGGTTTTCCTGAAAAGATTTTTAAACCTTTGATTTTTACTCTTATTATCGCATTATTGATTTCATTTTTCTTGTCTATAACTTTTATACCGAAACTTTTAGAAGTTTTATACAAAAATGGCACTAAAAAAGGTAAAATAGAAAGATGGTTTGACAAAATATATGACAATAGTATCGGGAGATTAGTAGAACCCTATGTGAATGTGATAAAGTTTTCAAATGGTAAACTAAAGTTTCTCCGTCGAAGTATTCTTATTTTAAGTGTTTTATTTCTTTTGGTTTTTAGTATGAAAACTATTATGCCTGTAATTGGTAAAGATGCAATGCCACCAATGGATACAGGAATTATCAAAGCTCAAGTAGCTTTTAGTTCCAATGAAACTGTCGAAAGTGCAGAGAATAAGATTGCTCCTTTCCTTGAATGGCTGCACAACCAAGATTATGTGACACGTAGTTCAGTAGCCTTTGGCACTGAAGCAGGGGTATTGAGTTTAGGAAGTGGAAATTTACCGGCTGAGGCTACTATTACTATAAACTGTGTAGATAGATTTAGTCGTAAGATGGATATGTGGACTATTGAAGATACTTTGCGCAACAAACTTTCAAGCTTGGAGGGCATAAAAAAACTTGATGTTTTTGATTTTGGTGCAACAGCACTTTCATCTATAAAGGCCCCACTAAATGTCCGTATTAAATCTGCGGTTGTAGATGGCTTAGCAGAAAAATCTTATAGTATTGAAGATGCTATTAAACAAGTAAAGGGCATGACTTCAGTATCGCGAAGTTGGGACAAGGATTTTTCGGAAATCGTCTTGGATATTGATGAAAATAAAGCTTTGAGTTACGGGATCACTCCATACCAAATAGCTATGCAAATTCCGGTAAAAGGGCAAGTAGTAGGCTTAAATGCTAATCTTCAATCTCTAAACACACAGATGGTTCGGTTGTATATGAAGGGTAAATTCAGTCAGAATGAACAAACATTGAGGTTACTGCCTATCAAAACTAAAATGGGTGATGTGCCAATGGAAACATTTGCTAAAATTTCCAAAAGATTGACTTATGCAAAAATCGAACGGGATAAAATGCTTTATAGCCTTGATGTTGGCGGATACCGTTCAAAACGACCTATAACTCATTTGACTGAGGATGCTGAAAAGCAATTGAAGAAAATAAAAGCTGATAACGGAGACGTTGTCATCACGCAAGAAGGTGACATCACACAAATAAATGACAGTTTTAAACGAATGATGAAAGCTATTGCATTGGGGATATTAATTCTGATAATGGTTTTGATTGCAATCTATCGTTCAGTCAAGATGTCATTGATTATGATATTGGTTCTACCTCTATCATTGATCGGTGCAGCTTGGGGTATGTTATTGTTTCACAAACCAAGTTGTATGCCAAGTATGTTGGGTATCTTATTGCTTTTTGGAATAATAATAAAAAATGCCGTACTACTGATTGATTTCTACCAAAAATACAGAGAAAGTGGTGAAACACCTTATGAAAGTGCTATTGAGAGTGTACGAGTTCGTTTCCGTCCGGTAATGATGACTGCTTTTGGTACAATAGCAGGTATGATACCTATCGCTTTGGAACAAGCTGTTGGATTGGAACGATTGAGTCCATTAGCAGATGTTGCAGTTGGTGGTTTGTTGATTGGAACGCTATTAACTCTCATCTATGTACCGATGTTTGCATATATAGTTGATAAGGATGATACAAAAAATATAGAAGCTTGATTAAAGAAATAAGAACTTAAAAGTCATCGGGTAAGGTATTTATCCGGTGACTAAACTAAATTAATTATTAACACTTAAAATTTAATACAATGAAAAAAATGATTTACATAGTGCTTTTTATATTTGCATTAAGCAATATAAGCATAGCACAAAAATCCTTTGATAAGGATATGACAAAACTTCACGGTGACATTTTTAAAAGCTGTGGAATGATTAAAAGCAAAAAGGCAAAAGACAATGTGAAGATCTTAAAAAGTCTTGACGGACTAAAAGAAGAAATATCTTCATTGCAAAAACTTTATGTTAAAAATACACCAAAGGAATATGCTAAAGATCCAATGTTTGCTTCATATTTCTTCCAATTAAAAGATGTGGTTGATATTCTTTCAGAACGTGTCAAACGCAGTGATTACAAAGCAGCAATAATGAATTGCTCAGGATTTTGCAAGACATTTAACAAAATGCATATGATAAACGGCACGTTGGATTTAACCGATGTTATGTTTATGTGGAATATGCAAATTTCAATTACTAATTTTATGATAAATGCAGGAAATACAAAAGGAGCAATTATGAATATTAAAAAAATTCCTGCAATTTATAATATGGTAATTGCTAAACAAAAGCAAAAAAATGATGCAGAATTCAATACAGAATTTATTGCTTTAGACAAAAGTTATCAAGCGTGGATCAAAGCGGTCGAAAATCAGAATTTTAAGGAATCACAAAAACAAGCAAAGGCTTTTAATGCTGCTTTTCCAATGGTATTTAAACATTCTCTATAAAGAGATATCAATCTGTATAACTAAGCGAGTGTCTCTGACCTCGCTTTTTGTAAAAATGCACTACTCCTGTGCTGATGCACAGGTTCTTTCACTATCAAAAATCAAAACCGTTCAGTCATCCCCCTATCATTTTTCGTAACAAAGTGAAGAGAAATTATTAGGGGGAGCGCAAAGCTTTTGCAGGATGGATGAGGGGGCAGATGTGCCAATAAGCAGGAAAATCAACCTTCAATGCGAAAAAATTAAATGCACCCATTCAAATAAACTTCAAGATATTCAAATAATTTTCATTAAATTTGCTACAAATTACAAATATGACTAGAAAACCGACGGAGATAAGGAAAGTAGAAATCAAACAAGCCATTTTGAAAATCATAAGCAAGGAGGGAATTAAATCTATTTCAACAAAAAATGTGGCAAAATATACCGGTTTGAGTGAAGGGGCTATTTTTAGACATTTTAAAACAAAGAAAGACATAATAATCTCTATTATTGATGATGTGACTACTGATATGATTGGAGATTTAAAAAAAATTACAAACAGCAAGCTTGCGCCAAACAAAAAACTTTTCAAATTCTTATGTTCTAATATTACTTACCTTACTGAACATAAAGGTATAACTATTTTGCTCTTTACTGAAGCTTCACATTCTGATGATAAAGAAATGATGACAAAATTGAATCATATCTTTAATTCTCAACGCGAATTAGTTGGGACTATAATAAAAGAAGGAATTGATATGGGTATTTGGGATAAGGATATCTCTATAGAAGATATAACGCAGCTTTATATGGGGATACCGATTACATATAATATAAATTTAGTTTTTTCTAATAATAAGGCTAAGCATCAAAATTTCTGCTTAAAAATGATGAATTTATTAGAAAGGATTTTATATGTATAATACCAATTAAACTCTAAAATGACGCATATATTAAATTTTAATTTTCCAATATTTTCGTTAAAAATATTCGCCATAGCTAGGCTTCCGATGTATCGCGGGACAAGTTATGTCTGTGTTTTTTAACTCAATCTGATAAACGAGTGTCTCTGACCTCGCTTCTTGTAAGTGCAAAGCTTCAATATCCCAATGCAAGAAGTCCATAACCTGCTATCAGAGCCACAACAATATTTATCAATTTAACTATAAAAAATGATTTTTTTGATTCTGCCAATAATGGCAACATACCGTGTCCGTCTTGTGAGATAGAACTAGCTATTAAGATGCTCATAGGAATTGTGCCTTGGGTAAATAATGTGAGAAAGACCAAATGTGGTCCTGATTGAGGAATAATACCGATTAATACGGCAAATAACAACACCAATATCATATTGTCATTAATGTAAGTATCAATGTTTACGTAAAAGAGCAATATATTTACGATAAGCATCGTCCCAAAAGTCCAAAGAAAAATATTTGGTAAATGCACTTTAATAATATGAGCCCAAATATGCTCCTTTATAAAATGTTCAGGGACTGTAGTCACAACAAATAGTGAAAATAAAGCTGTTGCGATTACTGTAAGTTTTATCCATAAGGGAGCATCGTTCATAACTACACCTGTACCTATGATTGTGATTAGGAGCAAAATCAAAAAACTGATAATAATCCTTTTTGTCGAGGGATTAAATATATTTGTTTTTAATATATTGGGATTGTAACATTCACATTTTTCATGTTCATGGAGAGGGAAATCATTTTCGCCAAAATCTTTTTGAATACTCTTGTTTTTTACAAATTTGTCTGTAAGATATCCCGCCAAAACTCCTGCAATAATCAAAGTAATAGTGATAATCATAGCTTTTGAAGGAATCATTGCGAACATTACAAATGCTTCATCGCCACTCGTAGCAATCATAGTGGTGACAATAGCCCCAAGGGTAAATAACCTATGTGAAAATAAAGCCACTGCGGTATAAGCTCCGAGACAACCCGGAATTGCTCCCAAGATTGCCGCAATCACATACTGCTTCCATTTATTCCCTGTGATGTAGTTTTTCCACAGACCGCTGGTCTGAACATTGATATATTCAATAACCATCATCATAACAAATATAAAACCCGTTATAATAAAACTCTCCTTTATGACTTTGCTAATAATTTCCTGCATCTAACGGTTTTGATTTTTATTTGCCTTTTTTTGATCTACCAGTTCTTTTCTAGCCAAAACATGTCCACAATCAGGACATTTCAATGTTGTACACTTTATTCCTCTCTGGTGTTTCATAGAATATCCGCATTTTAAGCAGACACATAATCCATTTGGACCAAAACCACCTCCGGTTCTGTTTTTGTGATGGACTCCTTCTCCGTGATGTCTCCCATCTCCGTGATGTCCTCCACCGTGATGATGACCATCATCATGATGAAAATAATTATTTGCTTTTTTCATGTGTTTATTTTTTATTTTATTATAAAACAGCATTTTCCATGTCCGAAACTTCCGGCAATATTAAATAAATCACTTGTTTCACAATTAGGGCAGATATCTAAACTAGTTTTTATATCTATTTTGAACATATGCCCACAATTATTGCATTTTATAATATTTTGTTTAAAATGAATATTTCCTCCTTCTATATTGAGTTTATTCCCTTTTACGAGCATTTGGGATAATTTTTTCCTTGCCCTCTCAATGAGTCTGGTAAAAGTGGATCTTGAAATTTCCATTTCAATGGCGGCTTTTTCGTGGTTTAAGCCCAGAAAATCAGCCAATCTTATTGCCTCGTATTCGTCTATGCTCATAAATACACTATGCAAATGCTTCCCTTCAACTCCCATTGGTTTAAAGCTGTTAAATAAAGGAGGGTTACTTACTATTCTATCTTTTTTGTGCCTTGACATATTTCTATATTATGAACATATGTGCAAAATAACGACAAAATAAAATAAAATACAAATAATTTGAAAAAAGATTTAGTTCACGATTATCTTTTTGCTCAAAATACCGAAATCCATCTTGATTTTTACAATAAAAACACCTTTTCCGTAACCGGTCAAATCAATGCTTTGGGAATGTATTCCTCTACTCATTTTGGATACTTCACCTGCGTATATTTTTTTACCTGAAATATCAAAAACATCAATAGAAACATTAGAAGTTTTTCTAAGATTATAGCTCAGGCTGAAAAATCCGTTATTTGGATTTGGGCTAATCAAAATTTCTGAAATATTATCAGGAATGATACTTATATTTTTTATCGCTGTTGTATATTCTTTTCCATCCAAAGGAATAATTGCCATATATACATTTACATCTCCTGTATTTTTTCTTCCATCTGACCAAAAGGGTAGAGCAAAACTTCCGGTTGAGATAGTTTTATTGTATTCTCCAATTCCAAATCCATTTGATTTATTTCCAATTTTAGAGAAATCGCTTGAAGATTCTGTCATTGAAAATTGAGTGTCAAAGTTAAGGTTTTCCGGGTTTAGTGCATAGGAAATAAAGTATTGAGTATTCCTATTGTTGTTGTCGCCTCTTTTATCATAGAAGCAAACTATCGGAATTCCTTTTGAATTAATCTCCAAGTTTGAATAAAACTGATCTGAGTTAGGTAATGAGTCGTTATTGATAATAATCGGATTTGCCCAAGCTTCTCCTCCATCGTCAGAATAGCTTAGATAGATATCCGAGCCTGTCTCTTCAATAGTGTCTATTCCGGGACAAGTCCAAGTTGCATAAATCCTGCCTGAATGTTTCCCATCACTTTTGTCAATAGCGATATAGGGACTGGGGAAATAACGAGCGGCAATCCCAACTATAGTACTTCTTTCAGCTCCCATGGTAAAACCCGGAAAATACAATTCACTGATTTTTCGAGGTTCGCTAAATGTTTTACCGCCATCTATTGAAACACAATTATAAAAATTGTATTTAATAGAATCATAGGAACCGACAAATCCAAAATACAAATTGCCGGAATTGTCTATATCCAAAGACGCATATTGAACAAATTTAAAACTATCATTGCTCACTTGGACAGGATGGTATGAAAAAACAGTATCGTCAGGTTCGATGACATCTATCATCATATTTATCGATGTATCTTGAATATTGAAATCGACATAAGCCATATATACATTTCCTGAATAAGGAGATGATGTAAAGTCGGCAACCATCCATTGTTTATCTAAAAATTTATCAATTCCTTCCAAATCTAAATATCTGAACTGTGCGCTTTTGAAATAGGTGTCAGCTTTCCATGTTATACCACCGTCCTTTGATATTGCATGATAAACAAACTCATTTAATTTAGAGTTTAACAAATCAGTTATTACAATCAAAAGGTAAGTCAGATGAAGATTTCCCTGTTTATCAAAAACCAAGACGGGATCTCCTCCACCTACTGATACTAAAGATTTATCCAATACGCCATTAAAATCGCTTTTTTGCCATGTATCTCCAAAATCATTAGTGTAATACAAGGAAATACTCAATGGTGATTCTGAGAATTGATTATAAGCAAAATGTATTACGCCGACTACTATATTATTTGAATCAACCGGATTAATTGCGGCAAAAAGTTCTGACTCCGAGCCTTTAGTATTATCATAAACAAGCCTTTCTCCTAATCCGCTATTCCTGAATTTCAGTTTGATCCTGTCAAGTTTTGCAGGAGTATCTTCAATTTGATAATTATTGAGCTTCAGTACCGACTTTTCATCCAAAGACCTTTTTATCATTTGCTTAATCCCGGTTTGGGCTGAAGCAGAATTAACGGATATGAATATCAGTAAGAACAATACTTTTAATATTGAAATTGGCTTGTGCATATTACTTGATTTTTAATTAATTTAGGTGAAAATAGAATAAATACTTTGTATTCACAAATTTCAATCCTCTTTTCAATTTTCTTACAATAAAACAATTATTAAATCGTTAGTACAAACTTGAAGCTAAGCGTCTTTGACTAGTGGCTAATCAAGGGTAGACTATTTTAAATAAATTATTAGAGTTATTTTGGTATTACCCTGTACTTATAACACTTATACATTATGATGAAGAGGATAATATTGACTTTAATATATATTATTGGTTTTTACACTGCAGCAAATGCTCAACTGAGTAAACTTGCAGCGAATTATTTCAATAACGGGGAGTATGAAAAAGCTGCACCACTTTACAAAAAGCTTTATATCGAAAACAATTATAATGATATGTACTTTGTGTATTATTATAAAAGTTTAATGTTTGATGAACGGTATGAAGAAGCAATTGACGCTATTAAGGATCAGCTAAAGACTAAGCCTGATAAAATATATCTATTGGTGCATGAAGGATATCTTTATGAAAAATTGAACAAACCTGAAAAAGCTAATAAATTATACGAAAAAGCTATCCGCAAAATCGGTTCGAATAAAATCCAAATCATAAAACTAGCAAATGCATTTAAGGAATATTCATATTATGACTATGCTAAAAAAGCCTATGAAGCAGGAGTGGAAAAAGTTGATGATAATATACTTTTTTTGATGTATCTTGGAGAGATTTATGCTCTTCAAAACGATTATAATAATATGATAGATTACTATATCGCATATCTGAAGAAGTCGGATAATAAATATAGTGGGCAAAACATAAAAAGTAAATTGTCAAAATCTTTGTCAAGAGATAAAATGACTTTACTAAGGAATAAACTGGTTGAGAATATTCAAGAAAACCCTGATAATATCTCAATGATTGATGTGTTGAGTTGGGTATATCTCCAATTAGGTGAATATGAAAAAGCGAGAAGACAAATAATAGCGATAGACAGAAGATTTGGTGAAAATGGTTCTAGAGTATTCAAATTCGCACAAGATGCATATAAAGCTGAACAATATGCAACTGCTGCAAAATCATATCAATATATCATCGAAAATAAAAGGAGAAATAACCCATATTTGATGCAATCAATAAGGCGTTATCTTAATATTACAAGCGAAATACTCGTAAAAGATACAGCTACGACTCATGAAGATTTTTTGGATATAGAAAAACAGTACAATAAATTTATTGAGGACTATGGTATTGGTGATCAAACAGCTGATTTGGTGATAGAATTGGCAAAACTTGAAGCATTTAATCTTCACAATATCGACAAAGGAATCAATACACTAAAAGATCTTATAAAAAGAAATTATATAAACAAGAATTACAGGGCAAAAGCTAAAATCGTTCTGGGTGATCTCTATATGTTGAAGGGGGAGATTTGGGAGTCATCTTTGCTTTACTCCCAAGTAGACAAAGATTTTAAAGAAGGAGAATTGGGTGAATTAGCCAGGTATAAAAACGCAAAATTGTACTATTACAACGGGGATTTTGAATGGGCTCAAATTATCTTTGATATTTTGAAACCCGCAACTTCAAAGCTTATCTCAAATGACGCCATTGAATCTTCTGTTTTTATTACCGAAGCGATTGGAGAAGATTCTGTCACTGCTCCATTGCAAATGTATGCAAAATCGGAATTATTGATTTACCAAAATAAATTTGACAAGGCTATTTCTACCTTGGATTCGATTAATTTCTTGTTTCCAAAAAATAATCTGGAAGATGATATTTGGTATCTCAAAGCTCATATCTTTAAAAAGCAAAAAAGATATGAATTGGCAAAAAAAATGTATGAGCAAATCATAGAGAAATATCCTGATGAACTTCGTGCAGATAATGCTATTTTTGAATTGGCAGAGCTTTACGAGAATGCATTCGGCGATGTCAATTCGGCAAAGGTGCTATACGAGAAACTGTTTTTGGATTATGACAGCAGCACATTAGCGGTAGAGGCAAGGAAAAAATACAGACAATTAAGCGGTGAAAATGTACAGTAAAGACATGAAAACACTATTGATAAACGAGACATTCATAGTGGATCACAATAGTCATAATGAATGGCTGGACTGGTTCAAAAGCCATTATATAGCTGCTATTAAAGAGTCTCAACACTCCAAAGATTTAATATTGAGCAAAATAGAAGATGATAATCCAGACGGTAAAACTTATGCACTACAGTTTAAAATAGATAGTATTTACTTTGATGTATTTCAAAAAGAGGAAAATCTAATCGATTTGAGGACTCAGCTCAATAATAAATTCAATAATAAATTTGCCTCTTTTGTCACTGTATTAGAGATTGTGGAGGATTAATCGTTGGGATGATGGTATCAAGGTAATATTAGTAAGAAAACCCTTCAGATTTGAAATTGATTCTTATCGTCACTATTGTAGTTCGCTATACGAAAGAGCTATCATAATCAAAACAAGTGTTAGCGCTAAATTGTAGTTTTTTTGATTTCTCCTTCATTTTCACCAACGATTTATAGATTTCAAACGTCTATTAAATAAATAGAGTTTGTATAAAAAATATAATAT
>Ga0256831_1001508_pt1 | contig 12251 bp, 7 predicted proteins | sample 132544metaG_FD_189087 | JGI IMG/M metagenome (GOLD analysis project Ga0256831, IMG submission 189087) | Hydrothermal vent microbial communities from Lau Basin, Pacific Ocean - 132-544 | ecosystem: Environmental > Aquatic > Marine > Hydrothermal vents | place: Pacific Ocean: Lau Basin | collected... | reverse complement strand
CCCTGCTGGGCGCTTATTTTTTGCCTTGATAGAAGCAAAGAACCGACTAAAAAGTGAAAATATGACCAAGTGCCAACAGAATCTAGGAAATTATCCGAGAACTGAAATAACAAGGGTGGCTTGTGTCCTAATCTAAATAAATTTCAAAGGTTTGTAACCTTCTCTAGCCCATGGATTAGGTCTTCTCCACCAGCGTTGTGCAATGGTTGCATACATCTGACGGAAATCAACGGTTGGAATCAAATCACCATTATCTAACTTTTCAAAGCTTGGCTCTTTGCCGTGAATGCCTTTATTAACGCGACCACCTAATACAAAGTGTGCAGAGGCTGAACCATGATCTGTTCCCATACTACTATTTTCTGCTACCCGACGACCAAATTCAGAATAAGTCATTACCAATACATTGTTCCACAAACCTGCTGCGGTCATTGATTTTTGGAATGCGCGAAGTCCACCACCTAAATGATTCAAAAGGTTGTTGTGACCATCGACTTGTCCTGCATGTGTATCAAAGCCAGCTAAGGTAACTTTGAAGACGGGTAAATGCACGCCACTGGTAATTAAATTACTCACTTGCTGTAAATCACGCCCAAAGTGACTATTAGGGAAACGCGTATTATGGCGTGGTGCTTGGTGTAATTTAGTTTGTAAAAGGTCTGCCGCAGAGTTAATTTGATTCTGGGTTGATAATAAATGTGCGAGAGAGTCATTTTGTGGCTTATAGCGCTTTCTATTGAGGTACTTTGTTTGTTTTAGGAAGGTACGTGGTGACTGCATGGCAACCGCATGACCATCTTTGCCTGCAAAAGGTCCCATATTGTCATCACCAATCACAATGCCATTGAGCGCATTGGGCTGGTTAGATAATAGTCCTTTTTTCGTTAGCCAACCATTAGTGCTGCGAACTAGCGGATCCGCTGTATTCCATACATCAATAGAATAGAAATGTGAGCGATCCGCATCGGGATAACCTACCCCTTGAATCCACGCCATATCACCTTGATCCCAGACAGGCTTAAGTTCTTTTAGATAAGGGTTTAGGTAGAAGCCCTTTTCTAGCGCTAATTTTTTGGTGATACGCAGCTTATTATTTCTATTTTTTAATCCTAAGTTTAGTTTAGGACGCGCATCATAATAAGCTTGCTGATGTTCAGGGATAAGTGTATTTAGCCCATCATTACCGCCTTTCAATTCAACTAATAGAAGAATTTTTGCATTATGTGGGTTATTGGCTAATACAGAGGGAATCATGCCAGCAAGCGGAGTCAAGCTGGCGTACTTTAAAAAATCACGTCGGTTCATACTGAGAATGCCTTATTTAAGCTGATAGGTAGGATCAAGAACAAGCGCTCGTACAAGTCTTAACTTTCCAGATGTTGTGGGGAGTGGTAACACGGGAGTAACGGGTGATAGCCAGTTCACCACATTCCCACCCGTGGTTTTTGGTAATTTTCTTGATAGGTGCATGTTTGTTGAGCCGCTATAGCGCGTTATCTTATTTAGAAAAGAGGTTCGTACTAACATTGTTTGTGTATCAATCCAGTTTTTACCACCAGCCCAGCCTTTTACGGTAGGGGGATTTAGTGGATCTTGCCCTAGTAATTCTAATGTATGTGCTAATTCAGCATAAGGAAGTTTAGCAAAGGGTAAGGTACGTAGTGTTCCAATCACTAAATCAATAGGAGATTTAATCATATTGCCGCGATATCTTGGATCCCAGAAAGCATCACTATTAAGAACTTCGGTCATCAATGCTTTGATGCTGTACTTGGAGCTTCTAAACACTTTAGCCCAGCGCTGTGTGTAGCGACGATCATGATAATTATCACTAACAAACTCACGCCATACTTTTTCTGCAATAAACTCAGCAGTACGGTGTTGCCTTAATAAAACATCTACAATTTGATCGCCATTGGTAATATTGCGTACACCTAAGAAGGTAACGGGTTTATTATCATGTTTGCTAGCATCAAATTTAAAGGTGCCACGAGGAAGGTCAGCTCCCCAACCTGAAAAGGCACTGGCGGCAGCACGAATATCAGGCTCTTTATAAGCATGACCTCGGCCTAGTGTAAATAATTCTAATAACTCGCGTGCAAAGTTTTCATTTACTCCGCCTTTGACATTTTTATTGCCATCCAAGTACACCATCATGGCAGGATCTTTAATAATGCCTTTTAGCATGCTAGCAAAGCTACCCATAGCATTGTCGCGCAAAAATTTGTTTTGTTTATAAATGAGGCGAGGATGCCCAACACCTTCAAGGGATGAGGTAAAATGGTTACCCCAGAATAAAGTCATACGTTCATTGACAGGTGTTCTAGTGGAAAGCAAATGCTTCACCATCCAAGCTTTCATGCGCTTATTATCACGATTCATTTGCATTAGGGCGTTATGCTTGCCATACCCATTTTTGGAGCGCATTTGATTGAGTTTACCCCAGTTTGCTGTTGCTGGCATGCTTGGAGTATGGGGTTTCTCAGGATGCAATAAAATACTTACTGCCTCAGCGCGCGTTTTGCCTTCTAGAGCTTTCACTCCTGCCCATTCTTGTCCTAATGCAGTGCGTGAGACGAGGTGGCGTGTATCAGATAAATTTAGTCGGTGCATTTTGGTTACCCTAAATACTCTACGTTGGTGGTTTCCTGCTTATCGTTTATTACTACATGTACGGCAGATCATTATGGTTACTATTATTCTTAGATTCTTCCCTGTACTTCATATTAAAACTTAAAAGTCAATAACCTTAAACCGATTAGATTAAGATCTCTGTAATCAGTATAAAACAGTTATTTCGATTTTAATATTGGGGAATATCCTTACTCACATCTATTTTACGCTTTTTAAACTAAACAAAAAATGAATAACAGTCAGTTTAGCAGACCGTCCATCCAGTGGTAATTAGTTTATTTTATCGATAGCGATTAAATACTACTTGTCAGATAGTGCAATATAACCATACCAGACACTTATAATCAAGAATTATTTTGGCATAAGAAAAACTAATACTTTACTTTTTCAAAATATGTACTAGCAACGATAATATCCTATCTAATCGTTGCTTTAGCAACGGTTATGAAAGTAAACATAAATTAGATAGTTTCCCCAATCTGACTAGATTATACTCGTTAAATGATTTCATTCCGACTAAATTTTAGTCTACGTAACTTGTTGAGAGTATTTTTAACTTAAGGAAGTTCAATAAGTTTTATTAATAGCAAATGCAACGACTACCAGCGTGCATAAAAATCATAACCTTGATAAAGATCCTACATGAGAGAAAAAATTGAAAATGAACGCTTTTTGTTGTTGCAACGACAAATGCCGTTTCTTTCTTCTGCAAACTTAATTGCAGGCTTCGGTCTGGTCGCGATGCTATGGGATATTATTCCGCATCAGACCTTGATTATTTGGTATGGGCTAATGCTCTTATTTTGGATGGGACGAGGCTTGCATGCCTTCTTTCAGAAAATTCATCTTTACCAAACGACTTCTATAGAGAGAAAAAGTAATATTTATTATATATTTCCGCTTATCTCTGGTGTTTTTTGGGGGAGTGCAGGCGTACTATTTTATACTCCAGAGTCTACGGCACATTTGGTTTATCTGATTATGTTTCAGTTTGGACTAATAGCAGGAGCGGCTGTCACGCTTGCCTACCTGCGCGGGGCATTTGTATTATTTGCATTTACTACGGTAACCCCTCTCTCTCTATTACTTATGCTGGAAAAAGATTGGCATTACTTCTGGATAGCACTCACGCTCTTGTTTAGTATGTTCATTATGTTTGGTTTAAGCCGTAATGTGTATCGTTCTATTAGCAATTCTTTATTAATTCGCTTTGAAAATGAATTTTTAGTAAAAAAATTGCAGTTGCAAGCCTTGGAACTAAAGGAACAAAAAGAAAAAGCGGTGAAGGCAAATGAAGATAAATCTCGGTTTTTAGCCTCAGCTAGTCATGACTTACGTCAACCCATTCACTCTTTAAGTTTATTAACCGATGCACTGGAGTCTCAAGTATCGACCACAACGGGAAAGTCCATTTTAAAGTTGGTACGTAGTGCAAATTGCTCTCTCTATAGCCTACTGAGCTCTTTACTTGATATTTCCAAGCTGGATGCAGGAGTCGTGACGCCTAAAATAGAGTGTATTGCCTTAGCCCCCTTGTTACACCAATTGGTCGATAACTATCGGGCTATCGCTGAAAACAACGGCTTACAATTACGCTTTAAAGCACGTCACTGTTATGTGGATAGTGACAGCACCTTGCTTTCAAGCGCTATTATGAATCTACTTGACAACGCCATTAAATACACGCCAAAGGGCGGTGTTCTAGTCGCTATGCGCTTATACGAAAAACAAGTCACAGTACAGGTATGGGACACAGGAATAGGCATAGAGAAGAAAAATAAGGAAATAATTTATGAGGAATTTTTACAACTTGATAATCCAGAACGTGATGCTGAAAAAGGCTTGGGCTTAGGTTTATCCATTAGTAAGCGCTTATTGCGACTATTAGGGCATCCCTTATCATTACAGTCAACCATTAATAAAGGTAGCGTCTTCAGTATCACACTGCCTTTATCCGCTACACCTAAACAATCAGAACAATCTCTGCATCATAGCAGTATAAATTTACAATCTGATATAGATAATGGGTGGACAATATTAGTTATTGATGACAATCAAGCGGTTCTTAATGCCACAAAATTAGCCCTTAATGATTGGGGCTACAATGTGGAAACAGCGACTTGCATTGAGGAGGTGCGTGATATTGCAACAAGTGATGACAGTGTGATTGATCTGATTGCAACAGACTATCGCTTACGTGAAAACACCACGGGAATAGAAGCAATTAAAGTATTTGAGCAGTTATCAGGTCGCACGGATATACCCGCATTTTTAATAACAGGGGATACTGATCCAGATAAAATTAAGGAGGCTAGCTCTTTTGGCATACCCTTATTATACAAGCCATTAAAACAGGGCGAGTTAAAAATGATACTACACCACTTCCAAATGCCGTAGCGTAGCAAAATGCTGTTTATAACGGATTCTGTTGGTGCTGTAGGCTACCAACTTAAGGCGGGACAGTTCATGTTTCTGCTATTCTCCCGCGCCCTTCGACAAGCTCAGGAAGCTAGCTCCCTGAGCTTGTCGAAGGGCGCGGGTTGTTTGCTATGATGTTACTTGTCCCGCCTTAAGTCGGTAGCCACTAGGAAAAACTAAAACAACGATTACTTTATTAACGCCTTAACCGCCAATAATAACTCATTATCAGGATGCTTTTTTAGCATATCCGCCAATAATTTTTTTGCCTTATCCTGTTTAGCATTTTTCCATAAGACTTCAATTAAATGACTGGCGTATTCAGGATAAGGAAAATCATCAAAAGCCTGTTGTAATAAGCGTTCAGCCTGTTGCAAATGCCCTAAATGGTACTCCACCCAACCTAAACTATCCCGACAAGCAGAAGCAGACCGTTTAGGATAAATATTGATAGCCTCAGCTAATATCTCTCTTGCTTCTTTTAAGCGTGATGGCTTATCAATTAAGCGAACCCCTAACTCACTTAGCGATGCGGCTAAATTATTACGTGATTGTTGCCAAGCAGCAGAAAAATATTGTTGTGTTCTTACTTCTAAAGCAAGACGAAGATGTTGAACTGACTTAGTTAAAAGATCTAAGCTTTGTTTTCCCTTTATACGAATACCTTGATCCTTTAATGTAACAGCAAGATTATTCTGCATCATTGCCCACTGCTGCGGAAATTGCTTGCGAGTATAGACCTCCAATGCCAAGCGATAAGCCCTTACCGCCTCGGCTAATAGCATTTTCCCCTGTTTGCCTTCTATGCGAGAGCCTTGTTCGTCTAAAGTAGTAGCAAGATTATTCTGCATCATTGCCCATTGTTGCGGAAATTGCTTGCGAGTATAAACCTCCAATGCCAAGCGATAAGCTGTCACTGCTTCGGCTAATAGTATTTTTCCTTGTTTTCCTCTTATGCGAGAGCCTTGTTCTTGTAATGCAATAGCAAGATTATTCTGGGTAGCTGCCCATTGTTGTGGTAATTGCTTGCGAGTATAAACCGCTAATGCCAAGTGATAAGCTGTCACTGCTTTGGCTAATAGTATTTTTCCTTGTTTGCCTCTTATGCGAATGCCTTGTTCTTTTAATGCAATAGCAAGATTATTCTGCGTCCTTGCCCACTGTTGCGGTAATTGTTTACGAGTATAAACCTCCAATGCCAAGTGATATGCCGTCACCGCTTCATCTAATAGCGCCTGTCCCTGCTTGCCCTCTGTGCGAATGCCTTGATCTTGTAATACATTAGCAAGATTATTCTGCGTCATTGCCCAGTCTTGTGGGAATTGCTTACGGGTATAAACTTCTAATATCAAACGATAAGTTGTCACTGCTTCGTCTAATAGCATGTTTCCCCGCTTACCCTCTGTGCGAATGCTTTGATCTTTTAATGCCATAGCAAGATTATTTTGTATCATTGCCCAGTCTTGCGGTGATTGCTTGCGGGTATAAATCTCTAATGCCAAGCGATAAGCCATCACTGCCTCGGCCAATAGCCTTTGCCCCTGTTTGCCTCCTATCCTATTGCCTTGTGCTAGTAATGCAACAGCAAGATTATTCTGCGTTATTGCCCACTGTAGCGGTACTTGCTTGCGAGTTTCAACCTCTAATGCCAAGTGATAAGTCTTCACTGCCTTAGCAAATAGCCTTTGTGCCTGCTTTCCCTCTGTGCGAATACCCTGTGCTTGTGATACCAAAGCAATATTACTTTGTATCGTTGCCCATTGTTGCGGTAATTGCTCACGGGTATAAACCGTTAATGCCTGTTGATAGGCTTTATTCGCTAGTGAAAAATGTTGGGTAATCGCTTTACTGCTTGTTTGCACCGCAAATAATTGATGTGCATTGCCTAATAATTTTTGTAATTCTGCCCAGTCTTGAGGATATTGCTGTTTATTCGTGTGTGCTAATGCTTTTTTATAATACTCAATGGCTTGTTGATAGCGGTATGCTTCATAGGCAGATAAGCCCGCCATTTTATACAGTTGACTGCTTTTTTTGGCTTCTTGGTTGGCTTTATCTTCTGCCTGTTGTTGTTTTTTAGCATACTGCTCTGCTAATGTGACAAAGCTTTTTTCTGCCTGTTTAAACTTCTTTTTGGCATAGTCCGCATAGGCTTGCGTTTCCTTTGTATAGTCATTGGGCTGATTACTAACCTCCTCAACAAAGGCATTAATATCATCAATAAATTGCTGTTTGGGAATCCCTTTTTTATCGGCAAGCTGCGCTAATTGTTGTTGCCAACTTTGTGCTTTATTTCGTGATTTTTTGACGGCTTGCATGGCTTGTTGTGCGGCGGCTTGCTGAATAATCAGCGTCATCTCAGCCGCAGATTTACGTTTATAAGAATCAGCGGGGATAAGGATGACGTGAATTAAATCATTTTCCGCTTGTTTGGGTACACGAACCTTGCCCTGATAAGGGTGCAACATTGCCCACGACTGTTTGTCTTGTTTTTTAGCCCCTAATTCTAATAACGTGCCTGATGCCAGTTGCCCTATGCCCAGTTTAAAACGACCTGATGAGGTGGATATATCACGGCTATTAATATTTGCAGGGAGGATAATGCTTATCGGCACATTGGCATCGTGAATTAACTCATTATTTTCGCCATAGTGACTTACCATGCCATAGATAAAACGCTCCTTGGCGATTAATGCGGTATTTATAGTTATAAGGAAAAAGAGAAGAACAAATCCTTGTTTTTTCATAATGTAGTTCTTAAAAAGAAAACACTATATATAAATGACGTAGTCCTAGATTAGAGGGTGAATTTTCTATATATGGTCATATCGTTACCCACAAGTATGACTACTAATTTCATAAGTGCTTGTTTAACTGATTATAGTGGTAAAAAATGGGAAATATTTTTACTTTTCGATAGCCTTGATACAGCAATTTCTACAGGCTTGTGGGTAACGATATGATATATGGTAGCTAATTAGTTACGAACGTCTCAATATATTATTGTTGTTCTAAGATAAAACGATAGTATAAATCACCTAAGCGAATATCACCTATCCATGTTTTATAGTTTGCTTTGGAGGCATAGACTCTCACACTGCGAGGCACACTCTTTTTTAGCGTAAAATCAAACACGCCTAGCGCATTACTTTTAAGCTGAATACCTAAGTCGGGAATTTTTATATCGACTCCTGCTAATAATTCCCCTTTGCTATTTTGTACTGTGCCTTTCGTCTTGAGTTCTTCCACCACAGGGTTTTCTATTGATGCTGTTGATTTGGGACTTGGTGGTGTGAAAAAGAAACTTATTACTGCGATGAAGGTCGCGATAATTGTCGCATAAGCAGCCCAGCGTTGTAGTGATTTGTCTTTATTTTCTTTATTGTCTTGTTTTTGTTTAAATGTGCTAACGGCTGAGAGTGATTGTTTGGGATATAGTTGATATAAAACAGGGATAATTTCAGGCAAAGGGTTTTCTGCTGATTTTAGTTCAAAGCTACGCGCGTTGGCTAAATTGGCTGAATTGTCTTCAATCGCATTTATCCCAAGTTGAAAGGCATCGCTATAGCTACAAGCTGCGCCTATTGCATCATAAAAACCGATGGCAAAATCAATCGCAGTTTGATCCGTAATGGGTGCATTCATGCCGATACTATAAGGCGAATAGGGAGAGCTGAGTTTGGCAAGTGTTTGACTATCACAAGCATTAAAAATAAGGCATTGTAATTGTCTATTGCTATATTTAAACAGGGTGGATAAACGTGTATTGGAGGCTACTTTTAGTTTGCCATTATCATCTTCTAGCAATAAACCTTGTGTTGAGCCATGCCCACTAAAGTGCAAAATATGCGGTTGATAATCGAGTAATTGCCGTCGCAAATCTTGGTAACGTGTTGCACCTGTTTGATGGATTTCAAATAATTGACCGTGTTTAGTACGCTTAATTGCTTCTTCTATCTCACGAAATTCTTTGGGCAGTGCTAAATGATCGCTGTCTACGGGGTTTGCAGCGACCAGTAAAATACGTATTTTATTTGTCATCAATACTTTTTTTAATGATTTGAACCTTAACTCTATTTGCTAAACCTTCGAACATAAAATTCGCTCAAATGCCTTCTCATCCATTTTAACCGCAAAGCCCATCTGAATTTTTAGCTGAAATAAAAATTCTGCGTTAGCAACGTCGGGAAGTTATTCCGTGCACGTTCCTTAGTTGGGCTGAGTAGTTACATTAATAATTCTCTGTTTATAACGGGTTCTGTTGGTGCTTGATAATATATTACCTCTTTGCGTAAATTAAAGCGGGACAGGCTTGCGTAGGTTGGGTTAGTTTGCCGAGCTAGTGAGGCAACGTAACCCAACAGATTTTAAGATTAATTGTTGGGTTACGTTATTTCGCAACGCTGGAGCGTTTCAAATTGCATTCCCACGCTGGAGCATGGGAACGAGTCGTGTCCCGTGTTAAATTGGTAGCCAGCTAACCCAAGCCAACCTACGATTTAGCCAAATTGCTGTCCCAGTTTAAATTGATCGCTATAAATCAATACCAACAGAATCCGTTACAATCAGTATAGTTTTTCACATAAATAATTGCACCCTTCGACTCCGCTCAGGGTACAGCTCCCTGAGCGGAGTCGAAGGGTGCGGAAATTTAATAAATAAATGTCTATAAACTAAGAAAAAATGAAGATTTACATTGTCCTAAATCAACACCCGTTGCAAGTTGCAACGACCTCCCGTATTCCGTTTAGGTTGTATATGGGTTGCCGAACTGTCAATTGGCATGGAGAGTGCCGAAACGTCACCCTTAAATTTTATGCCTTCTTTAAAAAAGCACTCACCAAAACAATACGCGTACCATTCACTCGCCCTTCAATATGTTTTGGATTATTGGTAAGTGATATATTTTTTACCACCGTGCCACGTTTAGCAGTAAATCCTGCGCCTTTTACGACCAAGTCTTTTATTAAGGTCACGGTATCACCCGCTTCTAAGCGATTACCATTGCTATCTTTAGTTGCTTGCGTGTCGGAATGATCGCTATCGTCATTATTTGCCGCCTCAGCCCATGCTTGAACTTCTGGTTCTAAATACAACATGTCCAATAAATCCTGTGGCCAGCCCTCTGCTCGCAAACTATCCAGCATACGCCATGCCATAACCTGAACTGCTGGTTCAGTATTCCACATACTGTCATTTAAACAACGCCAGTGATTTGCATCAATGCTTGCAGGGTCTTCAATTTGACCAAGACAGGTATCACAAAGCAGAATACTTTTTTCGGCACTAGCATCCGATTTAGGGGGTACGTCATAGACACTTAAGTTGCCCTCAGAAGCACAAAGTTCGCATTTTGAATCACTGCGTTGTTGTAGAATTTGTTCTATCGTCATTGTTTATTTCTCAAAAGATTAATGAATGGTAGGGGATTATGCCTTATTTTTTGTTTGAATAGTGCGCTTCTGCCTACATCATGCCATTAAACTGTTGCGCATCATCGCTTAATGCCCTTCTATTAATCGCGTAGACCAATTTCAATAAGTTACGTTTTTCTTTGCGATAGGCTTTTTCTCGATTGGGATGATAGCGATACAACCCACGCGCTAACCTATAGTCCCATTTAAACTGTTTTAAACTAGAATATTTCTCAGGTTGGCGTTGGTACATACGATCAAATGGGGTATTAGGTAGCGGTTTGAAAAGTGATAAACGCACACGGTCGAGTGCATCAAAATGCGTTCTTAAAAAAGCATTCGTTTGACGCAGATCGTCTACGGTCTCCCCAGGAAATCCTTGCATCATTGAGGTTCTTACACTGATTCCTGCCGCATGTGCGGCGAATAAAAATTCAGAACAGTCTTCTATTCTAGTGCCTTTTTTCATTTCGTCTAATAAGCTCTGACTGGCACTTTCTAAACCAAATGAAATACGTGTTAGCCCTGCCTTTTTAGCATCTTTTAAACGTGCAGCAGATAAGCCATTTTCACCTTTATGATTGACGTGTACTGTCCCTATCCAACGCCCTCCTGGAACGACCTCTTGAAAGTGATCGATTAAACCATTCCATACCTCTAAATCTGAATTTAGCTTGATATCAAGGAAGATAAAATCTTTGCTATTGTGGGTTTTTGACTGCTTTGCTAATTCATCTAAAACGGATTCAATGCCTCTGGAGCGAAAGGTGCGCCCATTAGCAGAAACCACATCACCACAGAAGGTGCATGCACCCCAGCTGCAACCGCGCCCTGTCATGATTGGAATAATAGGATGTGGATATTTATCCCATGGAAAGTCAGTGAAATCAGGTACAGGTAATTGATCTAATTTCTTTAGCGGAGGAATCATCTCTCCCGCTTTTCCTCCCGCCAAAAATACACCTTTATGTTGGCTTAAATCCCCCTTTTTCAGCAACGTATTAACAATATCAGGCAGGGTAAAATCAACCTCTCCACCAACAATCGCAGTAATACCTTCGATATTCAGCCACTCGTCCGTTACTTTGGCAAGATTGAAAAATGGACCGCCTAATAACACAGGAATACCCGCCGTTTTGGCTACTTTGCCAATTTCTACACACATCTCGTATTGACTTAAATAAGCAGAAATAAGGATAGCCGCAGGACGTTTGGCAATTGCTTGATGCACTTCTTTTACCATTAAAGGATGGGGACGAGAAAGCCATTTGGTATGGATATTACGTAATTTATCATGGAATTTATTTAACAATGGGTGTGATGAAAAATACAAACGTCTTAATAACTGATCTTTCCAATTTTCTTCATGATCGCGGGCAAAGGCTGGGACACCCAATGCTAAAGGGCTTAATAACTTAACGGAATGATTGGCTAAACGTAAGCTACGAATTAGGTAGCCAACGGCTAAGGTCGGGTAGGTAGCAAAGTTGTTGAGATCGATAAATAATAGCGGGGTTTGTGATTGATTTTTTTTCATAAAGAGCAGTTCCAAAATAAAATACTGTTTTCTGCCAGATTATTTTATCTGAATCGTATCCGACAGAAGGAGGTACATAGTTATTCATATATGCCCCTAAGGAAATGCCCTTGGGGTACAACAAGTGAGGGCGGATCAGGCAAAAAATAGTCGGTAAAAATCTGCCTATTATTTCGGGACTGTTCCTAATAATGCAGAAGTATAGTTAATAATTTTCAATAGTTATGGCTTATTCATTAGCCCATGAT
>Ga0256831_1001507_pt1 | contig 12256 bp, 7 predicted proteins | sample 132544metaG_FD_189087 | JGI IMG/M metagenome (GOLD analysis project Ga0256831, IMG submission 189087) | Hydrothermal vent microbial communities from Lau Basin, Pacific Ocean - 132-544 | ecosystem: Environmental > Aquatic > Marine > Hydrothermal vents | place: Pacific Ocean: Lau Basin | collected... | reverse complement strand
GTTGCATAACGATTTAAAGCATCTGCCAGCCATACAACAGAATATTCCGGAAAATTTACTGCTTAATGTGGATTATCAGCGTTTCCAGCAGGTTCTTATTAATCTTTTAAAAAATGCCATTGATGCTGGGGATCAGACTAACCAGATCAGTCTGCAGGCTTCTTTATGCCGTGAACCATTTAGCCCCCTGCCTCACGGAAGCTATATTATTGGTGATGTATCTGAGGGTATTTCTAATAAGATGAAAAAAACATTTTCGGATAAAGAAACTGGCTGTAAAGCGGCCTGCGCCAGCCTGCACATTAAAGACACCGGCCATGGAATTACACAGGAAACTATGGTACATATTTTTGACCCTTTTTTTACTACCAAGGCTCCGGGACAGGGCATGGGAATTGGCCTGTATATTGCCCAGGAAATTATTCGTGAACACGCCGGGGAAATTGCGGTACTCAGCCATCCCGGACAGGGTACAGAATTTATAATCCGTCTGCCCTGTTTTCAACCGACAGCTCCACCTTGAATTCAAGATTCAAATAATACCCATAAGATAGATAAATTCATCTAACACAATAACTAATCAATCTCGGAATCCCAAATAAATGGTCACTCAAACTGCAGAAAATATTGATACACCTGACTCTACAGAGGCCACAACCGCCTCTGTCCTGATTATTGATGATGAACCAATAGCCATAAAAAATCTCAGTTATGTACTGAACCGTGAAGGCTATAAGGTAACCACCCGAAGTACTGGAACCGGTGGTTTCAGGGCACTGGAAGAGCAGGTATTTGATGTGGTTATTACCGATCTAAAAATGGAAAAAGTGGATGGTATGGGGATTTTAAAAAAAGCACAGGAAGTCGACCAAGATCTTCCTGTGATCCTGCTAACGGGACACGGCTCCTATGATTCGGTGGTTAAAGCCATGAAAATGGGCGCATATCATTATTTATCCAAACCCTATCAACTGGATGATATACGGGAAACCGTCAAAAATGCTCTGGAGCTGGTTCACCTTAAACGTGAAAACAAACGTCTAAAGTCCCATATTTCCAATGAAGCAGCAGGTATACAGATACTTTCTCAGGATCCGCATATTCTCAGTCTGGTGGATACCATGAGGCAAATTGCACCTTCTGACTGCAGCGTTATTATTTCCGGTGAGAATGGTACCGGCAGGGAGCTGGCGGCCCGTTTTATTCATGCCAACAGCCTGAGGTACAAGCAGCCGTTTATTGTTGTTAACTGCAGTTCCCTGCAGGAAGAAATACTGGACAGTGAATTATTTGGCCGTACTGATGCTTCCGGCAGCAAACAAGGTGGTCTGCTTGCCGAAACAACTGGCGGAACCCTGTTTCTGGATGAAATTAACCATATGTCTCCCGGTCTGCAGGTAAAATTATTAAGAGTCATTCAGGAAAAAGCGATTCAAAGTCTGAATGGTAAACAGAATTTTCCCGTTAATGTCCGTTTTCTAGCGGCCACTAATCAGGATCTGGAACAGGCTGTATCCGAGGGTCTGTTCAGAGAAGACCTGTTTTACCGTCTTAATATTATCCATATTCACCTGCCGCCGCTGACTGAAAGAACAGAAGATATTGCTTTGCTGGCCTATTATTTTCTGAAAAGACACAGCCGTTTAATGGATAAGGTCATTGATGATTTTGAACCTGAAGTCATTGAAGCCCTGAATCAATACCACTTCCCCGGCAATATCCGTGAACTTGAAAACCTGATTGAACGGGCTGTAGTGCTGGCTACCGGCAATACCATTACCCTGGCCCAGTTACCGTCCAGTTTAACGGATCACTCCCTGTCGGTTATGCGTTTTAATAAAAACCGCCTGCCGACTCTGGATGAACAGGAAATTGAATATATTAAGTGGGTTCTGGATAAATGCGGCGGTAACAGAACCCGGGCCGCTGCAATTTTAGGTATTGACCGTGTTTCACTCTGGCGAAAAATTAAGAAAAACAACCTTTAATATGTTCTACAGTTATTAATTTAAGCTTAATTATATCTGGTTAAGATTAAATTAAGCTTAACCAGATATAATTATGCAATCTTTGACCAAAAGGAACTTGTTCATCAATAATATAAAATCTAATTTTCTACTTTTAAGATATGTATGAAAACTAACTATAACAATAATAACTGAGGTATATATGTTATCTGGTTCCCCAAATCCTGAGAGCAGTTTCAAAAGCACCAGGAACAATACCAATAAAAATATTTTTTCCTGGTCTAATTTCTGGAAATACTATTTATTCTTTTTTTACTTTTCCGGCCTCTATCAAATAATTATTATTGCCTCTGGTACTGCAGGTGGTGTCGGCTTACGCCAGGCCATTTATATGAGTTTTTTATGGCTGATACCGCTCCTGTTATTGCCAAAATACAGTAAACTGATTTCTGGCTCTGTCGGCCTGCTACTTTGGGCTACATCACTGGTATCCATGGGCTATCTGGCATTATACGGCCAGGACTTTTCCCAAAGTGTTTTATTTATTATTTTTGAATCCAATGCCTCTGAGTCCAGAGAGTTTCTTGAGTCTTATTTCAAATGGTGGATGGTTCCCGCTCTGATTATCTATACATTGCTCCCTTATCTTCTCTGGAAGCACCTGCAGCCACTTTATATTACTTCCACAAGGTTAAAAGTTTCACTGGTTTTAGCACTATCCTTTATAGTCAGCTGGCCCACATTTAATCAATACATCATAAAAAACCACGACCTGGATTATGCTACTGCTTTGCAGATGGATCGTATGGAACCTGCTGCACCCTGGCATCTGGTTATGGGCTATATTAAGTATAGAAAAACACTGAAAGAAATTGAGCACTATCTTCTGGCCAACAAAACACTGTCTCCCATACAGGGACTGGTTGATAAAAATGCCAACAGTAATAACACCCTGGTACTGATAATAGGTGAGTCTACAAATCGTCAAAGAATGAGCCTGTATGGGTATCAGCGTAAAACCACCCCTGAACTGGATGCCATGAGGGATGAATTGCTGGTATTTGATAATATTTATTCTCCCCGGCCTTATACCATTGAAACCCTGCAGCAGGTACTGACTTTTGCCGACCAGAAAAATCCTGACCTGTTTCTGAAAAAGCCGACATTAATCAACTTAATGAAACAGGCGGGTTATAAAACTTACTGGATCACCAACCAACAGACCCAGACTAAAAGAAATACAATGCTTACAACCTTTTCAAAACAGGCTGATAAGCAGATTTATTTAAATAATAATCGCATGCAGGATTCTACCCAGTATGATGGCGTAGTTATCCGGCCTTTTCAAAAAATCTTAAATGAACCGGCACAGAAAAAATTTATTGTCATTCATTTACTGGGTACTCACAGAAAGTATCATTATCGTTTTCCAGAAGAATTCGCTGTATTTCAGGGTAATAGTGACTTACCAAAATGGTTAAATGATTCACAGGCAGAAGAATACAATGATTATGATAATGCCATTGCCTATAATGACTTTGTAGTTTCTGAACTCATAAAACAGTTTAAACAGCATAATGACCATGGAATGCTGGTTTATTTTTCAGACCATGGTGAAGAAGTTTATGACCGTCCGGAAAAGCTATTTACCGGACGCAATGAAGCAGCACCGACCAGTGCCATGTATACTATTCCATTTATAGTCTGGCAAAGCCCTTCATGGCGTCAGAGTAATCCTGTTGATAATAAAGAGGAAGTTATTCACAGAGCGTACAGTACCTCAGATTTTATTTATACCTGGTCAGAGCTGGCAGGTATTTCATATAATGATTTTGATGTCAGCCGCAGTATTGTTAACCAGGCTTTTAAACAACATCCTGTCTGGATAGGCAACCCAGACAATCCCAAAAAACTTAGAGATTTAAATGTTAATCCATTTCCGGATTTAAGAACAGCGCCATCTAGCCGGGCCATATCAATATCAGACGATAAAAAAGTTAATACAGCTCTTTTATAAGTATTATCTCTTAAGGGGGTTATAAGCTTTCATATAAAGAATTACATAAACTTTACCCGCAATAAAAAAGCGTATAAATAAAAAACATATTTATACGCTTTTTTTTGACTACTGTTTTATTACAGCATTTTTTTAAGGGTTTTTACCGGCATTCCTTAAAGATTAAAGCATTACATTTAGCGCAAATATCTTTATCCAGTTTTTTGTATATATGAGCAATAGCTGCGGGCTTAGAATCAAAAAAGTGGGTATTACCAATATGTTTAATAAAGCCGGACCTGGCGGCAAACTCATACACATTCGATTTTAAACCTACAAAATACAGACCGCCGCCATGCTGCTTCAGGCTGTTATTTTCAGCAATCATTGCTTCTGCACCGGCCAGGTCAATAAAGTTAATACCGGTTGCCACAATCAGGATATGATGAATATGCTCATTTTCCACAATCTTGGCAATACGGTTCTGGATATGATTGACTGAACCGAAATAAATAGACATATCAATACGAATAATTTTTACCTGTGGACACTGCTTAACAGGCTTTTGCTTGATATTAATCAGTTTACGCTTGGGTGCATCCGGTTCTTCATCAAAAGACAGGGTTGGAATACGCGGCGTAGAAGTTTTGGCCAGAAACAGTACTAACGACAATATTACACCCAGATAAATAGCAAATTCCAGTTCCAGAAACAAAGTAGCCAGAAAAGTCGTTATTAAGACACTGGACTCTGATGTACTGAAAGAAAGTGTATGTTTAATCTGTTTGAAGTCAATCAGATTATAGGCAACCAGCAAAATTACCCCGCCCATGGCGGCAATAGGCAGATACGCCGTCAACGGTGCAATTAACAGCACAATAACCATTAAAAACAGGGCTGCAAAAATAGCGGACATTGGTGTTTTTGCACCCGCTTCATAGTTAATTCCGGAGCGGGTAAAGGAACCGGAACCTGCGTAACTGGAGAAAAAGCTACCGGTCATATTCGACAGCCCCTGTCCAATAAACTCCTGATTGGAGTCAATTCGCTGATTGGACTTGGTTGCCACGGCCCTACTAATGGAAACCGCTTCAATTAAACCCAGCAATGCCACCGCAAAAGCCTGCGGAGCCAGCAGTTTAATGGTTTCAAAAGAAAATTCTGGATGTGACAAAGGTGGCAGGTGAGCTGGAATTTCTCCTACCAGTTTAATATCCGTAAAGTTTTTCAGGTACAGTGCCAGTACACTACCGACAATCATACCAATTAACAGGTTAGGTAGTTTAGGCATGAATTTTTTAGCCAGCATGGCTGTTAACAGGGTCGCCAGGGCAATAAGCAGCAGATAAGGATTGATCTGGTTAAATTCAGTAAACAGATCCATCCAGGTATGCACAAATGATTCACCCTTAGGTACTATAATACCGGTAATATGTTTTAACTGACTGGTAGCAATCAGGATAGCCGCCCCTGCGGTAAAACCTATCACTACCGTATGCGAAACAAAATTAACCAGAGAACCCAGACGAGCCACACCAAAACCGAACTGATAAACACCGGCCAGAAAAGTTAAGGTTAAGGCCATATTAATAAACTCCGGTGTTCCCGGTGTAGCGTAATTACTAACGGCAGAAAAGACTACGATGGAAATGGCTGTTGTCGGCCCGGAGACCAGATGATAGGATGAACCAAACAACGCCGCAATAATGGGCGTAACCATGGCAGTATATAAACCATATTCCGGAGGTAAGCCCGCAATGGTCGCAAAGGCCACACCCTGCGGTAGTACAATAACGGCACCGGTCAAACCGGCAATGAGATCGGCTTTAATAGTCTCTTTATTGACCATTTTAAACCAGATCAGAAAAGGAAATATTTTCTCTAAATTCATTTACAGGACCTATATAAAAATAAGCACAAAACAGCGGTTTCTACCGTGAAAATAACGCCGTAGCTATTATCGAGCTTTTATTATAACCAGAAGGCTAACTAGCGGTTTTCCATAAAGAAATATGGAAATTTGAACAAAATTTTACACCCACATTATCCTTTTATTTTACTAATAAAGCAAGTTCTAATATTCTTTTATATAACAATTCTGCTGTACTGTTACTTTCTGAAACAGGCGAAGTCACTGCCTGATAATTTATAATTTTCTTGATCTAAATTGCTTATTTATGTCTGTGTTTCTACTATACTGCTTAACCTGTCATTTAACACCAGACAACAGACCATCCATACCATGATTTCAGGACGATTAAAAAAAAGAATCATCACTATCTCCAGGATTATTGGTTTTTTCTCTATGGGCTTTAGCCTGTCCCTTATTTTCCCTATTCTGGTTTCTTTGTGGTACGACGATCATGAGGCCATTCATTTCTTTAATGCCTTTCTGTTAATGTTTATTCCAGGCAGTCTGCTGTGGTACAGCACACGCAATAAAGCAATTGATCTGACCGTACGCGACGGCTTTCTGGTCGTCACCATATTCTGGACCTGGATCAGTTTGCTGGCTTCCTGGCCGCTCATTCTCGGGGCACACCTGTCCTATACTGATGCCATATTTGAATCCATATCAGCTTTTACTACCACCGGTTCAACCGTTATTACCCATCTGGAAGGTCTGCCGAAATCCATTTTATTTTACCGTCAGCAATTACAGTGGTTTGGCGGCATGGGTATGGTAGTTCTGGCCATTGCCATTCTGCCCATGATTGGTATCGGTGGTATGCAGTTATACAAAGCTGAGGCACCCGGCCCGTTTAAGGAGCAGAAGATCACCCCACGCCTGTCTAAAACAGCCCGTTCCTTATGGGGTATCTATGTCGTTATTACCCTGCTCAATGCCCTGGCCTACTGGCTGGCCGGCATGTCTCCCTTTGATGCTGTATCACACAGTCTTTCTACTGTTTCTACCGGCGGCTTCTCCACCCACGATGCCAGTCTGGGTTATTTTCAAAGCCCTCTTATAGAAAGTATTGCTATTATTTTTATGTTGCTGGGCGGTATTAATTTCAGTATTCATTACCTGGCTCTGCACCGGGGCGGAATTAAGTCTTATTGGGAAGATATAGAAGTGCGCAGCTTTCTACTGTTTGTTTTTGCCGTAGTTATTTTTTCCAGCCTGTTACTGTATCTGCAGGGAACCTATCATTCCTTTTCATCCAGTTTTGAAAATGCATGTTTTGAAGTAGTCAGTATTGTTACCAGTACCGGTTTTGGCACAGCTGATTTTTCCCAATGGCCCGGTGCTCTGCCGGTGCTGCTTATTTTTATCAGCTTTGTGGGTGGCTGTGGTGGTTCCACCGCCGGCGGTATGAAAGTCATGCGTATGAATGTGATTTTTCAGCAGGGTATTCGGGAAATCCGGCGTCTGATCCATCCGCACGCACAATATCCCATCAGAGTCGGACGACAGTTACTGGATGAAAGAACCGTAGAAGCCGTATGGGGATTTATGGCCATGTATGTCGCCACTTTCGTGATCCTCATGCTGCTGATGATGCAGACCGGACTGGATCAGGTTACTGCTTTTTCAGCCATTGCTACCAGTATGAATAACCTCGGCCCAGGTCTGGGTGAGGTTACCACCACTTTTGCCAGTGTCAGTGATCCCGGTAAGGTCATTGCCATGATTGCCATGCTGCTGGGCAGACTGGAAGTATTTACTGTTCTGGTATTACTGACACCGGAGTTCTGGAAACAGTAAACTTTCCCCTCATCCCAACCTTCTTCCGTAGGGAGAAAGGAATTGAGAGCAATTAAACTGCCGGATTATTAGTACGTAAATACTTACTTGCTTCAATCATATTGCTTAACGCCGGCCTGACTTCATGCCACTGGCGGGTTTTGAGTCCACAGTCAGGATTGACCCAAAGGCGTTCTGCCGGTATCCGGATACTGGCTTTGAGCAGCAGATCTACCATGGCATCCACGTCCGGTATATTGGGTGAGTGGATATCATAAACACCTGGACCAATCTCATTGGGATACTGAAATTCATCAAACACGTCCAGTAATTCCATATCTGAGCGGGAGGTTTCAATGGTGATCACATCAGCATCCATCCTGGCTATTGCTTCAATAATATCATTAAATTCCGAATAGCACATATGGGTATGGATTTGTGTCTCATCTTTAACCCCATTAGCCGCTATTCGAAACGCCCTGATGGCCCAGTCCAGATATTCCTGCCACTGTGAACGGCGCAAAGGCAGGCCTTCCCGAAAAGCCGCTTCATCTATCTGGATAATACCGATACCCGCCTGTTCCAGATCCAGCACCTCATCACGGATGGCCAGAGCAATCTGATAAGCGGTCTGTGAACGGGGCTGATCATCCCGCACAAATGACCAGTTCAGGATAGTAACTGGTCCGGTTAACATACCTTTCACAGGCTTATCAGTTAATGACTGGGCATATTGAATCCATGCTACCGTCATAGCCTGTGGTCTGGATATATCACCGTATAAGATGGGCGGTTTAACACAACGGGAACCATAAGACTGTACCCAGCCGAAACGGCTAAAGGCATAACCCTCAAGTTGCTCACCAAAATATTCCACCATATCGTTGCGCTCAGCTTCACCGTGTACCAGCACATCCAGCCCAAGGCGTTCCTGTTCGTTAATACTGCACTGAATTTCCTGCTGGAGTTTTTGCCGGTATTCAGTTTCTGAACAGTCACCATCCCGGTACTGTTTTCTGATCCGGCGTATTTCTGCTGTTTGCGGAAATGAACCTATGGTGGTCGTTGGGAATAGGGGCAGTTTCAAACGCTGTTTCTGTATTTTGGCACGAACACTATAATCTGACTGTCTATTTGCCATTTTTTCCGTAATGGCATTAACGTGCTCTTTAACCTGTAAATTATGAACCCGTTCAGACTGCTGCCGTGACCGGATACAGCGCTGATTTTCTTCAAGCTCAGTGGATACCGTATCAACACCGTTAGTCAGAGCCTGTTTAATAATAACCAGCTCTTCAAGTTTCTGTACTGCAAAAGATAACCAGCTTTTTATTTCCTCATCCAGTTCTGTCTCACTGTTCAGATCAACAGGAACATGTAATAAAGAGCATGATGGTGCCAGCCATAAGCGTTCCTGCAAGCGCTCATAAACCGGTTCCAGCCACCTGATAGTGCTCTTTAAATTCGACTTCCAGATATTCCGGCCATTGATAATACCCAGAGACAATATTCGGGAAGACGGCAGCCAGTCAAGAACCTGTGCCACTTCCTGTTTATTATCCACGGCATTAATATGTAGACCGTTAACAGGCAGTTCACAGGCCAGTTGCAGATTTTCCTGAAGCTGACCAAAATAAGTCGTTAGTAACAATTTAACAGGAGACGTTTGTAAACGATAATAGGCCACTCTTAAGGCATGCTGCCAGGATTCTGATAATTCAGTCACCAGAACCGGTTCATCTATCTGTACCCATTCAACACCCTGTTCAGCCAATAATACTAACAACTCACCATAGACATTCAATAAAGGTTCCAGAAGCTCCAGCCGATCGCTATTATCTTTGGACTTACCCAGCCATAAATAAGTCACCGGACCAATAATAACCGGCTTTACAGGCAAATTAAGTGTTTTAGCCTGCTTTATCTGTGCCAGTAAACGGTTCGGATTAAGCGAAAAAGTACTGTCTGCTGTATATTCCGGTACAATATAATGATAATTGGTATCAAACCATTTGGTCATTTCACCGGCGCTTAAATCATTTAAACCATCACCATCAATTAATGACTGACCACAGCCGCATTTATCCTCGCGCACTGACTGTCCCCTTGCAATGGTAAAGTACTGATCCAGCTCATTACTATTATTAAAAGCGGTACTGCTTTTAAAACGCGGTGGAATATTGCCTACCAGAAAACTGGTATCCAGCACCTGATCATAAAAAGAATAGTCTCCTGCGGGCAGCCAGTCCAGTTGTTTTTGCTGCTGCCAGTGTTTTGCTCTTAAATCCGCTCCGGTAAGCTCCAGTTCGTCCTGAGCAGTATTGCCCTGCCAGTATGATTCCAGGGCAAACTTCAGTTCACGTTGCTTTCCAATTCTGGGAAATCCCAGATTATGTATAATCGGCATTATTATTCTCCTTGTTTTTTAATACCCACTATTGTATTGATATTATTTATGAATAATAATGATGTTTTTTGTTAAAATGATGAGTATTTCTCATGCAAAACCCATTGCTTTTTAAAAATAGAATATGATAGAAAACAGTCATCTTAAAATTATTCAGGCTCTGCATCACAATGGTACCCTGACAGAAGCGGCCAATGCTCTGTGTCTGACCCAGTCTGCGCTGTCACATCAGATCCGTTATCTGGAAAAAAAACTGGACCTTAAACTATGGGAAAAAGACGGTCGAAATATTCGCCTGACCCAGGCCGGTGAATTATTACTTCAGACCGCTCAACAGGTTCTGCCGGTACTGGAACAGGCTGAAAAAACCCTGCAGGCCTATGCCAGTGGACAGCAGGGCTATCTGCGTATTGGTGTGGAATGCTACCCCTGTTATGAATGGCTGACCCGGATCATCGGACAGTTTATACAGCAAATGCCTGATATCAATATTGATATTATCAATAAATTTCAGTTTACCGGTCTGGAAGGTCTGTTAAATTATCATGTGGATGTTTTAATTACCCCGGATCCGGTAAAAAAGTCCGGTATTGTTTATATTCCGCTACTGGAGTATGAACTGATGCTGGTCACGGCACTGGAACATCCCCTGGCCGGATATCAATACATTAAGCCGGAACACCTGGCTGATCAGATCCTGTTCACCTTTCCCGTTGCCCTGGAGCGGCTTGACATTCTAAATCATTTTTTACGACCGGCCCATATAGAACCCGCCAGTCTTCAGCTTATAGAATCCCTGGACATTATGCTCAAGCTTACTGAAGTTCAGCGCGGAGTCTGTGTACTGCCACAATGGCTGGCTGATAATAAGAATACAGAAAATAAACTGTCCACCGTACCCATCAGCAAAAAAGGTTTGCAAAAACAGTTATTTCTGGCCATGAGGGAAAAGGATCAGGACATTAGCTATATTCAGAAATTTATCGATATCGGCCAGACAGTGAAAATATAAACCGATACTAATGATTCCAGATTTAAAGCAGAGCCGATTTTTCAGAGTACTTGTAATAAAAAGCCCGGACTTCTAAACTTATTATGAACAACATAAAAGGATTGCCATGGCTTCTGCAGAAACTCAAACCAGCGTATTACAGTTTAATCAGATCCATATTGATGTAGCCCGCAATGCCACCGATGACTTTAATCTGTTTCACGACAGCCAGCAATGGTCAAGAATTTATCAGAATCCCTTTCACGGCCCTATTGCACTGGGTTTTCAGATTGAATCATTAATTGAAAACCAGATTCTGCAACACAGACAAATTCATAATGAACTTGAGCTTATACAGAAGCAACAGCTCCAGTTTAGTAATTACCAGTTTAACTTTGCCAATGCCATTAAACCGGATCAGAATATCCGTATTAATATCCGCAATACTCAGACCTCTAAAGACAGTGAAGTTCCTTTTCTAAGCAACCGGGTCAGTGTAAAAGCAGACAATCAACTGGCATTAATTGGCTTTAAAAAAGAAACGACACAGCCTCTGTTTCTGGCTGATTCAGATTTTAACAGCCTTCCGGAATCACTCAGCAACCAGCCCGATCGCAGTATTCTGGATATTCATATCAATGGTCAGCAGAAAACTTTTTTTCTCAAAAGAAAGTTTATGAATGTCAGTAATGCCAAAAACTTTTTATGTGGTTCCAGAGTCGATCAGCGGATGTTTTTTGATGAACTGAAGAACCGCTACCAGTTTCCGGAAATATTTCCCTGCGCATTTATTTCCTGCGCTCTGCTGGAAAAGTTTCTGCTTAAAAAGCTGGATTTTGAACGTTCTCCCATGGTTTACGGCTCACATAAAATCAGTGTTGACCGTACTGTTCTGGCTCAGTTGAAAAGCAATGATCGTCTGCATATTTTAATCCATCTGACCCGCCCAGACAGCGGATCCGACTCTAAAAACCAAAACCAGATGTATGAGTGTTACGGGCTTATACACAATAATGATATTCTGTTCCGGGCACTGGTTGAACTGATCCCCCTGCAGACTATTCTTAAAAACTTAAAAAGCAAATAATTATTGGACTACCTGTCTCTATTTTTAATAAGTCTGTTTTATTAATCATGCCATAAAAACTTGCCATTCATAAAAAAATACATTATCTTGTATCTCAACAAAAAACACACACTATATATA
>Ga0256831_1001506_pt1 | contig 12265 bp, 7 predicted proteins | sample 132544metaG_FD_189087 | JGI IMG/M metagenome (GOLD analysis project Ga0256831, IMG submission 189087) | Hydrothermal vent microbial communities from Lau Basin, Pacific Ocean - 132-544 | ecosystem: Environmental > Aquatic > Marine > Hydrothermal vents | place: Pacific Ocean: Lau Basin | collected... | reverse complement strand
TTTGCGACTGTTTTGTCACCGGGACGCAGGTACATATGGTAAGTATTTGCCAGAATTATCTCTGCTCCGAGCATCTCTAAAACATCGTGAACATCGAGAGCTTTGACACTTCCAACTGTTCCAACGGGCATAAATACAGGTGTTTTTATTTTTGAGTGAGCCGTCTCTATGGTAGCAGCACGTGCCTTACCGCTTGTCGCTTCTAAAGTAAATTTCATAGTTAAATTGTTTCCTGATTTTAAATAATTGGTGCAATTATAACATTCTAAGCACTTTTATTGTAAAATCATTCGAAATATTTAAACAAAGGTGTATTAATGGCAACTATTGGTATGGGTGATATTAAAAAGAATGTTCGTCTTGTAGTAGGTGAAGTTCCTTATAAAGTAGTAGAATTTCAACACGTAAAACCGGGAAAAGGTGCTGCGTTTGTACGTATGAAAATGAAGAGTTTTTTAAATGGAAAAGTAGTTGAGAAGACTGTACACGCGGGAGATAAGTTCGAAGTACCTGAGATAGAGTACAAAACAATGCAGTATTTATACGATGATGGTGAGATGTACCAGTTTATGGACAATGATACGTATGACCAGCTTGGACTTTCGTATGAGCAGTGTGATGATGCCGCAAAATGGTTTAAAGACGGTATCAATGTGGATATTGTTTTTTATAAAGGTAAAGCTATCTCTGTTCAAGCTCCTGAAGTTATGGAGTTTGTCATTACAGATACACCACCGAACTTCAAAGGTGACACTTCAAGTGGAAGTAAAAAACCTGCAACACTTGAGAGTGGCGCGGTGATTCAAGTACCATACCACGTTTTAGAGGGTGATACAGTAAAAGTAAATACAGTTGATGGTGAGTACTTAGAAAAAGTTAAATAATTAACGCAACATAAAGAAGGAAAAGTAGCATGGGATTAAGTAATAAAGAGTTACCAAAGTTAGGTTTTTTGTATATGGATTATGTCCTTCGTTTTTTTGACCACTCAAATTTTAAAGGATGGCCAAATAAAATAGAGACCGTGACGTATCATTGGAAAAATGATAAAGATAGATTTATAAAAGAGGTCAAACGTAAGAAGATTGATGTTCTCATTGGTAATGTTCCCGCTACAGCGTATGAGACTTTTCGTGAGATTGCTCGTGAATTGCCTCATGTGCGTTTTATTCCATCTTTAGATACACAGTTTTCAAATAAGTCAAAAGAGAATGTAACACGATTTGCATGGAAGTATAACCTGCCAATTCCAAAGACATACATTTACTACAACCACAAAAATGCAGATAAGTTCTTGCAAAAGTGTGAATATCCAAAGATCATTAAAAAATCTTACGGGCCGTCAAACTATGGCGGTTACTTTGTACATAAAGTGGACAGCTATAAAGAGGCGCGTGAGCTTTTTGATGAGAAGCGCTACCATCCACAATATTTTCAAGATTTCGTGCCTATGGAAGCAGACATTCGTGTAATGCTTATAGGGCATAAGCCTGTATGTGCTTTTTGGCGTCGCGCACCGGAGGGTGAATGGCTGACAAATACTTCACAAGGTGGAAGTATGGACTATAATGATGTTCCAAAATCTGTACTTGATTTAGCTGTAAAAGTTTCAAAAGCTGCAAAAGCGGAGTACTGGGCATGTGATGTTGCTTATGGAAAAGACGGTAAAGTGCGCATTTTAGAGTGTGCGACTGCGTTTGCTGCGTTTCCTTACATCCGTGACTGGATTGGTGAGTACTTGATGTGGCTTTTAAGTGAAGGAAGATTTAGAAAACCGAATGTTCCTATGTTCAACTGGGAAGAACTTGGAAAAATCTCTCCAGATCTGCTGCGTACTATGCGTCATATCACTTTTGGAAAGTACAGCCCAAGTTATGACGGTGCCTACTTTGGAAAGAACAAAAAAATGTATGGAAAGCAGGAGGTTTACATTAGTGAACTTGATAAAAAGTACAAAATGTACCCTGTTAAACGCAGATATGTTGAAGAGTGGCCGAGCGAGAAGTGGAACTACCAAGACAAACTTGCACTCAAACCGCTTCGCAGCCTTAAAAAGAAGTCTGACATAGAAGTTCCTGCTCCTACGCAAGATGAGAGTGCCGAATCGCCTGTAAATGATGCAGAGATTACAAAAGAAGAACTGAGTGACTTTTTAACCTCCATTGAGGGTGTTGGAAAGAAAAAAGTGAAAAAACTTTTAGAACACTTTGGCAGTGTTGATGATGTGGTCGGAGTACTCCATCAAGCACCGCATCTTTTAGAAGAGGTGGAAGGTTTTAGCAGTAAACTCGTTAAAAAAGTTGAAAAGGCTTGGAAGAAACTTCTAAAATAAATAGTCATTTAGGAGCCCCTCTTCAAGGCTCCTCTTCTGTAAACAATCCCTAAAAAATTAAAAACAAAAAGGTTCTAGTTTGAGCGCAAAACCACAATTTACCCATCTGCATTTACATACCGAGTATTCACTTCTTGATGGTGCAAACAAACTCTCCAATCTCGTCTCTCGAGTAAAAGAGCTTGGCATGACCTCTGTGGCTATGACCGATCATGGAAATATGTTTGGTGCTATTGACTTCTACAAACAGATGAAGAGTGCAGGGTTGAAGCCTATCATTGGGATGGAAGGTTACATTCATAATGGTGAAACACTAAATGATAAGAGCACAAAGCAGCGTTTTCATATCTGCCTCTATGCAAAAAATAAAACGGGCTATGAGAACCTTATGTACCTCTCTTCAAAAGCCTTCATTGATGGCTTTTACTACTTTCCACGCATTAACAAAAAAGAGTTGCGTGAGCATAGTGAAGGGCTCATTTGTAGTTCGGCTTGTTTGCAGGGAGAAGTGAATTGGCACTTAAATCTGCAAAATGAGAGAAATGTCAAAAACGGTGCGCTTGGATATGAGGGTGCGCTTGCCGTTGCACGGGAGTATCAGGATATTTTTGGAGATGATTTTTATCTTGAGATCATGCGTCACGGAATAGGCGATCAGCTCTACATTGATGAGCAGATATTAAAAATATCAAAAGAGACGGGCATTAAAGTAGTTGCAACAAATGACACGCACTACACATACCCTGATGATGCGCAGTATCATGAAGCATTTATGTGTATAGGAATGAATAAACTCTACGATGACCCTAACCGTATGCGTCACTCTGTACATGAGTTTTACATCAAATCACCTGAGGAGATGGCGCGTCTTTTTGTGGATATTCCAGAAGCTGTGAGCAATACGCAGGAGATTGCAGACAAAATCGAGGAGTTTGTGCCTATTGTCAAGTCACCGACACCGCCAAACTTCAAGTTTACCAAAGAGTACGCCGAAGCAGAGGGCTTGGACTTTGACTTTCAAGATGACCCGCCTCTGCCTGAAGATGCAACAGAAGAACAGAAGAAAAAGTGGCTCTCAGCAGCAGATAAAAATGATGCAGCCTACTTTGTACATAAATGTAGAGAAGGGCTTGAAAAACGTCTCAAAATCGTTCCTCTTGAGCGTCATCAAGAGTATAAAGAGCGTTTAGAGTTTGAGATGGACATCATTAACTCTATGAAGTTTCCGGGCTATATGATGATCGTTTGGGACTTTGTAAAAGAAGCAAAGCGCATTGATGTTGCCGTAGGTCCTGGACGTGGTTCGGCTGCGGGAAGTTTGGTAGCTTATTCACTTGAAATTACCGACATCGACCCGATGAAGTATGACCTGCTCTTTGAGCGTTTTTTGAACCCTGAACGTGTAAGTATGCCCGATATCGATATGGACTTTATGCAGGCTCGTCGTGGAGAGGTTATAGACTATGTTGTGAAAAAATATGGACGTAATCAAGTCGCGCAGATCATTACTTTTGGTTCACTCCTTGCAAAGGGGGTCATTCGTGATGTTGCCCGTGTGCTTGAGATGCCGCTAAGTCAAGCTGATAAGATGGCAAAGCTTATTCCTGATGAACTCGGTATTACGCTCAATGGAAAAACAAAGAACGGCAAGTTCGTTGAGGGTGCATTTCAAAAAGAGCCGAAGATTCAAGAACTCATTGAGAGTGATCCAAACGCAGCACGTGTTTGGGAGTTTGCCAAAAAGCTTGAAGGGCTTAAACGCAACGCCGGAATGCATGCTGCGGGTGTGGTTATATCAAATGAAGAGCTTTGGAAAAAGACCCCTATCTATAAGCCAAGCGGGGAGGATACTTTTGTAACGCAATACTCGCTGAACTATATGGAAGATGTTGACCTGATCAAGTTTGACTTCTTGGGGCTCAAGACTCTCGATGTTATTCAAAACGCAGTGAAGCTTATTAAACGTCGTTATGACATAGATGTTAACTGGCATGAGATAGATGAGAATGACTCGAAAGTCTATGATGTCATTCAAACGGGTGAAACGGTGGGAATGTTCCAGATAGAGTCCTCTGGTATGCAGGATTTGAACAGACGTCTGAAGCCTTCAAACTTTGAGGATTTGATTGCGGTCTTGGCACTCTATAGACCAGGGCCGATGGAGTCTGGGATGCTCGATGATTTCATTGAACGTAAACATGGTCGTCAAGAGATTACCTACGTTTTTCCTGCACTTGAAGAGATACTCAAACCGACGTACGGGGTCATTGTCTATCAAGAACAGGTTATGCAGATTGTGCAGACCATTGGTGGCTTTAGTCTTGGTGGTGCGGACATTGTGCGTCGTGCGATGGGGAAAAAGAAAGTCGATGAGATGCTCAAGTACAACAAAGAGTTCTCAGAAGGTGCAGCAAAGCAGGGGCTTGATTATAAAACAGCATCAGAGCTTTTTGATTTAATTGAAAAATTCGCAGGCTATGGTTTTAACAAATCACACTCAGCAGCCTATGCAATGGTTACATTTCAAACGGCATGGCTCAAAACCTACTATCCAAATGAATTTATGGCGGCACTACTTACCTCTGATAAAGATAATACTGAGAAAGTCGTGCGCTACATTGATGAAGTCAAGCGCATGGGTATTGAGCTCTCTCCACCAGATATTTGTGATTCACAGCTGGAGTTTTCAGCTATTACTACAAAAGAGGGGCAGGATGTCATTCTCTTTGGCCTTGGGGGTATCAAGGGTGTTGGTGAAGCTGCCATCCATGCGATGCTTGAAGAGCGTGAAGCCAATGGTGATTATAAAACACTACAGGATTTTGTAAACAGAATTGAGCCGAGTAAAGTAAACAAGCGTGTTATTGAGTCTATCATCAAAGCGGGTGGTTTTGACCGCTACGGCTACTCAAGAAAGGCACTGCTTGACCAGATAGACCTTATAGTTGAGACGGCGAAAAAAGCGAGTGAAGCGAAGAAAAACGCAGTAGGAAGTCTCTTTGGAGATGATGAAGAGATAACGACTGTGGAGTTGGTGCTTACAAACTCCGATGAGTATGAGCTTAAAGAGATACTTGAGTTTGAAAAAGATACTTTAGGCTTTTATGTCTCAGGGCATCCGATGGATGAATACCGTGAGGAGCTGAGTGAACTGAACTATACGCTTTCATCAGAGCTAGAGAACATTAAAGACGGTTCGTACTCTATTTTTATTGGAAAAGTGGAAGAGATCACGAAGAAGATATCGAAAAAGGGAAATCAGTTTGGCATCGTCAACCTGATGGATTTTCATGGAAACATTGAAATAATGCTCTTCTCAGACAAATTAGAACAGCTTGAGGCGATGGATTTAGATGAGCCTGTTGCGTTTAAGGCACGCGTTACACATACTGACTTTGGACCGCGTTTTAATGTAACAAAAATCATGGCGCTAAAAGATGCAAAACGTGAGACGAAAAAGGTTAAAAAAGAGATACAAGAGGCTCCGCCTGAGCCTGTAAACCTTGCCGTACGACTCTCTCAGGATATTGATGTACTAGAGAACCTCTACTCCATCATCCGCCAAAATCCGGGGAACCGTCCACTCAAAGTTACCATAGTCTCGAAGCTGCACAATGTCGTCATAGACTCTGCCATTCGTGTAGGCTCGCAGATAGTCGGTGCTTTAGAGGGTAATGAATTTGTAGATATTATAGGAAACAACTAGATGAACAAACAAGATTTTAATGACGGACTTTTAGGCTTTTTAGACGCTTCACCAACGCCTTTTCATGCTACGCGTAATATGGCGATGATGTTTGCAAACGCAGGGTTTGAAAAACTTGATGAAGTTGATGATTGGGAACTTGAAGCGGGAAAGAAGTACTATGTAACGCGTAATGACTCCTCTATCATTGCGTTTACCTACCCGAAAAATGAGCTCAATTATCTGATGGTCGGTGCACATACTGATTCGCCAAACTTGAAGCTCAAGCCAAACGCAGTCATAAAAGAGCATGGTGTTGTGAAGTTTGGAGTTGAGCCTTATGGAGGACTGCTACTGAACCCTTGGTTTGACAGAGACCTCTCTCTTGCAGGGCGTGTGAGCTACCTTAATAGTGACAATGTGCTTGAGAGTTCACTCATAGATGTGCAAAAACCTTTTGCCGTTATCCCTTCACTTGCTATTCATTTAGATGATAAAGCAAATAAAGAGCGAACAGTCAACAAACAGACAGATCTCTGCCCAATCATCTCAACAAATGAAGATTTTGAGTTTGATGAGTTCTTGCGTTGGCAGCTTGATAAAGTAGGTGTTGTAAATGTCAAAAATATTTATGCGAATGAGCTAAGTTTTTATGACACACAAAAGGCTGCGTTTGTTGGGCTTCGTGATGACTTCATAGCAAGTGCGCGGCTTGATAATCTGCTAAGTTGCTACACGGGGATGCTCGCACTTTGCAGTGTAGAGGCAGACAAACCCATGCTTTTTATAGCAAGTGACCATGAAGAGGTGGGAAGTGATTCAACGAGCGGGGCAGGGGGAAGCTTTTTGGAGAGTGTGCTCAAACGGGCATTTGGTGATGTTGCAACCTATACAAAAATGGTACGCAGCTCGTTGATGATAAGTGCGGACAATGCTCATGCTATTCATCCGAACTATCCATCAAAACATGATGCAAAACATACACCATATATCAACAAAGGTGTGGTCATAAAGGTCAATGCAAACCAGCGCTATGCTTCGAATTCTGAGACCATTGCAAAGTTTATGCGTGTGGCACAGGAGCTTGAACTCCCACTACAGCACTTTGTAACACGCAGTAATATGGGATGCGGCTCGACCATAGGTCCAATCACGGCAACACGCATAGGAATAGATACTATAGATGTAGGGCTTCCAACATATGCTATGCACTCCATTCGTGAGCTTGCAGGAAGTGAAGATGCCCACCAGCTCTATAAAATTCTTGTAGGTTTTCATCTTTAAATGGCTGAAATAACTCCCGAAGAGCTCAATCTTCTTATAGAGCAGACCTATAAGGTTGAAAATGAGTTTAATGAGCTTAAAAGTTCCTACTCACATTTGCAAGATACAATTGAGAAGGTTGTAGAGTTTTTACCAAACGCCATTTGGATCTTAAATAGTGATAACAGTGTCTTTTTACAAAATTCGCATGCAAGAAAGCTCTACAAACTCTTAAAGGAGCTAGAATACAGAGATGAAGATTATGAGATAGAGTTCGAGGGGCGTTCGTATTTGGTAAAAAGCTCTTCATATAAAGATAAAATCATGCTCAGTGTTACAGATATAACAGACCAAAAACGTAAAGAAAATCTCGCAACAATGGGTCAAATGGCAGCACACCTCTCTCATGAGATACGCAACCCAATAGGTTCTATTTCTCTTTTAAGTTCTGCTTTGAAGAAAAAAGTGATACCCCAAAATGTACCTATAGTAGAAGAGATACAAAAATCTGTTGCACGAATAGACAGAATTATCAAAGCAACGCTGATGTTTTCAAAAGGTGTTGTAGCAAAAAAAGAGCAGTTTTTATGGAGTGAGCTTAAAGAGTCCATTGATATGTCCATTAAGTATTATGACTACTCAAAAGAGATTGAGTTTTCCTTTCCTCAAGAGGATTTTATGCTAAACGCAGACAAAGATCTGCTTGAAATGCTCTTCTCTAATCTCATTATAAACGCAGTGGATGCCATTGAAGCAGATGAAAATGACGACGGAAAAATTGAAATCAAACATTTTTGTGATAAAAGAGAACATATCTTTCAAATTTTTGATACCGGTGTTGCTATTGAGAACAAAGATGAGCTCTTTGAAGCCTTTAGAAGTACCAAAATAAAGGGAAATGGACTAGGTCTTATTCTCTCACGTCAGATCGCCCAAGCACATAACGGAAATGTGAGTTTGTGTGATAATAAAACGAAATGTTTTGAAATAAAGCTCCCTTTTTAATCAATTCAATTAATACAAACTATCTCTTTTGTTTATATATCACAGTTTTATAATTTAGAAGAAAATTTTATAAGTAAAAATAATGTGATTTTGACTTGTTTACCATTCATTTAATATTCAATTAAATAAGTAAATGTGATAATCTACTTGAAATTTAAATCGAGGGGTATTGAAACTATGAAGAAAAATATATTAGTTTCCTTAGCTGCATCTGTAGCGTTCATGTCAATGAGTGCTACTACTGCTATGGCGTATGATAAAAATCCGCCATTTAAGCTAGATAAGTTAAAGCCGTATGTAACTACGGATGAAGAAGGTCACACTATTAGTGGGTATGAGCCGAAAAATGATTACAATGTATTTGTAAACTATGAGCTTGGTATGCACTGTGTTGGTTTTAGTATGGATTACTGTTGTGTAATTCCTCCTTATAACTCAATTCAAGCACAAGCTATCAGAGGCGGAAAAGAGGGAAAACTTCCTAAACTTTTATCTCCGGATGATGGTGTGAAACTTTATTACTTTGTAAGAGACAACTCTTACAGTGAAGGTAATAAAATGAGATACTTCAACGTTCCTAAAGATGTTGATGGTGATGGTCATTTTGACTCTCCAAATGACAGTGTTGCCAACTACGTATGGTCTCACCTTTTTATCTATAAAGACCTAGAGGGTACAAAACCTAAAGGTGCTACAGATAAAGATCGTCTAAGAGTAGGTAGAGATCTACCGATCAAGATTGACTGTGGTCCTACAAATAAATCTATTTCTGGTGGATATTTGGAGTATGCAGGTAAGCATGGTGGTAACATCGTATTTTCTGATACTTTAGTACCTGCTGTTAAAGATGTAAAACTTGTACTTACTGCTTCTCATATCTGGGATGCACTTGGTCTTCCTCTTACTGCGTTTAACGATAGTAGAAGAAGAGGTACTATCCGTTCAGTTGATGAAACTGACTTCCAACCGTTTCAATACTCTACAGTAGAGATGCATGCTCGTGATGGACGTGCGATGCATGATAAAATGGGAAAAACTATCTCTTACTTTGGTACAAACCCGGTTGATATTCCAAACTGTTATGTATGTCACTCAAGAAATGGTAAAGCTGCACAAATGGCAAGAGATGAAGGTCTTACATTAAGTGACAGTGAATATGATTACTGGAAATCTTATCCGGATGAGAGTGAATATATGGCGAGACTTGCTGAGGGTTCAATCAATATTCTTTCACTTCACGATGCACACCATGGTACACACTTCTTAAGAGATTATAAGAAAAATGCTTCTTCAAACAGACTTGGTAAAGTTGGTCTTGTAAACTGTACTGACTGTCACGGAGATAATGTTTCTGGTAACTTGAAAGAGCCTCGTGCTACTGCGACAGGTTACAAAGCTGTTCATGCAAAAACATTGAGTGAAGCGATCCATGGTTTCCACCTTGGTATGGTTCCAATGCCTGATGGTGCTGGTAGAAGTCAAGCGTGTCAAGCATGTCACCCGACTCACTTCCAAAACCCTAATATGAATGATGATTCTAATCCATTCCGTGTTACGGACAGATATGGTGAAGGTAGATTTGCTAAAGGTGATATCAGAACTTCTGGTGGTGGTTGTTATGTAAGACGTGACGCTCACTCTAACCCGAATGCTAAACCACCGTTCTTCTTAAATAACTATGGTAAATGGCAACTTAAAAATGTTTCTATGAAAGATGAGCACGGTAAACCTGTGAAAAAAATGAGAGGTCTCTACTGTACAAACTGTCATACAAAAGTTGCTCAAGAGTTCCAAAACTATGATGATATCAAGCATGATTCAACTCAAGAAGGTAAAACTTTAAGAAATAAATCACTTAAAGAGATGATCAAAGCTATTGCTGGTGGAGATAAGAAAAAATTTGCTGCACTTGCTGACCCTAAATCAACTGGTGATAATGAAGTGATGATGTATTACCTAGATCACAAATCAGCTACATTAGTGAAAAATGTTGGTAAAAAAGGTACGTTAGATCTTAAACCATGGAATCACCCTAAAGGTGGAGCTGTTCCATATGCTGCTGCATCTGGTGGTAACGACTGGTGGTTATCAGCGTCAGAGCCTCATTGTGCGGACTGTCACTTAGCACCGTTTGTTGAGAGTGAAACTGGTGGAAAATATTTCCCAATTGATTTACCAAACAAATACTCACTATTTAGATACTCTAAAGCGCATGGTAACATAGCATGTCAATCATGTCACGAGTCTACACATGGTCTGTACTCTACAAGATATGACGGGAAAGAGCGTTCAGTTGATGTAACAACACACCAACAAGCACTTCAATATTCTCCTGATGGAAAATATGCTGGTCCTGTAACGTGTGCTACTTGTCATACTGTAAACAAAAAAGGTGTTCCTTTACAACTTAAAGATACTAAGTATGCAAATGATTACTGGGCGTCTGTTACTTTAGCTCACTTTATGAGAGCGGGTGATCAAAAACTTTCTATAGAAGAGTTGGTGAAAAAATATCCATACAACAAATCTACGAAAGTAGTTAAAGACGGTTGGAAATAATCCTTCCCTCTTCTTTACTCCTCCTTAGCGGGGAGTAAATCTTATTTTATTAAAAGTATATTTGAGTATATTTTTACTAGAATAACTTACTCACGATAAACAAAAATCAAGGAACTTAATTTTATGAAAAAGTATCTCAATACTTTACTAATGGCTTCACTTTTAAGCACAACGCTCTGTGCAGAACTTATCACAACATATTTTGACAAAGAAGGTAAACGCATCAAAGCCCAAACGAATTATGCATTAGGCACTCGAACAGATATGAAAGAGGGTGTTAAAGAGGGTATAGAAAAGGTTTACTATGAAATAGGTCAAGTTGCGTATGTAGTGAACTATGTAGATGGTGAGCGTGATGGCATTATGACTTGGTACGATAAGCAGGGAAGACTTCTTTCTACGACAATGTACAATAAAGGAAAACTAGAGGGTAAAGAGACATCATACTATCCAAATGGAAAAGTCAAAAGTACGGTTACGTATATAAATGACAAAAAAGAGGGGTATCAAAAAGAGTATTTTGATAACGGTGTCCTTGCGTTAGAGGTTCTCTATGTTGGCGGAAAAAAAGAGGGAGTTCAAAAAGAGTACACATATGACGGAAAACTCTACACAGAAGTACCTTATAAAAATAACTACAAAGAGGGTACACAAAAGTGGTATGATAAAAATGGAAAAGTCATTAAAACAGATGAATTTAAACATGATGTATCAATGAACTTTAAAAAACAACTCAAGGCAAATAACAAAAGAGTTGAAAAAGTTATAAACAATATAGATTTTACCCCTCAAAAACCAAGAGATTAGCACTTTTTTTAGTGCTTTTATACCCTCCATTAGCTTATTTTAATTACAATATCTTTTTTTAAAGGAATACTATGAAAAGACTCTTATCCTTCATTGGATCAATGAAAACAATGGCTGTTTTAATGCTAGTTTTTGCGTTTGCCATTGGATATGCTACTATTGTTGAAAATGACTTTGGAACGATGACAGCAAAAGCTGAAATCTATAATGCACGTTGGTTTGAAGTTCTCTTAGGACTCTTAGCAATCAATCTTTTGTATAACATTATACATTTTAAAATGTACACACTCAAAAAAGCTCCTATATTTATTTTTCATGTTGCATTTTTAGTGATACTTGTTGGTGCCGCTGTTACGAGATACTTTGGTTATGAGGGAACGATGCACATACGAGAAGGTATGGTTGCTTCTACTATGCTCAGTTCTGATCCTTATTTCACTGTAAAAGCATATGCAAATAAAGAAGAGGCAAAATACTCAAAAATCAAGTATCTCTCAAAACGTTCACATAATGACCTTGAAACATCTTTGGATGTAGCAGGGAAAAAGGTTAATGTAAAACTTGTAGAGTATATTCCAAACGCAATAGAGAGTGTAGTTGAAGATCCACAAGGG